>OMGU01000259.1_pt1 | contig 61663 bp, 50 predicted proteins | sample 1646121 | NCBI WGS metagenome assembly OMGU01 (sample SAMN05578581, study PRJEB25193) | human gut metagenome | biome: Human Microbiome; feature: human-associated habitat; material: feces | host: Homo sapiens | place: USA:Birmingham
TTCTAAGAGACTTCCCAACCGCTTGATTAAGAAGTCTTTTAGAGCATACAACACCAGAGGTATGAAAAAACCATTTGACTTTATCTTGATTGAAAGTATGCAGAAGACAATGCAGTATCTGTGCGAGAATATTCAGGGCTGTGTTCTTGGATACACACAGTCAGATGAAATCACGCTGCTTTTGATTGACTATAAAAGGCTTAATTCAGACGCATGGTTTGATTATGAGGTGCAGAAAATGTGTTCCATTGCGGCAAGTATGACGACGATGGCGTTCAACCGGTATTTTGCGGAGGCAGCTGCAGCAGCAATGGAAGACGGAGTGTATGCGGAAGCCCTGCAGAAAGCGGTTCAGAAGGGGGCGATGTTTGATGCCCGCTGCTTTAATGTTCCTAAGGAGGAGACAGCAAATTTGATTTACTGGAGACAGCTGGATGCAGCCAGAAATTCAGTTCAGATGGTGGGACAGGCGAACTTCTCACATAAGCAGCTGCAAGGAAAATCATGTGAGCAGATTCAGGATATGCTAATGCAGGAAAAAATGTTTAATTGGAATGAACTTGAAACCTGTCTGAAGCGGGGAAGCTGCTGTGTACGGAAAGAAAATGCAGAAGCGGGGAAATCTAACTGGATTATCGACAGGGAGATACCGCAGTTTAAAGGGGATGGAAGGGAGTATATTGAAAAGAGAATTTTTGTGGGAGAAAGCTGACTAACTGGGATAAACATTGAAGTGGAGAGGAATGATTATGAGAGAAATACTGGTGATAAATGCTTTAAATGAAAGAGATCTGCTGCGCGATAGGATTTTTCAACAGATTGGAAAAATGCGTTTTGTAGATTATAAAAAGCAATGCGAAGAACGCACTGCCGGGATGCTGATGGAAGAAAAAGCGTTTTGCGAAAAAGTAAAGAGTGATTTCCAGAGTTTCCAAGATTTGATTCGCAATTACGATGAGATTGATGCGGCGATTGTGGCGAGTAATGCGACAACGATTATTAAAACAAAATATGGTGAATATACCGTAGCGGCGGCGATTGCACAGAAGCAGAGATTAAAAGTGTCTTCTGAACGGGAAAACATCCGCAGAACGCCGCTCTTTGATGACAGCCGTACGATAAAAGGAGATTTTGAGACCGAGGCAATCCAGCTTATGCAGAATCAGATGGTAGAGGTGATGGAAAAAGTAAAAAAAGCCCAGACATCTTTGGAGGCATCTGCAGAGGAAATGCGGAACAGTATTCTGGGCAGTGACAAGGCAAAGAAAGATGCGGCGTCGATGGCTGTGGTAGATGAATATTTAAAGACAAACCGCTATAAGCTAGTGGATCCGTTGAATCTCACAGAGAAGCTGGCGCAGATGAAAACGGACAGAGATGCTCTCTATAGCGAATTAGATACGGCCATTAAGATTTCTAATGCGACCACTAAAATTCAGGTGAATTTCTAACGAATTTATGCCTGTACAGCGAAAATCTCAAACTTTAGTCTCCCCGCTGCAGGGATTATGCAGCCCAAATAAAACATAAGATTAGGGATCTTATAATGTGAGCTCGTGGTGAGCACTCGACTTTTTAATCGAGGTGGTTGGTTCGATTCCAATACATTCCATTGATTTCTTTTTCTGGATTTGTTTTTTATGAGGGCTGGTGATTGATTGGCTGATTGATTCTGTCGTTGATATTGGATTGTTGATTATTGGTAAAAATCCGGGGGAACGGTTGAATGCACGACTAAACTGGCTGCAGATGATCCGCCCGGCTGCTGTGCAGGCATATTTTTTAAGTCGAACAAGAAAACGAAAAATCGGGAAGAATATTTCTGGTTTTTCGTTTTTTTGTTGTAGAGCATTTAAAATGGTGAGAGAAAGGCTGGGTAGAAAATACCACCGGACATTTGATTTGAATTATCAGTTAATAGTATGGCTGGCGGAAAAAGAGCCAGTAAGTTATTTGTACAAAGTATCTGATATTTAATGGAAATGAGCGTGGAAACACACCGGTTTGTTGAGTAAACTGGTTGTATAGCAGATAGATGAAAAACAGATAAAACAAAGCTGGGATATAAAAGGAAGGAATTGCTTATGTGGGGAAATAATACACAGGATAATAAAAAGGGTGAGGAAATTATAAAGACGCCGAATTTGATTTTGAAACCAAGTGATCAGGCACGTGATATAGAGCCTTTCTTAAACATGCTGAGGAGAGATGGCAATTTTCAGCTTTTTACAGGAGCGAAGTGTACGGAAGAAGAATTAAAAGGATTTTCCAGATATTTTGAAAGGTCATACAGTAAAAAATGCTTTTCAGTTTTTGAAAGAGAAGATCCGGAGCATTTTATTGGATATGTGGGGGTGCATAGAGAATTTAGGTTTGCAGGCAGCAAGATAGAAATTGAGTTTTATATTTCCAAAGACTATCGTAATAAAGGTTATGCTACGGAAGCCGGAAGGGCACTTTTATACCAGCTTATGGAAGGCAATTTGGGGGAGCAGGGGGAGAAATTCAAAACGGGGCAGGTCTTTGCTAAAACACTTTCGCGGAATAGTGCGAGTATCCGGGTGCTGAAAAAACTTGGTTTTGAAAAAATCAATGAAGACTATGCGGCCTTTTTGAGCGAGTTTGTGGATTGGCAGGATTCGGAGAATTGTCAGGAACTTGTATCGGAGTACTGCCTGGATTGGACGCTGAAAGAGAAAAAGGGAAGACATAAAATGAATTGGAATCAAAGAGGAAAAATTTTATTTTCAGAAGCGTGGTTTAAAAATAAGGAAAAATTTCGAAATTATCTGCAAACTCATCAGCAGGAAGAGTATGCAGAGGAATATATAGATCTTCTTAAGGCACTGATAGAGGTGGTAATTAATCCGGAATTAGAAGAAAAATTAAGAATTGATTATATAGTCGAAGCGGATCAAGATGGTTATCAGGGAGAAAAAATATGGCTGATCCCTTATGATTCATTCTCATGTCCAGAAAAATATATCTGGACGCATACATATTATGGGTCATGTGCCGGCTGCGATACGTTGAAGGGAATTGCACATTATGATTATGGATATCCAACGTGCGAGCAGGTAGAAGAATATTTGACCCTGGCCCTGCATCTTCTTCAGCGTATGAAACCACTTATGACGCGGGAAGAGGAAGAATGGGAGGAACGGATGGATAAGGCAGTGGATTCTGGACAGGGAGAAAAGATGATGCAGCAGTTGAGATTGATTGCCTCAAAATAAATCAAAATAAAAAATTCATTTTGAGAGGATTTCTCTCCAGTTGTACATATGCAAGATAATATACTTAAAATGAGCGTGGAAAAGGTGCTTTTTGTCTGTTAAACTGAGCATATATCCGATAGATGAGAGGAAAAAGTACAGGCAGTCAGGAAATTTGGATAGGTTTGTATACCTTAAGAAGCCGGGGAGGAATCTTTATGAAGGAAATCAAAACACGTCATTTAATTCTGTGGCGAGGAACAGAATATGAAGTAGATGCATTTATGAAAATGCTCAGAGATGAGGGCGATTTCGAATTATTCACTGGAATCGAGTATTCTGAGGCGGGGATGAAGGAATTTGAGGAGTGTTTCAAATGGAGGCACCAGAATTATACACCGGGAAAACGCTTTTTTATTTTTAGAAAAGAGGATCTGGATCATATTATTGGGTATGTGGATATTCAGATAGAATGTAAATGGCCAGATTCTAAGGTTAAGATTGAATTGGAAATATACATTTCCGCAAAATTTCGAAGAAAGGGATATGGGAGTGAAGTGGCCAGAGAAATGCTATGGCAGCTTTTTGAGCATGAAACCTGGGTTCGAAATAAGCAAATGTTTGCCAGAACATTGTCAGATAATTATGCAGCCATAAATTTCTTGAAAAAACTGGGGTTCCAGAAAGTAGATGAGGATTACGCAGCCTTTATCAGTGGATTTGTGGATTGGTCTGATAGCTGCCAGAAACCTGTATCAGAGTATCGTCTGGACTGGGAACAGAAGATAGGCTGGAAAAAAGAAGAGAATAAAAAACTCTGGAAATCGCAGAGGAAAATCATGTATGCTGAATCTTGGTTCAGGCATAAGGAAGAACTAAGGAAATATTTGCAGACGCATGAGCAGATGGAATATGCAAAAGATTATATCGATCTCCTGAAGGTACTTATAAAAATAGTGATCAATCCAGATGAAGAGTTACCATTGAAGGTTGAACAAATCATAGAGATTGATAAGGGGTACTATGGGGGAGAGAAAGTTTGGCTGATTCCACAAGAGGAAGCCCCAGGTGTACGGGACTTTATAGTAACGTACATGGCATACGGCACTTGCTCTGGATGCGATCTATTAGAAGGCATAATTTCCAATAGTGATATGGTCACAGATTTTGCAAACGAAAAGCAGATAAATGACTACATGCTTTTAGCGCTTCATTTGCTGCAGCGGATGAGAAGGTTACTGAGCGTTGAGGATTTTGAATTGGATGAGAGATTTACGAAAGCTCTGTATAGAGGAAAAGAGGAGGCAATGTTAAAGCAGCTGGAAGAGATAGCTGGGAACTAAAAATAGATGTGTGCTGCAGCCTAAGGCCTGCGGCACACAAACATACTTGTGATATTTGAAAAGTCATGGAGGAGAAAGATGGGATCTGAAAAACAGAGAAGAGGAAGCAGAAAAATGATTTACTATAATCAGAATAAATTAAAGAGTATATTACAATATCTGACAGATATAAAGCCCTATGTTGCGGACTCAGAGAAGGAAGAATTCGAAAAGCGAATGAAGCTATATAATCGCTGGCTGGCAGGAGAAGCAAAGAAGTCAGAGTCAGCACTGAAGGAATTTATAGAATTTGCTTGTAAGTATTTAGAGCAATATGGAGAAATGGAAGAAGGCAAATTCAATACAGAACAGCTTTCGATAAAGGCTTTAAGGGAAAATTACCTGTGCGAAATGATTGCCGCAGCTTTCTATTTACTGTCCGTATCGACCGGTAACATGAAGAAAGAGAGGGATAGAGAAAAAGATAAAGCACTTGCAACGATTTCTGAGAAAATTCGTGAAACTTTACGGGAGGCAGCAGAAGAGGAGTGGAGTGTGTATTATATATGCGAGGAAGAAGATGTTTATAAGATTTATTTTCCGTACCTGCAGTACATATGCAATTCATATGAAGAAACATCAAGAAGGTTAAGTGCCTATGAGCTTGAAGCTTATGTAAGCGGTGAATACGAAGCAGGCACAGAAGAGTGGAAAACGGAGGTATGCGAGTATATAGAGGATGGCGGGCTCTTGCACGATGAATTAAGTGAGGCAGGAATGACCGGTGAGGAGTTAATCGAAAAAGAAGAGGAACTTACAGAACGACTCTATGAATCCGAGTGGATTCTATATGAGGACAGCGGTATGTTTGAAAAAGGCTTTTTCTCTGTAAATTCTGAGGAGGATTTCATCCTTTTTCGAATTATACTTACATCGGTCGTGAAGGACTTTTTTAGAAAAATATATGAAATAAAAGAAGAAAAGTTTTTGCGGGAAAGGGTTGAAGCAGAGGTGAAAGAAGAGGGGGAGGAAAGTCATTATAAAAAACATGATACTGTATTTATCAATAAGGAATGCATGAAAAACAGACTGCGAGAGTATAGTGCAGAAGGTCTCAAAAAGCTGGGAAAACAAGTGGGGACTTCAAGGTCGAAGCTGTATCAGAGCCGGAATGATGGAATGATGAAGACGCGGGTTGCAGAAAATCTGGAGCAGGTGTTCAAGACATCCCTGGAAGATCCGGAGTGGACCGAGAGGTTTGAGAGAAATCTGGATGAGTTTTCAGAGATTGAACGCTTTGCTGAAGAGTCAAGGTTGTCTGAGCATGCTTATCGACAAGCGGAGAAGCATTTAAGAAAAATGTTGGCCGAAACATATAAAATTAATCAGGATATCGCGGGTAAGTCAGAGTTGGAAAAATTTGAAGTGAGTGATGATTTTTTTGAAGAAGTGGTCTATATGCTGGCAGAACAATGGGATGAGGTGATGAACCAGACGATGCGGGAATATTGTGTGGAGAAGTCGAAAAAATAAAAGTCATTGATTGAAAACTGACTGCAAGAATATGATAAGGAGAAGGGCGGATGGCTATTTATATAACCGGAGACTGCCATGGTGATTTTAGGCGGTTACTCGATCCAAGGTTTTCAGGGGCAGATAAAAATGACTACCTTCTGGTGTGTGGGGATTTTGGTGGCATATGGAGTGGGGCGCAGTGGGAGGAAGAGATGCTGGATCGCTTAGAGCGAGAACTTCCATATACGCTGCTGTGGATAGATGGGAACCATGAAGGTTTTGAACACCTGAAATCTTATCAGGAAGCCTATTGGAAGGGCGGAATGGTCCAATATATCCGTCCTCACGTTATTCATCTGATGCGTGGCTATGAATATACGATTGAGAAGAAGCGTTTTTGGGTGATGGGCGGAGCCAGATCCATCGATATAACAGATGGACTTTTAGAAAAGGACGATCCCCTTTTAAAGGAAAAAATCCTTGATTTAAAAAGACAGGGAAAGAATTATTACCGCATACGGGGGATTAACTGGTTTCCGGAGGAAATGCCTTCCGAAGAAGAGCGGGAAAGGGGGATGGAATACCTGCAGAAAAGTGGGATGAAGACGGATTATATTATTACACATGCAGCGCCTACCATGGTCTCTAACTACTTTTCGGCATGGAGATTTCAGGCAGATGAACTGACAGAGTACTTTGAAATAGTCAGAGAGAAAGTTCAGTTCAAAAAATGGTTTTGCGGGCACTATCACACAGATGAAGAGCTGGTTGTCGAAGGTAAAAATTTTCAGATCTTGTATAACAGGATTGAAAGGATTTATAATAATATCAATGAGGAGGATAATTACGATGATGATGGTGTATAAATAAAGTTGACAGCCTATTCTCAAGGATTTCATAGTATAATCAAGGGAATAAGGAGGTGCCCAACTATGGCACGAAGTCAACGTAAATACGATTACGAGTACAAAGTACAGGCTGTTAAGCTTGCAAAAAAATCGGTGGTGCCAAAGCCGCTAAGGAATTAGGTATTCCAGAGGGAATCATTCATATTTGGCTGTCAGCAGCCAGAACCGGCAAAATGGGTATTGGTGCAGGATCACATACACCAGAATCAGCTATGAGTCTTGCAGAGAAACTTGTGATGCTCCGTAAGCGTGTAAAAGATCAGGATAAGGAAAATTCATCGATTGAAAGAAGAAAACGAGTTTCTGGAGGAAGCCAGTGTTTTTTTGTAGCGAGCCGTCGGAAGTCTCTAAGACCGAAAGAATGAAATTCATTGAGATTAAGACTGAAGATGGCACTATCAAGGGGAAAATAGCTTTTTACTGTCATATGCTCCACGTAAGTTGCTAGAGATTACAAATATCTGTCCGTAAAAGACCGCCCGTGGAAATATCAGATGCTATGCTTGAAATCCATGCTGAGGATATCTGTAATGACACTTATGGATGTGTACGCATGTTCTAGGCATTAACACAGAAACAGCCAGAGGGCGTTTCTATCCTCAGTGAGCGTACCGTTTACAGAGTCATGGAAAAAATTGGCTTCAGCCATTGTCCAAAACGTAATTCAAAAGGAATTACGAAGGCAGACTGCGAGGCTCGAAAATCCGATGATCTTCTCAAAAGAGATTTCACATCAGAAAAGCCTCTGAAAAAATGCGTAACAGATATCATCGAAATCAAAGCGAAAGACGGAAAACACTACGTTTCAGCAATCTTTGATTGTTTTGACTCAGCAGTATGGGGGCTGGCATTGGAAACAACAATGAAAGCAATGCTTTGCCAGCATACGGTGGAGAACGCTTTTATGGCATATCTTGACATCCGGGGAGCCGTAATCCACTCCGATCGTGGCGCCCAATACACGAGAGAGCTTTATCGTACCCCCCTGAGAAAATATGACATCACTATTAACTGTATAGATGGGAATTGAGGGGAATAGCTCTTAGATGTCCTTACCTCTATACCATAAAAAGAAATAGGTCTGTAAGTGATTTCTCTTGCCTACAAACTTATTATACGAGGATAAAGGTTTATGAGGATAAGTTCACGGTTGAGTTTTAATCTGACACAAGTGTGGATGTCAGCAGATAACGAATATGCTCACAGTTAGTACTTTGCAGAAATGCAAGGTATTTTTGTTATAGAAAATTTATCTGTACGTTATATGCAGTTAATTGAAATTTTGGAGATATGGTATAATAAGTTATCTTATTTATGTTGGAACTAACAGAAAGTATAAATTGGAGCAATGAATATGATTGAAAACAATATAGAAGTGGATGTAAAAAATAAAGTGCATAGAAAGTGGTATGACACAGACACAGCTGGCGAAGAAAGTTGAAACGACAGGTCAATATGTGAATCACATCATAAAGAAGAACGAGGGTGTGAATAAGACTTTTGTGCAGATGTTTGAGGCTTTGGGTTATGGTATTGAGCTGATCTATATAAATAGGAACGAAGAATAGGAAATTATATCTTAAAATAAATGAAAAGGTGAGGAAAATGAATTGGAAAATATTTTTGAACAAAAAAAGTTAGCTTATGAAAAAGGTCAAAAGTGTTCTTGGGATGATGTTCCACAAGAAAGTATCGTAGAAGAACTACAATATTTGATATTACAACATAGATACATTAATTTGGGTGCCTTTTTAAAACAACAACAGGAAAAGTATGGAATAGAAGAGCAAGATATTATAGAATTAAAGGATTTATTGTTTTATTATAATGATTTGAAAGAGATAAATTTTATTGGTACAGATATGTACGCAAATGCATTATTTTTAAAACATAAAGTATCGTATTTGTATCGAAGTGTTGGAAGGGATACGAAAGAGGATAGAGTATTTGGAGATGCAGATATAGAGTATAAAGAACATATAAAAACAATATTCAAAGAATGCCTGAACCAAATAGAAACTGGTGGTAATGGGAAATTATTTTCATATACTAAATGTTTTGGCAAAATGTTATATAAGTATGCTACATTACAGTGGGAAAGTTCAAATATAGTTATTGAAGTGAGGAAAGATGCTATTATTAATTCCATATCAGAATATGGAAAAGATTTTATATGCCTTCAAAAATATACAAGAAAATGTACAACGAAAGATGGGAAAAGCGGCTTACCTTATTTTTCAATTGATATGAGTAATGCACGGGATAATAGTGTTGAATGCTTAAAATTCTGGATAACTGAATTTCTGGGAAAACAGGAGTGGTATTGGCATAAGGATATTGTGGATCCTATTGGAGATGCTGAAGTGGTTTGTAATTTTACCAACAAATCGGAATGTAGAAATGCTTATGATGTTAAAAGAATAGAACTCAGCAGTGACGAGTTTTGTGTATTATTATATAAATATTTTAGTAAATATGCGGAAAAAATTAATGATAAATGTTGGTTTGATAATTTTATTGCTAATACATTAGATACACTTAAAGATTATCAAAATGGTGAATTAAAAGGTCGTTATGAAAAAATAATATCTGATGAGTTGCTTGACCAAAAGGAGAAAGTAGAAAATATTTTAGAGATGATTGATTGGGAAAATGAAATTGAATATATGTCTAGGCGAAAAGGAGAGATACAAGAACAAAAACGTGAACCCTCACATATGGAGGTTTACAAAGGTGGTAATGCAGAAGAAGCTTCAAAGCAATGGAAATATATTTTGTTTAGTGCTATTGAAAAAAAATATTCATGTATTGATTATTCAAATTGGAAATAAGGGAGGGATTCTGTGAACTATAGTAAAGGTACTATGAGAGATGTGTATTTGGAAGATGAATGTTGCTTCTTTTGGGGGCATCAACCTGCTAAGAATGGTATTATAGCAGAAAATTGTCTGAGTCAATGGTGGAAGTGTACATTTATGGAAAATCAAATCCTATTTTGCTGTGCAGAACAATATATGATGTACAAAAAAGCAATGTTATTTAAGGATTTTGAATATGCACAAAAAATTTTATTTAGCAAAGATCCAAAAAAAATGAAAGAGTACGGCAGAGTGGTAAGAGGATTTGATGAGAATATATGGAATGAAGAAAAATGTAATATAGTGTTACGGGGTAATATTCTAAAATTTTCTCAAAATGAAGAACTTTATCGATTTTTGATTGGAACAAAGAATAAAATTTTAGTTGAGACAAGCCCTTATGATAAAATATGGGGAATTGGAATGAGGAAGAGCGAAGAAGGTATATTTGAACCATCAAAATGGAAAGGTTTAAATCTGTTGGGATTTATTTTAATGGATGTGAGAAACCGCATTGGATAGGAGAAAAATTATGGCAACTACTGGTAATATGAAAAGTGTAGCTGAAATAATAGATATTGTTGAGAATAAATACACATATATTCCTTTGCTTCAGAGAAATTATAAGTGGACAACGGAATGTGCTTCAGAATTGGCTGAAGATTTATGGGATTCTTATACAAGTAAAAATGAAAAAACATATCAGCTTAATATGATTACAATTTATAAAAATAAAAAGGATACTTCATTACAGATATTGGATGGACAGCAGCGTTTAATTACTTTGAAGTTATTTTTAACTTTTTTAGAGACAAATTCAAGAAATATTAATTTTGCGTTTGAACGTGACTTCAAAATTAATGAACGAAAAGGAAGACGATATTTTATAGATTATTACCTTAAGAAAGACGACACTTTTCAAAATAATATGGAAATATCTATTGATATTAAAAGACTATATGATAATTTTATATCTATGATAATTCCTATATCATTTCGTTCGATTTTTAAATTTTATAGAGAATGCCTTGAACAATCTATAAATAGATCAGTATCAAATGAAAGGCAGAATAAGACGGATTTATTAAAAACTGATGTGGAACAATTTAAAACGGGTTTAACATCTAAAATCATAGAACCTTGTTTGGAAAGAACAATTAATCTGGGTAAACTCGATGAAGTAAAACAATGCATTATGTTAAAGGATGACGAACAGCAACAAATATATGAATTGTGTCGAAATTTTGACAATTTATTTGTGATTACAGATGAAGACAATGAGATAAATGACAATGAGGTGAGAATTTCAAAGTATTCAAATCAATATCAAGAAATATGGAACAAAAAAATTCATAAAGTTATAAACAAGATTGGAATTCATAATGTTATATCGCCTGACATAAAGAAAGAATTAGCCAATTATATACAAGAAAATGTAGAAATGTTGTATCATGAAACGACATCCGAGCCAATTGATGAGTTTTTGAATATAAATGAAAATAAAACACGTTTTGTAATATCGGATTATATCAGAGCAAATATGATTAGTGATAATCCAATAGATACTAGTCTTGATAAGAGTACGAAAATCTTAAATCAGAAGAATAGGGATGAAATTTTACGTTTATTCAGTTCTTTGGCGAATTACCTGTATAATGCGAAATATCAAGATATGTGGGAACTTATAAAACAAAGATATGATGATTTTGAAAAGCATCCTGATATTAATAGATTAAAAGTATTATTTTGTGATAAATATTCGGGAACAAGCACAAAAGGTTATTCATATGAAACGGAATTACAACGGTTGCAATATTTCGAGATGATATTAAAAAGTCTTTCATGCGAAATAGGACTTGAAGATAGGGAACCTGATAAACAAACAGTATGGAATACATATAATTCCATATATATGCTTTTGGAGTGTAAAAAGAAGTATAGATTTTTTAACTTATTTACACAAGATGACATAAAAAAAAGTATTGAATTAAAAGATGTAGCAGTAAGAGAAAAATTTTGTTTTTTTGAATGGGCATATGAACTCTCGAAATCTTCTGGAGATTTTTGGGATATAAGTTATTTTTTAGAATCACAATTATATATAGAAAAATGCAACATAAAAAAGTCTAAACATTTGCCGCAAAAGCAGAACAAAGAATGGTGTTGTATAAATAGAGGAACAGATGATGATGAATTACATAATTGTATAAAACAATTTATCGACAACATTAAGGAGCAAAGTTGCAATGAATGATGCTAAAAAAATAACTTTATCAGATTTGAAAAAAAAATATATATACGGATTGCGTATTCCAGAAATTCAAAGGGATTATGTAATGGGAGCTGGGGGCAAAGATGACGAAGGTAAAGACAAATTGGAGAAGCTTCTAGATTCAATACTTGCAAAATTCAAGGCAAATGAAGATTTTGATTTTAGTTGTATCATTACATATTGTAGAAATCATGACAGTGAACCATTGGAGATATATGATGGACAACAAAGGTTGACTACTCTTATGCTTATGATTTTATATAAATTACGAAGTGAAAAAAAAGATGATGATGTTAATACATTTAAAGAATGGTATAGATTTATGGGAAGACCAAAAGCAAATGAGATTTTAGATTTATTGACAAATAATGAATCATCGGTAGATGAGATAGAAGTGACAGACTTTACATCTTTTTCCATGAAAAATCTATTGAAAAAGATAAAGTTTCCAAAATATGAAAGTATAACTAGTGAATATTTATTGAGGCATGTTAAATTTGATATGGTATCAATTGGAAGTCAAAATGAAATAGAGCAGTTTTTTATGGATTTAAATTCAGGGGTAAAATTAAAGGATTATGAATTGTATAAGGCCAAGCTTACACACAGGGTTAATCAACTTAAGGATAAATATACGAACATTGCAAAAAGTGAAGTGCGTGAAGTGCTTGAATTGTGGCCGCATAAGATGGATAATAATTGGTTGAATTTTTTTGGTATATTTGCTGATTATGAGCGCCCTGCAGAAGAATATGAAGTGGCATTTATTAAATATTGTATTAATATGTCCCTTATTGAAGCTGGAAAAATCTCAGTAAATCATCAGATTGAAAATTTAGATGTTGATGTGATCTGTAGGGTTTATAATATCATGCAGTTGATTACTGATTTGGATTTGAGTTTTTATAAAAGCCAAGAAAAAGAGTTACTAAAAAAGGGAATGCTGTATTTCTCGTGGGGAGAGACTGATTCGGATATTGATAAAAAATGGAATTATGATAGACGTGGAACGTTTTGGAAACTGGATTTTGAAGAATATGACAGAATGTTGTATTATATAATTAAATTTGTTTTGCTTGATACAAAGAAAAGTATAGAAATGGAGAATGATGTTTTATTATGGTGTTTTATTAAAACATTGGATTGGCAGTTTGATATCCAAAATGAATATTTACGGATTATAAAAATAATATTAAATCACAATGTAGTAGAAAACAAGAATGCCTGGTATGAGTGTCAGAATAAAGGGCAATATCTATATTATTGTAAATATTATGTCTATGGGATACCTCAGTATTATGGTGAACATCTTAATGCTGAAATTCAGGACGATGAAATCAAAAACAGACATTCAAATATGTTTGTATTAAATAAATTCTTTGTTCAGAACGTTAAAATGTTAAATATGCTGAACAGAGGAAAAATAGCAATTAATCTTATGGAACAGATTGGAAATATTTTAGAAAAAAATGAAGTTATAAAAAAAATAATAGATTTAAGGATTCAACTAATGACAGAGTATGAGTGTTATGATGATTATGTGAAAGAAGAAAATATGGTCTTTGGCATTGTTGAGAAAATAGGACAATACATTGAGGAAGAAGAAAAATATTATTTGGAATATGTAACTTTTAGTTGGCCTGTAAGGGGACGAAAATCATCAATAGAATGTTTGATTAGATTAAAATGCAAGACCGATTTTCTGTTTGCAAATTATGAACAGGAAAATCATGACATAGTTGAAAAAAAGCTAAGTGGGATGGGGGAGGAATTTATTGATAAATGTTTTTGGACACACTCAGGTAATAAGGTAAAAAAATTAGTAGATAGAGTAACTCCGACATCAACTACATACAATAAAAGAGATAGTGGTAGTGATCGCGGTTGGTGTAAAACATGGACTTATAGTGATGGCGGTTGGTGTGAAATGTTGGATTTTATATAATGATGCGCACTATTATGTATAAAGTTAAGGTAAGCTGTTAAGTAATGTAATTATATTGTAACTAGTTAATACTGAAATGCTCCATATAGATGTGGATATGTTCCCACAAACGGAGCATGGGCATAGTGCGATAAAGACGTACTTTCTATCATGTCAGGCCATTGTGAGGTTATGGTTTCACTTAAAAGAAAAATCCAACCTATACCAATATCAAAAAATATAATGGAGAAAAATGGTGTGAAAGTTCATACGGCTTATATAGCTGAAGTGAAACGAGATTGTGATTTGATACGAAATCTTAAACAAGGCAATCTTTTATGTGTGCAGACTGATTTCATCACAAAAAGAACGTGATTTTGAGAACTCCAGCTACGATGACATTAAGCCTCTATATTCGATTTGGATATGTATAAACATGGTCGAGATCAGCATGAGCTATGTGCATTTCACCAGGGAAGACTAGTTCGGTTTCTATGAATGGAAAGAAAATATTGATCTGTTGAATATTATAATGCTTGGACTAGCAAAGAATCTGCCAGAACATGAGCAAGTGCTTTTTAGACTGTATGAAACTTTTTCTGCAAAAGTCCTATAAAAGGTTCTTCTATGATACAATAAATATCATTGGGAGGACTTTTTTTATGGCAAGACAAAAGAAAACGGTTCACAGGGTACAAATGACAGGGGGAAAGAGGAACATTATCCGTCAGTTTCTCGAAGAATACGACATTGAATGAATAATCTGGGTTGAAATCCATCACTTGTCCGGCGTGTGGAAATCAGCATTCCGTTTTTATGGAAATCATGATTCCGGCAAAAAGGAAATCGCTTTACAGTTATGACCAAGTATCGAGAAATCATTCGGCTTACAAGCCTAGAATTCTCACAATGTAACATTATGGCTAGTACAGAAATATTCAACAAATTCCAGAATTTCGTTCCACCACACAAAAATATGTTAAAATCTCCTATACACGGAGAGATTGTAGAAACAGGCAATGTCCGAGAAAGACATTGCCTGTTCCTACATAGAGCTATGCCTCAGAGAGTGGATTGGCGTTGAAAAAATTTTCTACAGGAATTTGGAGAACTTGAGATAGTCCTTGTAATTCAATGTCTGTGACCGTGCGGGAACCATCTTCAATCCTGGAGATGGAGCCGCGACAGATATATACAGCAAGGGTTTCGAGCTTAATGGAGAGTTCCTGCTGGCTTAAATTTCTCTTCTTTCTATAATATTTAATGTTTCTTCCTGTGATATTCATATTACTTCCATCAATGATACGTGGCATATAATCCTCCTGTCATGAAACGTCTTGTAACAAGACAACCCATATGTTATAATGATTTTTACAAAAAAATGTCCTGTAACAGGACGTTTTGAAAAATTGTTTTTGTCAAAAAACAAACAGAAAGATGAAGGGGGAGAAGAGATGTTTTGTAAAAAATGTGGAAAGGAATTGGATGAGACGGTTCGTTTTTGTCCTCAATGTGGAACGCCGGTTTCGGAGAAAGATGTGCCTAGCGAAAAAAAGAACGAGAATTTTTGGTTACGCTTTATCTGGGGAGGCTGTGTGATTGTATTGGTGGGAATTGCAGGTTTTACATCATGGAAAGTGCGTAAAATTCATACAGAAACGTTGACAGCGGAAGAAAGTACGTTGGAAGAGGGCACGGAGACGGAAAATTTAGTATTAGAAAATGCAGAGAAAACTTTGACCTCAGAGAATGCGCCTGAAGAGACAGAGACAAGTACTCAGGAAACAGAGGCGATTGATTTACGGGAAGGATTAAGTGGAAGATTTGCAGAAGATAATGATGATTACCGTTGGTGGAAAAATAATCCAGAGGAAGGCATGACGGTAGATGATTTAGACTGGCAATTTTTCGACATCGATGTAGAAGAAAACGAATTCTGGTTTAGCATAGGTAAGGGAAAATGGGAAAAATCAGGGACATACGGAAATCAGATTGAATGGAAGGATGACAGAAATGCAGTCCTGACAGATCAATTTGACAGTCAATACAATTTACAGATTATTGACGAGAATACCCTTATCATTGATGGAACCAAATTTGTGCGGGATGAGTAAAAGAGGAGAGAAAAGGAGATAGAGAGATGTTTTGCAGATATTGTGGAAAAGAGATAGCAGATGACAGCCATTTTTGTCCGATTTGTGGAACAGAGGTAACGGAAGCTTCACCAAATCAGCCAGAGCAAAAGTCGGAATCGTTAAAAGTAAGAAAGTCAATTATGATGGCGGGAGGGCTGATTGTAATTGCACTTGGAATTAGTGCGTATTTTCTGTCAGGGCAAATGAAAACAGGGAGTAGTAGTGAGATGACTGAAGCGGAAGCGACAGTTAGTTCGGATGTAGATATGCAGAGCACAGAGGAAATGCCAGGGCAGGAGGAAGATATAGCTGGAGAATATATTCTCCCAGAATCAAATGTACGTATATATGCGAAAGAGGAACTGGAGAACTTATCGGATGAGGAGCTGCGCCTGGCGCGAAATGAAATTTATGCGAGACATGGCCGTATATTTTCCTCTGATGATTTGAAACAATATTTTGAAAGCAAATCCTGGTATCAGCCATTATATGACAAGGATATGTTTGAAGCACAGGGGGGAGATTCTCTTTTAAATCCGGAGGAGATTGCCAACCGAGATATAATTCAGATGATTGAAAATGAAAAGAATGCGGAAAACATCGATTATAAGGGCAGTTATGTGCTTCAAGGGGAAGAATACGTCTGGGTGAAAAATTATTACATTAAGAATAATTGTCTTTATATTGAGGGGCAGTACTGTGATGGAGTGGCGAATCCCAATGCTGAGATTGAATGCGATACCATTTTGTTTTATCCGATTAAAGAAAATGTGGTAATACGAATGGATAATAATACAGTATTGCATTGGCAGGATTGTCACACAATCGAGGACGTCAAGACACATATAGATAACATGATTGGTTGGTTTGACAATACAGCAGTCAACATTAAATTAAAAGGAGATTATGTAACGGACTGGTATGGGACATGGCAGTATTCATAGACAATTGGATTCGTTTACGTTGAATATTTAAATGGTAGAGTATATAGAGAGATGAAAACAAAAGTGAGGCTATCAGCAGCAGTATTAGCTGTGAGCATGGGGGCAATCTCTTTTTCGGGCTGTACAAAAAAGGCAGACACGGTCTCCACTGCATCTGCTTTCACAGAAAGTGTGCAGAAGCAGACACAGGAAGAGAAAGAAGAACCGAAGCAGAACGAGTATTTTTCCGAAGAAGAGGTTAAGGCACTTTTAGAAAAATATATTCAAAAAGAAAAACAAAATATAGAAAATTTGAAAAATTTAGAAAAAAGTGAGCGGGCTGAATTGCAAAATAATTTGCTGGAAACACTCCAGGTATACTATATGTCTACGGATGAGTATACAAGCGAGAAGCAGACGGTGGGTTCAATTATTACGTCTTCGGTTGCAGATAAGTTAAGTGGAGGAAGCAGTACGATCGCAGTGTCGATTCAGTCAGCTGCGACCGGTATTAAAAGCGGAGAAAGTGCGGGTGAACTGATAACAGATGCATTTTCAAGTGCAATGGAAGAGGTTCCGCAGGAAATTGTCAGCCGTGTTTTTGAATATATGGCTGGAGAAACGGTAATGAAAGCCTATCATGTATTGGAGGCGCTGATTCCGCAGAATGAGCAGACTCAGCATCTGGCCAATCTTATGGACAGGGATATCAAAACACAAATTAATGAGTTGGTGGAAATTTGCTCCCAAAAAGAATTAACAATAGAGGAATGTTACCGGGGAGAGATGCTGTGTGATGCTCTTTTACAGACGACGTATGAAATAGAAGTGATTACAGGGCTGAATGCCGGAAGTAATGCGTGGCGTCCGTTTTATCAATCGGAGGATAATGGAAATTATGTGAGCGTCAGCTTGAATAGTATTCACCAATTTGCGGCTATGCGAACAGAAGCGGAGGAAACACTAAAGATTCTTGAAAATTTGGACATGAAAGAGATTATGTCATATACACCAGAAAAATGGGACAAATATCAGGAAAAATTGGAAGAGATAAGGGATATTGACAGTAATGAAGCTTTAAATAGTTCGTTATCAATGGTCGATGGACTAGATGAAGAAATAAAGGGAGTATATGATTTGGAAGATGCCTGGTACCGTTCGCAGGATACAAATTTTATGAATAGTGTGGGCAAATTGATTGGAAATCCTATTTCAGATATTTTGATACTGAAGAAGAACCAGAGTGAAGAAATATTGGCAGATGCTTTGGCAGAATACAATGCAGAAGCAATACCAATTTGGAGAAAACGTTTTTCCACAATCAAACAGGCTCTCGTGGCTATTAACCGGAAGAAGGGAATGTTTGCGATTGGTACAAAAGGTGAGACGGATGTTGAGAAGGCGGTTCGGATGGAAGCGTTAAAACAAATTTGGGGAGAGGAACCGTCGGATGAAAAAATTAGAAAAGATATAGCCCCATTGACGAAAGATATTTTTGTGATTCTTCATTTGACGGAGATGATGAGAAATACTTTTTACACAGCATTGTCAGATTCAGGTAACAATAAAATACTTTTAAGAGACTATTCATATGCCGAAAATATGCTCTGGGATGTATATTACCTTGGACTTTCCCAGATCGATATGATGAATGGAGATAATTCTTTTTATTATCAGACAGTTTATAAAGATAAAGATTATGAAAAATTGGCGGAACTGTCATATAAACTGGTAAAAACATATGCTGACTATTCAGATAAAACCGATGATTTATATTGGCAGGAAGAAACGAAGCTCTGTGATGAAAAACCAGTACATATTAAAGCACTTGTCAAGAGCCCGGTAAATGGAACGGAAAACAGCCGCCCTATGTTGATTACACTTGAGCAGGAGGGTGAAGGGAAAATAACTTTTTTTGGATATCATTCAATTGTATATATTTGTGTGGATGAAACCAATCAAAAAGTATTTTATCCTGGACTCTTTTCGGGTCATGCCGATGATTTGTATTGGGAAGAAAAAAATCATCCAGAAGATATTACACAGGAGTTCATGGAGATGTATGAGATAGACTGGATTGCCAGTACCTTTACCTCATGGCTTTCTATAAAAGATGGAAAATTTAAAGATGATAACTATAGTAATTTATCTCCATATTTTCATGCGGATTTATCAAAATTCAAAGCGGATATTCAGAAATATCATGATTCAACGATGGAATCAAAAAGATACAATGAAAGAATAAAAAAAATAGCTGATAGAATCGAAAAGGAGGCACAGAAGAAAGATTCTTTGTGGAGAGACAGAAAGAAAGTAGAAGAGGCATTTCTTTCTAACTATGTTGTGAAAACTGGTTATGAAAAGCTTCGTGATTCGGTAGAACCAATGGAAGAGGAAGGATTTGGAACATTGACCTTAGTTCATGAACCAGAGAATAATGATGATGCTTGGATTTATAGAACATCAGCAGGAAAACAAATTGCAATCAGGCTTTATTACTTTTTACACGAAGGAAAAGAATATAAGTTCTGGTGGCCGCATTGGGAATATGACAATTGGATTCTTTCAGATGATACGGAGGAAGTATTTGCGGCGATAGAAGGTAAATAATATGTTTAATCAGCCTGGAACATTAAAATCCGGGCTGATTTTTCTATATTTCGTTGTTTATCAAAAACAAGAGTATACTTTTTTTAGGACAAAGAATAAATATCAAAAGAAAGGAACCAGGTGTATGAAAAAATTTAACGGTTGTTTATTATGCGAAATCAAAGGATACAAAAAAATTTCTTCTAAAGAGTATCAAGTCCTCTTATTTCCAGAAATTCCGGGATTAGAGATGAAAGTTTCCATCGATGTGGTAAAGAAATATCCGGAAAATACAGCCTATTTGTTAGTAATGGAGGCGAATCCTTCCATGGTGAGCATTCGAGAAAAGCGCATCAAAAGAGTGCTAGTCTGGGATGGCAAAATTCGGCAGGAAGGGGAAGAAACTGTTTTAGTATCCGGGACCATTTTTACAAACAAGAGTTTTGTATATATGCATGAAAAAACTGCAAATGAATGGAACAAGGTAATTTCTGTTACGGTAGCTTATATAGGTGATAGGCAGAAGGCAAATGAATTTGTAGAGAAGTACTTAAAAAGTATCTTGTCACTCACCCCTCAAAAGGCCTTTGACGAAAGGGCAGGAATCAGTTCTTTGGAAAATATGTCAGAAGCACTTCGTTATGTGTATGCGGATGCTGTGGAAAAAGGTTATCAGGTTCCGACAACAGCGGAACTGGAACGATGGCTTTGGAATCATATAGTGTATGCGATTAGGCTGGGAGTTGTTTTCCTTAATAGACAAGAACTCCAATTTGATATTAAAAAAATGCTGAGTGCATATTCAAAATGCTGATTTTCACAGTTTAAAGGGAAATAGGATGAAAAAATGTAAAATATATAGCAGCAAAAAGTATGTAATGAGTGATGAGGATAGGAAACATTTTGAAAGGATTTTTCAGAAAGAAAGTGAAAAGTATGAAAGAGATAGTAAATGTGGAGGCGTGAGTGAAAGTGGATATGCGTATAAGAGACTTCATGACAGGTATGATTGTTAGAAGCTTCTCATGTCATAGGAAACTTCGTCCTATGACACAAAAATGCTCCGCGGAAAAGCACAGCGAACTATAAAGACGCTGTGCCTTCCGGGGTTTCTTCCCCTTCATTTGCTTCCTCCATGGTGACAATCGGCTGGATGGCCTCATCGGTATAGCGGACGCGCAGAACTGCCTGGGGCCAGTTAAGCTTAATGAGAGCTGTTTTCTGCCGTTCTTTTCCGGCTTTTTCGATTAGGTCGAGCAGTTCACGCAGAACTTCCTTTGTCAGATAGCCGCCGCGCCAGTGAAACGTCAGTGTTTTTCCTTTTTTGGCCGCCTGTAAGGAGCGCTTGTAAACGTCCTCCTGTTTGGTAAAGGAAAGCTTCTTTTCTTTGTAGTAGAAATGATCGCTGTCCGTGCAGGCGGGAGCCGGTGCGATAAGAGGTTCGTGATCTCGGAAGATGGCTTTATCATCCAGATTGAAATAATCGTAGCGGATCTCCTCCCCTGTCTGGCTGCATTTGCCGAGACTGTTGTCGAAGGTAGCGTCCAGATGGTAGTACGTTTTCCCGATCTTGACGATGTTCCAGGTATGGCGGTATTTGATGCCCTTTTCAGGATTATTGCCGCAGAGCGCGATCATGCACCAGATGCCGAGCGTATCACAAAGAATTTTGACCGATTTGGCGATGCCCTCGCAGACGCCGACGCCCTGTCCCAGAGGTCCGATGATCTCATGGGAGTAGGGCTTTTTTAATTTGTCATAGTGAACGTGTTCGCAGATAAAATCGTGGATATAGCGTTCTTTTTCCAGTTCAGTCAGCTTCATTGCCGGGCGGGCAAGTTTTTCGACGCGGGCGCCCATCGCTTTCTGATGTTCGCGGATCTTGCCCTTGTCAAAGAGGTATTCCGGTATCAGGATCAGGTTCGGGGAATCAGGGTAATACTTATATTTAAAGCCGGAAGCCCAGAAAATCTCCGGGTGATCGAGCCGCAGTTCAAAAAATACATTGCTTAAATCCTTTCCCTCCAGGCGCGGAATCTGAAATTCGTCGGAGAGATTGGTAAGCCCCTGCTGCATGGCGCGGTAGGCGGCTTGCTGGTTCTTGTTCATGTGATTATAGTAAAATGGTTCCATTTTGATATTCCTTTGTAACTCTTTATATTTTAGTGTGATTCAGCCGCTTTCTCAATCTGCCCGGATTCCGGGTCAAACCAGACGCGATCGCCCTCATCGATTCCGGCATCATAGAGTGCCTGATCCGCGGTGCGTATCGTGTATTCTGGATGCTCTGAGAGGTTTGCATTTTCAGTTGTGTCCAGCAGACGGACACAGACCATCGTTTCCTGTCCGTCCGGGCGTTCTTCACAGCCAAAATCGGCTTCGTATATTTCTAAAACCCGGCAAAGACGCGGGAATGTTTGATTGTTGTTCATTGTGTATATGCCTCATTCCATGGGAAAATTTCTGTTTTTATCTTTTTAATTTTAGCAGAAGATAATAAGGCAGGCAAGTAGAGATGAAGGGGGAATAAATTAAATGCGAAGCCACGGCAAATTCCGTTACTGGGCCTGATGCGTGAATAGTAACGAGGGGGCGGCTGGGAAGAAAAGCGGGAGGGGGAGAAATTTGAGGAGAAAATTGCCGACAGATACTTGTAATTCTAATAAAAACAGGTAGAATAGAAGCTGTCTATGTCCGCGGGAGACGGACATAAAAGTTACAATCACGGGGGTTATAAGTAAATGGCAAAAAAGAAAAACAGCTTCAGCGGTTCGCTGGGCTTTGTGCTGGCAGCAGCCGGAAGTGCCGTCGGTGTGGGAAATATCTGGCGTTTCCCGTATTTATGTGCGAAAGACGGAGGCGGACTGTTCCTGCTGGTGTATCTGGTGCTGGTGGCGACATTTGGATTTGTACTTCTGACGACGGATGTGGCGATCGGCAGAAGAACGAAGGAGAATGCGCTGCGGGCGTTTGGAACGCTGCATCCGAAGTGGAAGTTTGTCGGATACCTGACGTTTCTGGTTCCGATGTTAATTATGACGTATTATTCGGTCATCGGCGGATGGATCACGAAATATTTCTTTGAGTATTTGACGACATCCGGCAGGGATGTGGCGGAGGACGGATATTTTACATCGTTTATCACGGAAAAGAATGCGCCGCTGATTTTCACGGGAATCTTTCTGGCGCTCACAATCTGGGTTGTATACAGAGGTGTGGAGAAGGGAATTGAGAAATTTTCCTGTTTTATCATGCCGGGACTGATCCTGTTAGTCATCGGAATCGCGATTTTTTCACTGACGCTTTCCTACACGGACGCGGATGGGACGGTCCGGACGGGAATACAGGGATTCCTCGTCTACGTGCGTCCGGATTTTACGGGACTGACGGTAAAAGGATTTCTGGAAGTACTGCTGGATGCGATGAGCCAGCTCTTTTTCTCACTGAGTGTGTCGATGGGAATTATGGTAACATATGGTTCTTATGTCAAAGATGAGATCGATTTGAACAAGGCGACCAACCAGATTGAATTTTTTGATACAGGTGTGGCGCTTCTGTCCGGTATGATGATTATTCCGGCGGTCTTTGTATTTTTAGGACGCGACGGCATGGCATCCGGTCCGAGTCTGACCTTTATTTCGCTTCCAAAGGTATTTCAGGCGATGGGAGGCGCCGGTCATATCGTGGAACTTGCATTTTTCCTGATGCTTGGCTTTGCGGCGCTGACATCCTGCGTTTCTGTCATGGAAACGCTGGTTGCCAATTGCATGGAAGTGTTTGGAAAGACGAGAAAACAGATGTGTGTGATGGTCGGAATCTATTCCCTGATCACGGCGGTTCTCATTTGTCTGGGCTACAATGTTCTGTATTTTGAGTTGAAGCTGCCGAACGGTTCCACCGGACAGCTGCTTGATGTGATGGATTATATCAGCAACAGCTTCCTTATGCCGATCATTTCCTTCTTAACCAGCATCCTGATCGGATGGGTGGTCGGACCGAAGTGGATCGTGGAAGAAGTCGAGAAAAATGGGGAACATTTTTCAAGAGCAGGTATGTACAGCTTCTTAATCCGGTATATTGTGCCGGCTGTCATGCTGGTTCTTTTCCTGGTATCGACCGGGTTTATTAATATGCTGTAATGAAAAATGGTTTTAGCTGGTTTTCACGGTAAATATGTGAACTGGTTAAAACCTTTTTTCATAGAAAGAGCGTCCCATTATTCCTCACGGTCATCCGACTCGATCTCATAGGTATATCCGGCATTTTCGATCGCCTGAATTGTATCTTTGATGCCCTGTCCGCCTGCCGTCAGGTAACCGGATGCGAAGATGGAGTCTACGACGCGTAAAAGATCCCCCTCGCGTCCTTTGAAATAGACCTCGCGTCCCGCTGCACAGCGCAGATCGGTCTGTGGAACCATCAGTCGGGCAAGACAGAGGACTTTCAGGCAGTATTCGGTCGTAAGACCGGAGGTGTCTGTGTGCTCTAACGGGGTGCCCGGAATCGGAAGCAGGAAATTGATCGGAAGCGCCTGCGGTGCAATCTCACGCAGCTCTAATAACATATCGACCACATCCGCGTGGCTTTCGCCCATGCCGATGATACCGCCGCTGCAGATCTCGAAACCGAGCCGCTGCAGCATTTTGATATTGTTGACACGCTGATCAAAGGTGTGGGTGGTGCAAATGTTGTGATAATAGGAACGACTGCTGTTTAAGTTATGGTTGATTCGGTCAAGCCCGGCTTCCTTGAGCATCAGCGCCTGTTTTTCGGTCAGGAATCCGATGGAACAGCAAAGATGTGTTCCCTGTTTTTTCATGACCCGGATGCGGTCTGCCAGCTCGCGGATTTCATCGTCCGAAAATCCCATACCGCTCAGACCGATGCAATGGCGGGCAAGGTGATGGTCGTGGACAAATTCATTGTCATCGTAGAGTTTCTTGTCATCGACCCATTTGTAAGTCTCGATATCCGCCTTGGAACGGCAGGACTGGGCGCAGTAGGCGCAGTTCTGGGAGCAGTTGCCGCTGCGGGCATTCGTTAAGAGGTGGATGCTGACGCGGTTCCCCTTATATTTGCGGCGCAGCGCACCGGCGCGTTTTAAAAGTTCCGGCAGTTCGCTGTCCGGACCCGCTAGGATCGCGATCGCCTCTTCGCGGGTCAGAACTGGATCAGCGGCGGTAGTGCTGGATTCGGTAGAAGGACATTCGGTGGAAGTGGTCCGGGTAGAAGTAGCTGTACTCATAGAAAAATCTCCTTTGTGAATTATGTAATCAACGTATATAAATTTTTGAAGTTATGTAGCAGATGGTATGCCAGCAGTAAACAGAAGTAACTAAATTCCATCATTTTCCAATCAAAAAACGCTCCGCGAGGATGTCCCAAGGCATATTTTTTTTATAGGATTCAATAAAAACAGGAATTCGTTCGGAAAAAACATATTAAAGACGTAGGAAAATAGGAATCATTAAAACCGATTTTATCATTTTTACCGGCTAGTGTCAACTTATAAAATTGTAAAAGTTTACAATCCAAACTGGACAATATATCGATTTTTTGCTATGATAAGCAAGTTAGAAGAAACTAACTTGCAGGGAACGTGAAAACGAAGTAAACTAGGTGCATAGGTGTGAAAGCTAAGCAGCCTGATTGGATAGAGTGGAGAAACAATGCAGTATTTGTGGATAAATCCGGTTTCTGCCGGGATGTGTGAGGAAGATTCGCTGAAGCGTTTTTTAGAACGGCATGGTCTGACGCGGGTCGAGTGCCGGGGCGATTGGGGACGGATCGTCCGGGAAAGATATGAAGCTAGTCTGCGGGCGGGCGTGACGCTTGCGGATGCGCGCTGTCCGGAGGCGATTCGGCTGCTTGAAGAGATACAGAAGGAGCCGGAAAACGAATCTGGAATTGAAAACCTGAAAGTTGCCCCGATCGAGCCGATTTTACTTCACTGTGCGCGGGAATTAAGCACGCGTCCGGATCTAGCGGATGGGGAGAAGATCATCACGACGCCATGCCAGAGTCTTGCGGTGCTTGGAAATTCGCTGGGACTTGAGAATACGCGGTTTATCGCATGGAATCGTCTGGCAGGCGGTGAGGTGCGCGTCCGGGCGATCGAAGACAGCCCGATTCCGCCGGGGTATTTTGCGGGAATCTGCCGGAAAGATGGACAGGCGGCGAAGGTAGAGAGTGTCAGCAGTCCGGAGAAAATCCGGGCATATGTGGAGAGCGGAAGTTGGAAGCAGGCGGATCTGCTGGAACTTTTGTATTGTAAGGATGGATGCCATCACGGGGATGGCGTGTAGACAGAGTGAGAGAAATCTGCGGTTCATGGAAAACGCTTGAGGAAGCGGAAAATGCATGAATTGCGGCAAAAGAATGGGAAGAATGAAAGAAACGAAGAAATTCAAGGATAATTGGCAGAAATACTTCGGTCCGGCGCTGGGAATCGGAGCGGTATTTCTGATCTGGTGTTTGGTCTGCCGCATGGAGATGGTCAGTGCGTATGTGCTGCCGTCCCCGGCGCGGGTGTGGACGAGCTTTTTAAAAATGGTGAAAACCGGGGAACTGTGGGGGGATATTTCAATCAGTTTCCTGCGTGTCATGAAGGGATTTGCGATTGCGTTCCTGTTTGCCTTTGTGCTGGGAATGTTCCGGGCGCTGTTTCCGGGCAGCAGCGTTTACTATGAGTATATTGTGCAGTTTTTCCGCAATGTCCCGCCGCTCAGCATGATTCCGTTGCTGATTCTCTGGTGCGGAATCGGAGAGACGACGAAGACGGTGATTATTGTGCTGGCGTCATTTTTCCCGATGTACTTAAATATCGTGAAGGGATTTACCGGGTGCGATTCGAAACTTCTGGAAGTGGGCGATATGTTCGGCTACTCGAAGCGCCGCAAATTTTTCCGCATCATTCTGCCCTATGCGATGGCAGATATTCTGGTCGGAATGCGGATCGGGCTTGGCTATAGCTGGCGCGCCATTATCGGTGCGGAGATGGTGGCGGCGTCCACCGGGCTTGGACATATGATTTTATTTGCACAGCAGATGTCGCGGACCGACAAGGTGATCGTGGGGATTCTGGCGATCGGGGCAGTCGGATATGTGACGGACCGCCTGTTTGGATGGATGATAGGATTTGTGCTGAAAGGATCCGGGGAAAATGGCTGGAATTGAACTGATTGATATTCATAAAACATACCGGGTGGATAACCGGGAGATTCCCGTTTTAAACGGGATCAACCTGTCGCTTCCGGCGGGGAGAATCACCGTGATTCTGGGGCAGAGCGGATGCGGGAAAACGACGCTTCTGCGGCTGACCGGAGGACTGGAGACGGCGGACAGCGGAGAGATCCGCTGGGAGAGCGCCCACAAGACGGCATTTGTCTTTCAGGAACCGCGCCTCATGCCGTGGTTGACCGTCTGGGAAAATGTGGTGTTCGGGCTTTCAAAAAAGGAGACAGATCCGGGGAAAATAGAGGCGGTTATACGCACGGTCGGATTATCTGGATTTGAAAAAGCATATCCGGCACAGCTCTCCGGCGGAATGCAGCAGCGGGCGGCGATCGCGCGGGCGCTGGCGTATGAGCCGACCTTTATCATGATGGATGAGCCGTTTGCCGCGCTTGACTATTTTACAAGGGAACAGATGCAGAAAGAGCTTCTGCGCGTCCAGCAGGAGCGCAGTGCGAGCATTCTGTTTGTGACTCACAGCATCGATGAGGCACTGATTCTGGGAAGCCAGATTGCGGTCATTGAAAAGGGCATGGTCAAGGCGCTCTATGAGGTCAAGGCGCCGCAGGAAGAGAGGAATCTTTTGGAGGATGAGATGATAACCCTGAAAAGGGATATTATAAATAATTTACATTTTATTTAGAGGAGGAACGATTATGATGAAACGATGGATGGCAATGGGAATGGCACTCTGCCTTACCGCAGCTTCCCTGGCAGGCTGCTCCGGTACAAAAGATGCGGCTGAGAGCACGCAGGCAGAGGCAGAAACCAGCGCAGAGGAGGAGACAGCGAAAGAATCTGATCTGGATAAGCTGACCTTTACGTATGTAACTTCTCCGCTCAATGTGCCGACGATCATCGAGAAAAATCAGGGTATTTTTGAAAAAACATTTGGCGATATGGGGATTGAGGTTGATTATGCGGAGCTGACCTCCGGGGCAGATCAGACACAGGCGCTGGCTTCCGGCGATGTGCAGGTTTTGTATGCGGTTGGCGGTACTTCGGTGATTCTGTCTGCAGCAAATGGAGCGGATATCAAGGTATTAAATATGTACAGCCGTTCTCCGAAGGCATTCTGTATGTATTCTAAGGATGAGTCTCTGACGACGCCGGAAAGCCTGAGAGGAAAGACAATCGCAGGACCGACCGGAACCAACCTGCATGAGCTTCTCGTTTCCTATCTGGCAACGGCTGGCATGACGATCGACGACGTTAACTATGTCAATATGTCGATCCCGGATGCAAAAGCAGGTCTGGACGGCGGCAGTGTAGACGTGGCTCTGGTTGCTGGCGCAACTGCTTACAATGCAGGGCAGCAGGGTTACCACCTGGTAGCCGACGGCGAAGGCCTGATTAAGGCGATCATTGCAGTGGCAGTGACACAGAAATTCTATGACGAGCACCCGGAGATCATCGAGAAGCTGGAAGAAGCACAGACCGAGATTGCTGATTTCATGGAAGAAAAATCGGATGAGACGATGCAGATCGTAGCCGATGAGCTGGATCTGGACACCGATGCAGTCAGAAGCATGTACGATCTCTATGATTTCTCTACCGAGATCACAGATGATGACAAAGAAGGCTTCCAGAAGACCGCTGATTTCATGTATGAATCCGGCATGATCGACGAGGCATTTGATGTAAAACAGTTATTTATTGAAAAATAATCAGTGAACATTTGAGATGATAAACGATTGAAAAGCAGCTCCCGGAGTGTAGATTCCGGGAGCTGCTTTTACGATTGCATATGCAATTATGAAAATACGGAATGTTTACGCTAATACCTTTTTAATCGCTTCTAACAGCTCATTATAAGTCTCATAAGCCGGAATCTGCGGATATTCTGCCTTGATCTCCTCCGTCGTGCGGAAGAGGAAGCCCGCCTTGCTTGCCTCAATCATGGCGAGGTCGTTGTGGCTGTCGCCGCTGGCGATCGTCTCGAAGCCGCAGGACTGGAGTGCTTTGACGGTTGTATATTTGGATTTCTCACAGCGCATCTTAAAATCGGTAATCTCACCATTTTCGCTGACAACCAGAGAGTTGCAGAAGATGGTCGGATAGCCAAGTTTCTTCATCAGAGGTCCGGCAAACTGGGAGAAGGTATCGCTGATGATGATTACCTGAGTGATTTCTTTTAATTTGTCTAAAAACTCCCTTGCGCCCGGAAGCGGATCAATTTTAGAGATCGTTTCCTGAATTTCCTTGAGTCCCAGTCCGTGCTCGCGCAGGATGTTTAAACGGTAATTCATCAGTTTGTTATAATCCGGCTCATCGCGGGTGGTGCGTTTTAACTCCGGGATTCCGGTTTCTTCAGCAAATGCGATCCAGATTTCCGGCACTAATACACCTTCTAGATCTAAACATACAATATCCATGTCTCCTCCTGTCTGATACAACGCCTGTCAGCGCTGTGCTCGGTTGAAAAATTTGCTTCCTATTATAGACGAAATGCAGGGGAAATACCAGAGAAATTTGAGAAAAGATGAAAGAATAGAAAAAAGTGCGTTACTGGGCACGTATGCGTGAACAGTAACAAAAGTACCAATTATTCGCGGTGAGAAAGATTCAGAAGTGAAGAGTTGGCATCATATAGCAGCAGAGTGGTTATTAATAGAATTAAAAAATACCAAAAAAGGGAGTCTCTTTTCGTGAGCGAGAGACTCCCTTTTTGGCACCTATAGTCGGGTTATAATTTGATTTTGATGAAATCATTAGCAATGCGCCGGCTTATTCATTTCAGATTTTTTATCGTTCTCTGCCTTCGAAGCAGTCGATTTCGAAAACAGTACTTTACCGGAATGAACCACAATAATCACACCCAGAACCATCAGCAGAACCGCGATGATAAGCTGCAGTCCTTCTACCATAAAGACAGCGGTTCCGGCATTGTAAGCCTTTGCCAGAGCGATGCAGCGCTCAACGAGTGCAGTGAAGGTAACGCACAGCATGACAACCAGCGGAACCAGCAGCGTGCGGTTTTCACGACCAGTGACGCGTAAGAAGACGCACAGGGTGATGAGAACCAGGGCGCTTAACAGCTGGTTGGCGCTGCCAAACAGCGGCCAGATGTTGGAGTAGCCGATCTTCGTTAAAATGTAGCCGCATACCAGAGTGATAACCGTTGCAAAATATTTGTTGCAAAGAAGTTTTCTCCATCCTTCGGCGTGTTCCATGTCATTGACGCTGAACAGCTCCTGGAAGGACATACGTCCGATACGTGCAACGGAATCCAGGCTTGTCAGGGCAAGTGCGGAGACGCACATCGTCATAAAGCACTGGGCGGCGTAAACCGGGATGCCGAACATCTCCAGGAATCCGGCAACACCGGAGGAGAAGATAGCAAACGGAGTACCGGTTGCAGGCGTGCCATCAGCGGAAGCCGCAGCACCGGCAACGCACAGAGCCAGGACAGCCAGTAAACTTTCCAGAAGCATAGCGCCGAAGCCAACCTTCGGCATATCCTTTTCATTGGTGATTGCCTTAGAGGAAGTGCCCGAGGAAACCAGGCTGTGGAAACCGGATACGGCGCCGCAGGCAACGGTTACAAATAAAATCGGGAACAGGTCGCCGGATTTCTCATTGTGGAAACCGGTGTAAGGCGCCAGGTTCATTGCCGGATGTGCGACAAGCAGTCCAACGACGGCACCGATAATCATACCGGCAAACATAAAGGTTGTCATCAAATCACGCGGTTCCATCAAAAGCCACATCGGAAGAACGGCTGCGAGGAAAATGTAAGCGAATACCATGTAGGACCAGTTTGCCTTGGTGGTAATGAGCGGGCAGTTCATGCCGATGACAAAAGCAGCTACCGTGCAGACAAGTCCGAGCACGGTCTGTTTCCAGCCATGGAACTGAGCCTTTTTCTGAATCAGTCCAAATACAACGGCAAAGGCAATGAACAGGAGGGAAATGCTTCCGGCTGCGCCATTGACAGTTGCTGCGGCGGATAAGCTGGTCACGCCGTCTACCGTTTCATATGCATTGAATGTACCGGCAACCATGTCGGCAAATGCTGCGATTACAATTAAAGTAAAGAGCCAGCAGAACAGAAGGAACAGTTTTTTGCCGGTTTTGCCGATGTACTGTTCAATCAGAAGTCCCATCGATTTGCCTTCATTTTTGACGCTGGCGTACAGGGCACCGAAATCGGTAACAGCGCCGAAGAAGATGCCGCCGAGGATGATCCAGAGAAAGACCGGAACCCATCCAAAGACAGCCGCCTGAATAGCACCGGTGACAGGACCGGCACCGGCGATGGATGAAAACTGGTGGGCAAATACAACCCAGCCATCGGTCGGAACATAGTCCTGACCATCTTCTTTTGTGACGGCCGGTGTTTTGGCGTTTGGATCAATGCCCCATTTATGGGCGAGCCATCTGCCGTAGAGCAGATAACCAGCCGCCAGACAACAGGCTGCGATAACTACGATAACTAATGTGTTCATAAAGATACCTCCATTCCCATAGGTCAAATGGTTTTTAGTGTCCCGGCAGTTTGCCGGAGTTTCGGGAGCGGGGAAACAAAAAAGCCTCCGTCCTCCTGAAACTTTTAAAAGTTCAAGAAGACGGAGGCATAAGCATCCGCGGTACCACTTCTTTTACCGGCTGTAAAGCCGATCTCTCAGCCATATCCATCATTCTGAATATGTTCCTCTTTAACGGTAGGAATCCGGACCGGACTACTGGTATCCTGCATGCGTTTGTCCGATCAGCTCACAGGGGATAATTTCCATCGGCGTTACTGTCTTTCATCGCCCGGCAGCTCTCTGAAAACGTGGAGAATTGGAAATCGTGTCCTGCTCAATGCTTTTTACAAGTACGAATTATAGACTTTTTTAAAGGAAAGTCAATCGAAAAAATAGCCGGAAGTTTGTGACAGAAATTTTACAAATCCGTCATTTTGACAAAAAAATCACAACCAAGAAATTTAACAACTGCTTATCTAGAAGTCTGAGTTACTGTTTACGCATACGTGCCCAGTAACAAGTCGGAAGCATTTCTGTGTTAAAACTTCGAAAAAACTGGACACACCCTTATTTTGCTGTATAATAGGTAATTGTCGGTTCTTTTTAGGGCTGGCAATTACTTTTTATTTAAATTGGGAAGGAAAAAGGGAGAGTTTGAGGTATGGAAAAAATACGTCCAATGTTGTTTACAACATTGAAGAAGTATTCCGGCGCACAGCTGATGTCAGATGTGGTAGCGGGTATCATCGTAGCGATCATCGCGCTGCCGCTTTCGATCGCGCTGGCGCTGGCTTCGGGGGTAGGTCCGGAACAGGGTATCTACACGGCGATTGCAGCCGGATTTGTGATTTCATTTTTAGGGGGCAGTCAGGTACAGATTGCAGGTCCAACGGCGGCATTTGCAACGATCGTGGCAGGTATCGTGGCGAAGAGCGGCGTGGAAGGGCTGGCAATTGCAACGATCATGGCAGGTATCATCCTGGTTATCATGGGATTCTGCCATTTTGGTTCACTGATTAAGTTTATTCCGTTTACAATCACGACCGGCTTTACCTCCGGTATCGCGGTGACGATCGTCATCGGTCAGTTGAAGGATTTCTTTGGCGTAACCTATCCGGCAGGCATGGAGACGATCGAGACGATGCAGAAGCTGAAAGCGTTCGCGGCTGGATTCGGAAGTGTCAACCTGCACGCGATCATCGTCGGCGTGGTGTGTCTGGCGATTCTGATCGTGATGCCGATGATCACGGAAAAAATTCCGGGATCGCTGGTAGCGGTTATTGCAGGTATTTTAATGGTAAAATTCCTGCCGCTGCATGTGAATACGATCGGCGACCTTTACACGGTCAGCAACAAGCTTCCGGCGTTCCGTCTGCCGGTGTTCAGCTACGATGTGATTCAGGGTTCCCTGTCGGATGCGTTTACGATTGCAGTTCTGGCGGCGATTGAGTCTCTGCTTTCCTGCGTGGTAGCGGACGGCATGATCGGCGGAAAACACCGTTCCAACACGGAGCTGGTGGCACAGGGCGCGGGTAATATTATTTCCGCCCTGTTTGGCGGTATTCCGGCGACGGGCGCGATCGCGCGTACCGCAGCCAATGTCAAAAATGGCGGCCGTACCCCGGTTGCAGGCATGGTTCATGCGGTTGTCCTGCTTCTGATTCTGGTAGTTCTGATGCCGTGTGCAAGCTGGATCCCGATGCCGACCATCGCGGCAATCTTGTTTATGGTTGCCTACAATATGTGTCAATGGAGAACCTTCGTCCGTCTGACCAAGACGGCTCCGAAGAGTGATATTGCGGTTCTGGTGATGACCTTCTTCTTAACCGTTATCTTCGATCTGGTTGTAGCGATCGAGATCGGTATGCTGTTATCCTGCCTGCTGTTTATGAAGCGGATGAGCGATGAGACGGGCGTCAGAAGCTGGCTCTATGTCGAAGAAGTAGAGGAGCAGAAGCGCAAAGAGCAGGAAGTAAGAAAAGCGAAAAAAGCCGGAAAAGAGCTTTCAGTGGAAGAGGCACAGCTCTTAGCGGCAGCTGCAGAAGATGAAGAAGCAGCCATGAAAGAACAGGCACGTTTGCGGGAGATTCCGAGAGAACTGGCTGTTTATGAGATTACGGGACCGCTGTTCTTCGGTGCAGCAGACCGCATCAACCAGATTGAAACCCGCGAGGAGACGAAATGCCTGGTTCTTCGTATGCGTGCCGTTCCGGCGGTTGACAGTACAGCGATGAATTCGATGGTTGCCCTCTATGAGCGCTGCCAGAAGAACGGCGTTACATTGATTTTGTCCCATGTCAACGAGCAGCCGATGCACGTGATGGAGAAGGCAGGATTTGTGGATATGATCGGACGCGATCATTTCTGCCCGAATATCGAGGCAGCACTTGATCATGCGGACGAGGTGTTGGGGAAATAATTATGGACATCTATCGGAGAATGGAAGAAGTATTTAGGCGCATTCCGGACGGCTGCGTGACGACTTACGGTCAGGTCGCGCTCCTGTGCGGTGCGCCGCGCCATTCCCGCCAGGTGGGATATGCACTCCGCACCAACCGCCTGGGCGATGTCCCGGCATTCAGGGTGATTAATTCCAAGGGCTTTCTAAGCGGCGCGGCGGCATTCGACTATCCGGGACAGCAGAAAAAACTGCTGGAACAGGATGGAATACGGGTGGACTCCACCGAGGACGGCGACCGCGTCGATTTGAAACAATATGGATGGAAACCTTCGATGGACGAGGCAGAAGAATTGTATGCGTTGTTTCGGAAGTTGGGGATCTGAGTGGGAATCAAGGAAAATGCATCTGAATGAGATGTTGGTAAGCGAAAGAAGTGAAATGAGATGGATAAGATGGCAGACGATAGGGGCTGCATCTTATCCATTTTTAATAGACATTTCTGACCGTTTATTATTAAATTGCCTCCGCGATTTGCCGTGCCACATAGACACCGCTGGCAGATGCATGGGAAAGGGAATGGGTAATACCGCTGCCGTCACCGATGACGTAGAGTCCATCATGACAGGTCATCAGGTTGTGATCCACTTCCACCTCCATGTTGTAGAATTTTACCTCCACTCCATAGAGAAGCGTGTCATCATTCGCCGTACCCGGTGCCACCTTATCCAGGGCATAAATCATCTCGATAATACCGTCCAGAATCCGTTTTGGGAGAACCAGGCTCAGATCACCGGCAGCCGCATTGAGGGTTGGAACCGTAAAAGATTCATTGATTCGCTGCTGCGTGCTTCTTTTTCCGCGGATCAGGTCTCCAAAACGCTGCACAATTACGCCACCGCCCAGCATGTTGCTGAGTTTTGCAATACTCTCTCCATATTCATTGGAATTCTTGAAGGGCTCTGAAAAATGTTTCGCTACCAGGAGGGCAAAGTTCGTGTTATGGGTCTGCTTTGCAGGATCCTCGTAGCTGTGACCATTTACCGTTACGATGCCGTTGGTATTCTCATTTACCACAGCTCCCTTGGGATTCATACAGAAGGTGCGCACGTAATCCTCGTATTTTTCCGTGCGATACACGATCTTGCTCTCATAGAGTTCATCCGTAAGATCCGAAAAGATCTCAGCCGGCAGCTCAACCCGGACCCCCAGATCCACGCGGTTGGAATTCGTATGGATATCCAGATCCTTGCATACCTTCTGCATCCACTTACTGCCGCTTCGTCCGGCGGAAATGATACATTTCGTACCCTCAAAGGTTGTATCATCGCTGTAAACCTTGTAACCCTTCTCCGTTTTCTCCACGGTTTCGATGGCACAGTCAAAATAGAAATCCACCTTATTCTTCAGATGATCATAGAGGTGCTCCAGAACAATATAATTAATATCCGTACCCAGATGGCGGACCGAAGCATCCAGAAGATGCAGGCCGTGCTGCATACAGGTTTTCTTAAATTTTGTTCCCGCAGTGGAATACAGCTTCGTGCCCTCCCCGCCAAAACGGAGGTTGATTCCATCCACATATTCCATCAGTTCAATGGCTGTCTTTTTTCCGATATACTCATAGAGAGTGCCGCCGAAATCATTGGTAATGTTGTATTTTCCATCAGAAAATGCACCAGCTCCGCCGAATCCGCTCATGATGGAGCAGCATTTGCAGTGAATACAGGACTTGATTTTATCACCATCAATGGGACATTTACGGTGCTCCAGCGGATGTCCTACCTCAAAAACAGCGATCTTTAAATCTGGTTTACGTTCCATCAGCTCATAGGCAGAAAAGATACCGCCGGGACCGGCGCCGATAATTAACACATCATACATATTGAAATTCTCCTTGTTTTCCTAAAATTTGATTCCCTCTTTCTGTATTATAGCATAAATTCGAAAAAATAGGCAGCGCGTCATGCGCTGCCTCGAAACAGTATCCCCCATGTCGTCATGGCATCTTCCGTTATCATATCATCACCTCAGAATAAAGCTTTTTTTATGGCTGTAACCATCAGCCTGATTCCCTTTGTAAAATTACCGGAGGTGTTTTCGAGCCTGATGACCTCTCCGGCGCTTCTTGGCAAAGGGCTGGCGCTGGGACTTGTATCTACCTTTTTTCCGTTTGTAAGCTACACACTGGGACTCCGCCAGATGGAGGCAGGAAAAGCCTCGGTTCTGGCGTTCTCTGAGCCGATGGTGGCAGCTGTGGCTGGGATTGTGGTATTTGGAGAAATGCTGCGGGTTGAAAATGTGCTGGGCATTCTTTTGATTTTTACGGCATTGGTGGTTTTGAACAGCCGGAACGTAAAACGGTAAAATCAGGGGCTAATCGATAATGGAACTGTGATGAAAACACGGCTCACAAATCTTAAACGGATATCCAACCGGCAGCATCCGTCCGCAGCGCTGGCAGCGGGCGATGTAGCTTTTTTTGCCCTTGGACAAATACTGCATGATCGTGCCTTCAGTGCGGCTGCGTTCTTGTTCGAGCCAGTCCTCGTCGATGATCTTGTCAAAACGGTGGGAGAACTGGTAGTAGAGGTCGAGCTTGCGGTAATATGTTTCGTATTTCTGCAGCCCTAGCTTGGAGCCGGCGCCTTTGTCCGGGTGTTTCAGGCGCTTGTCCGCCGGGTAATCCTTGCAATAGCGCAGCCATTGCAGGACAACCTGATGATCCTTGATATCGATGGGACAGCTGATCATGCGGTAGAGAATCCGTTTGTCATCGAATCCGTAGATATCGTCTCTGTGGCGTTCTGCCTGCGCATAAAGGCTTAAAATCTCATCGACGCTGACCTTTTCAAACGGAGGCGTCGGCTCAACGGATTTCCAGACTTTTATGATAACATCCAGCGGCTCGTCCAGATCGAGGAGAATCTGCGGGAAACCGAGGCTGACTTTTTCGATTGGTTCCTCCTCCTGAGTAAGCTGTTCCCGGATATAATCGAGGGATTCCTGTCCCATCGCATTGACGTAGCCGGTGTCAAAAAGTCCGAAGCGTCCGGCGCGCCCGGCGATCTGCTTGACCTCTGGTACGGTCAGACCGCGCCGGGTGGTACCGTCAAATTTCTGGGTCTGGACAAATACGATACGCCGGACAGGCAGGTTGAGTCCCATGCCGATCGCGTCGGTGGCGACGACCACCTTGGTTTTGCCGCTGGTAAAAAGCTGCATCTGGCGGCGGCGGATCTCCGGCGGCAGGCTTCCGTATATAACACTTGCCTTGATACCTTCTTCTTCCAGACGGCCCGCCACATCCAGCACAGATTTTTTGGAAAATACGACGAGTGCATCGCCGGGAAGAACACTTTCCGGGAAGGAAAATGGCGTGTCCTCACAGATGAGCGCAGTTTTACGCTGATACCGGCAGATGGCAAGGCTGTCGCCGCACAGATGGATCAGGTGTGTGACAGCAGATTCAGCGGCGGGACTCATGCAGACATGGATTTCGTGAGCTTTCAGCCCCAGAATCGCCTTTGTCCAGCAATGCCCGCGGTCTGGATCGGCGGTCAGCTGTGCCTCATCAATCACGGCAATATCGTATTCCTCCGAGAAATCTGCCATCTCGATCGTCGAAGCTGTGATCCGGCTGTCATCGTCGGCGATACACTCCTGACCGGTCAGCATGGTGCTGGGAACGCCGTAGTCGTGCATTTTTTCATATACCTCAAGCGCCAGAAGGCGCAGCGGACCGAGGTAAGTGCCCTTTTTCGCTGTTTTTAAGCGTTCCAGCGCGTGAAATGTTTTGCCGCTGTTGGTCGGTCCGATGTGGAGAATGAAACGGCGGTTCATCGCCATAGTCTCCGGAAATTCCAGCTCTGGGCGGGATGGGACGAGATCCATGATTTTATACTGGATGACGTAGCGCTTATAGATCTGGTAAAGCTCCAGAAGTGTCTGCGTGCAGAGCTGACCATCCAATTCTGTTTCCAGATAATTCAGAAAATCCACGGAAATATCATCGCGCTGGGCGGGCAGAAACATTGCCTCATCCAGGCGGATGAGCTGTGGCAGCAGGCTGGTTTCAATGAGCTTTGTGACAGCATCGTTGTGCGAACGGTACGCAAAATAAGCCAGATTTTTGATCTGGCGGTGCCATTCCTCCAGCGAGAGGCTGGTGACCTGTGTCGGTTTGGGGCGTTTCAGTGTTTTAAACAGCCGGTTGGTCCGCTCGCTCAGATCGCGGGGGCGGGAACTGGTCTTTCTTTTTTTCTTGCTTGCCGCCTGATACTGGCGGATATATGTCTGAAGAAGCTGGTTTGGCTCGATCATTTGAAAGTCTCCTCTTTATGTAAATATCCTGTCCGATAAATCTTCTGGTTTAAAGCTTCATTTGATATAGGAATGTTTCTATTATCGCAGAAGTTGTATGGATGTGCAAGAACGGGAAATCAGATTGCAGAAAAATATAAAAATATTTGATATAATAAGAACACTTAGTTAAAACAGAAAGGTCAACATCTATATGGCATCAAACTATAAAACGGGCGCCAGCCTGAATTTAACTCCCTTCGAAATGCAGCTTCTAAGCCGCAGCCCCCTGTTTCGAGGCGCGGGCGAATCCGGAATCGGGGAGATGCTGTCCTGTCTGGGGGCGGAGGAACGCAGTTATGAAAAAGAAGAAATGATTTATCGCGCGGGGAATACGGTCACATCTCTGGGTGTGGTGATGCACGGAAGCGTGATGATTGTTAACGATGATCTGTGGGGCAACCGCAGGATTCTAGACCGGGTAGAACCGGGACAGATTTTTGCGGAGACATATGCGTGCGTGCCGGGGGAAAAGCTGCTGGTCGATGTGTTTGCAGCGGAGGTAACGGAAGTGCTGTTTTTAAATGTTGGAAAAATGCTGTTGCAGTGTCCCAATTCTTGCGGACATCACACGCAGCTTATCCGCAACCTGCTTGCAATCTCGGCGCAGAAAAACTTGCAGCTGTCCCGCCGGATCTTCAATACATCGTCGAAATCCATCCGGGGACGGCTTCTGTCGTACCTCTCCGATCAGGCGGTAAAAAATGAGAGCGAGAGATTTGATATCCCATTCAACCGCCAGCAGCTCGCCGACTATCTGGGTGTGGACCGGTCGGCGCTGTCGGCAGAGCTGGGGAAAATGCAGCGGGAAGGGCTTCTGGAATTTAGAAAAAATCACTTTCATTTATATGAAGAGGTTAGAAGCTTGTAGATTACAAACAAAAATACCCTGCCAGGAGCATTAAAATCCGACCGACAGGGTATTTTTAGTGAAAATCCCTATGGGTGTAACAAGACTGGCTGTCCATTCCCGATACTTTCCTGCACCGGCTGTTTCAGCATATCCAGAAATGCCTGTGCCGCCGGCGTCAGCGGGCGCATCGGGTTTTGCAGGACGAGGATCTGGCGCTTCGGGATAGGGATATTTAGGTGAAGCTGGAACACGCGGTAGTTGAGCAGGTAGTTCCGGGCAAATTCCGAGGGAACAAAGCCGATTCCCAGATTGTGGGAGACGGTCGGGGCGATCAGGTCGTTGGAAGAAACTTCGATGCTCGGGCGCAGATCCAGCCCCTGTTCCTCAAAGAGATTGTCCCAAAAAAGCCGCGTCGTTGTGCCGGACTCCATGCTGACAAGTGGGTGCATACAGAGCTCTTCAAGGGAGAGTGTGCGGTTTTGCAGCTCGGAAAAACGGTTTCCGGCGATGACGATGTCCTGGAACTCGGCAACCGGCATCACGTGAACCAGATCCAGATCCTTCATGATCTCGTGGATCGGAGAAATGATGACGGCAAAGTCATTTTCCCCGGCCTTTAAGGAAGAAGCGGTGATCGGCGCAGAGTTGGAATGAATCTGCACGGTCACATTCGGAAAACGCTGCTGGAATTGTTCAATATAAGGAAGCAGAAAGAAGCGCATTGTCAGCTCGCTCGCACCGATCGAAACCTTGCCGCTCTGACTGTTCGTGTATTCTTTTAAAAGCTCTTCCGCTCGTCCCATCTGCTGGCAGGGACGGTTGATCTGGCGGAACAGGATCCGTCCTTCATCGGTCAGGGTCACGCCTTTTTGGGAGCGGTTGAAAAGTTTGCACTGAAGCATATCTTCTAAATTATGAATGTATTTTGTTACGGTTGGCTGCGTGAGGCAGAGATTCAAAGCCGCCTGGGTAATATTCTGGCATCGAGCCACCTCATAGAAAACCTTGTAGTAGTCGAAACTGATGTCCATGTATGTAGTTGAAATCCTTTCTGTATGTCGGACTGTTTCTGCCTGATTGAAACAGTGTTTATCTGATTTTATATCTGTATGTGTATTTACCAAATATAGTCACACTTTATCGTATTTTTCCAGAAATGTCCAGCCACAATAACGATTACCAATAACTATCACCATTCATTTTATCTATGGATATAGGAAAAAAATATAATTTTACCATTTGTATTTCCGGGAGTAAGATCAGGAACAGACGGGAAGAATGTGGAGACACAGGAGAAAACGTTACTGGGCACATATGCGTGAACAGTAACTAGAACACGTGGCGGTATCGGGAAATGAAAAAAAATAGCCGAGGCAGCCGCGGGAGAACAACCCGGAGAGAGGAAGTGACAGTATGGGAGATCTGGGTGCGACCCTGATCAAGGAATTGAACTGTGAGACAGCCTTTACAATTGGCGGGATCGGCATATCAGAATCCGTTGTGGTTACATGGATCATGATGGCAGTGGTGCTCGTGGTTTCACTGATTGTGACGCACGGTCTGAAAGTTGAACATCCCGGACGCGGACAGCTCCTTCTGGAGAACGCTGTTGCGTGGCTGCAGAGCATTGGCGAGGGAATCCTCGGAGAGGAAGGAAAAGGCTATGCGCCGTATCTGACATCCGTGCTGATGTACCTGGGCGTGGCGAACCTGCTTGGTATACTGGGGTTCAAGCCGCCAACCAAGGATTTGAACGTCACGGCAGCACTGGCGCTGATGAGTATTGTGCTGATTGAGACAGCAGGGATTCGGGTCAAAGGTTTAAAAGGATGGTTAAAGAGCTTTACAGAGCCGATCGCCATCGTGACACCGATCAATATCATGGAGGTATTTATCAAACCGTTGTCGCTGTGTATGCGACTGTTCGGAAACGTGCTGGGCGCGTTCGTCATCATGAAATTGATTGAATACATCCTTCCGGTAGGGCTTCCGGTATTGTTCAGCGCTTACTTTGATATCTTTGACGGTCTGATTCAGGCGTATGTATTTGTCTTTCTGACAGGGCTTTTTATCAAGGAATCAATCGAGTAATAGAAGAGAAATAGAAAATTACAAAAAGGAGACTTTATTATGGGTACAATCATTGCAATTGGAGCAGGTCTGGCAGTTCTTGCAGGCGCAGGAGCCGGAATTGGTATCGGAATCGCCACATCTAAGGCGACTGAGGCAGTCGCAAGACAGCCGGAGGCAGAAGGAAAAATCACAAAGATTCTATTGTTAGGTGCGGCACTTGCCGAGGCAACTGCTATTTATGGTTTCGTTATTGCCCTTTTGATTATTATTCTTTTAAGCTGATACGATAGAAAACGAAAGGTGGGGCAAGGCTATGTTACGGTTGGACATCAACCTGGTTTTTACGATCATCAACCTTTTAATCTGGTATGCAATTATCCGTATTTTCCTCTTTAAGCCGATCAACAAAGTGATCGATAAACGGAATGCAGCTATTCAGGAAAAGTATGATGAGGCAAAAAAGATGCAGGAAGAAGCGCAGGCGGAGAAAGAGAAATACGCAGCCTGCCAGGATGAAATAGAAGTAGAGAAAAACAAGGTGCTGGATGCGGCGCGTGCGAGTGCACGTGAGGAAGGACGCCAGCTGATTGAAAACGCCCAGAAAGAGGCAGATAAAGTCATCCGTAAGGCGGGCGAGGATGCACGCCGGGAGAAGGACAAGATGCTCGAACAGGCGAAACATGAAATTTTGTCGATGGTTCTGGACGCGGCGGCTGGTTCGATGAACAAGAAGTCGGATGACAGCGCTCTTTATGATGAGTTTTTGAAGAAAGCGGGTACGACGGAGAATGAAGAAACTTGATGTCTATTTACAAGAAATAAAGAGGCAGAAGATTTCTGTCGATGATCTGCAGCATGCGGCTGAGATACTGGCTGCGACACCGCAGCTTCCGGCAGAGCTTGAAAATCCGGATTTGACCCGTGAGAAGCGGGAAGATCTGATTCAGAGCCTGTTTCCGCTGTCAGTCCGGGGAATCATCGAGGTGCTGGCACAGGATCAGACAATGAAAATGATGCCGGATCTGATTAAGGAAGCGGAGACGTTTGAAAAGCCGGATAAATATCTGCGCTGTGTGCTGGAATATGTCAAAGAGCCGGATGAAAAACAGGCAGCCGGAATCCGGAAATTTCTCTCGGAGAAATATCCGGGACGGGAGCTCCGGATTGTGAAGGAAGAAAAGCCGGAGCTTGGAAGCGGTTTTATCCTCCGGGTCGGAAGTGAGGAATATGACTGGAGCACGGAGGGAAGAAAACGGGCGCTGGCAGATAAATTAAAGAATCTGGAAAAAGAGCCGGATTCGGGTGATTTCCTTACACAGAAGGGAGTCATCGGGATTCTGAAAGGAAATCTGGATGGAATCGACATTTCGGTCCGTGAGATCGGTACGGTCAGCCGGGTGGGCGACGGCATCGCCTATGTGGATGGAATCGACCATGCGATGTACGGTGAGATTGTGGCGTTTGACGGCAATGTGAGAGGCATGGTACAGGATATCCGGTCGAAAGAGATCGGCTGCATCCTCTTTGGACATGCGAACACCATCGGAGAAGGAAGCCGCGCGATGCGGACCGGCAAGATGGCAGGTATCCCGGTTGGCGAGGGATTCTTAGGGCGTGTTGTAGATGCGCTGGGCAATCCGATCGACAATAAAGGGGAGATTGAGGCAGCCGGATACCGTCCGGTGGAGTCACCGGCGCCGGGTATTATCGAGCGTCAGTCAGTTGATACCCCGATGGAGACAGGTATCCTCTCGATCGATTCGATGTTCCCGATCGGACGCGGACAGCGTGAGCTGATCATTGGCGACCGCCAGACCGGTAAGACCTCGATCGCGGTGGATACGATGCTGAACCAAAAGGGAAAAGACGTGATCTGCATCTATGTGGCGATCGGTCAGAAGGCTTCAACGGTATCGAGACTGGTTCATACACTGGAAAAACACGGGGCGATGGAGTACAGCATCGTGCTGGCAGCGACGGCGAGTGATCCGGCGTCCTTACAGTATATCGCGCCGTATGCAGGAACGGCGCTGGCAGAATATTTCATGCATCAGGGAAAAGATGTTCTGATTGTCTATGACGATTTATCGAAACACGCGGTTGCGTACCGTGCACTGTCCCTTCTGATGGAACGTTCCCCGGGACGTGAGGCATATCCGGGCGATGTATTCTATCTGCATTCCCGTCTGCTGGAGCGCTCGGCGCGGCTTTCGGATGAGCTGGGCGGTGGTTCAATCACAGCGCTGCCGATTGTCGAGACACAGGCGGGCGATGTGTCGGCGTATATCCCGACCAACGTTATTTCCATCACAGATGGACAGATTTTCCTGGAAAGTTCGCTGTTCTTCGAGGGCATGCGCCCGGCGGTCAATGTAGGGCTTTCGGTATCGCGTGTCGGCGGCGCAGCGCAGGCCAAGGCGATGAAGAAGGCAGCCGGAAGCGTACGTATCGACCTGGCACAGTACCGCGAGATGGAAGTATTTACACAGTTTAGCTCCGATCTGGATCCGGCAACTAAGGCACAGCTTACCTACGGCAGCGGTCTGATGGAGCTGTTAAAACAGCCGCTTGAGCATCCGCTCTCGATGGAAGAACAGGTTGTGATTCTGTATGCGGCGACGAGCCATCTGCTGGTAGATATTCCGAAGGAAAAGCTGAAGACATTCCAGGGCGGTCTTTACGAATATATGAGAAGCTCCTACCCGCAGGTGGGCGATGCACTCCGCACGACGAAGACACTCAGCGAGGATATCCAGCGCGAGATTGCGAAGGTGGTGGGCGAGTACAAGGCAAAATTCCTGAAAGCACAGGGAAATGCGCTGGAGGCAGCCACAGCGGATGCAAAACTGGATAAGCAGTAAGGCGGTGATGGAAGATGGCAGGACTCAGAGAGATCCAGAACCGGATCCGGAGTATTCAGGATACGCGCAAGATCACGAACGCGATGTACCTGATATCTTCGACGAAATTAAAGAAAGCCAGAAAAGAACTGGCAGAGACGGAGCCGTATTTCTATGCATTGCAAAATGTCATCCGGCGTATCCAGAGGCATCTGCCGAACATGGAAAGTCCCTATTTTGAAAAAGAAGGGCACCAGTCGAAGAAAACGGGGCTGCTGGTTATTTCCGGCGATAAAGGGCTGGCGGGTGCTTATAACCATAACATCATGAAGATGGCGGATACATTTTTAAAGGATCCTTCCCGCGAGGTACATCTGTTTGTCATCGGTGAGACGGGGCGGCAGTTTTTTGCCTCCCAGCACATCCCGATTGAAGAAAATTTCCAGTATACGGCGCAGGATCCGACGTTTAACCGGGCAAGGTGGATTGCTGGAATGCTTCTGGAACGATATTTGTCGGGTGATTTGGATGAGATCCATGTCCTGTATACAAGAATGGAAAATGTGATGCAGAGTGTGGCGAAGGATAAAAGGGTGCTTCCGATTACCAAGCCGGATATGCACGGAATGGCGATTCCGGTCGATGTGCGGCTGGAGGAGTTTTCCCTCCGGCCAACGCCGGAGGAAGCGATGAATGCGATCGTTCCGAACTATGTAGCCGGATTTATCTACGGCGCGCTGGTTGAGTCGTTCTGCAGCGAGCAGAATGCCCGTATGATGGCGATGGATGCGGCGACGGATAATGCGGATGCACTTTTAAAAGATTTGAATACGATGTACAACCGGGCGCGGCAGGCGGCGATCACACAGGAGATCACCGAAGTATGCGGCGGCGCGGCTGCACAGAGACGAGAACGAGAAGAGGAGATGAGAGTGTGATGGGAGAACAGGCGGCAAAGACAAAAAAGACCGAAACCAGCCTGCCGGAAGGCAAGATTGTCCAGGTTTCCGGTCCGGTTGTCGATGTGAAATTTGAGAGCGGTCCCCTTCCGGAGATCCGGGACGCGCTCACAGTAGAAAATCAGGGAAAGACGTGTGTGATGGAAGCTGCCAAGCACATGGGAAATAATATTGTCCGCTGCATCATGCTGTCGGCAAGCGAGGGCTTGAGCCGTGACATGAAGGTAACACCGACGGGAGAAGGTATTTCCGTTCCGGTTGGCGAAAAGACGCTTGGACGTTTGTTTAATGTTTTAGGTGAGACGGTAGATGGAGGACAAAAGCTGGATGGTGAGGAGCACTGGTGTATTCACCGGGATCCGCCGCCATTTGAGGATCAGAGCCCGGTCGCGGAGATTCTGGAGACGGGCATTAAGGTGATTGATCTTCTGGCGCCGTATTCCAAGGGCGGAAAAGTCGGTCTGTTTGGCGGCGCGGGCGTCGGAAAAACAGTCCTGATTCAGGAGCTGATCCGGAATATTGCGATGGAGCAGGGCGGTTATTCTATCTTTACGGGTGTCGGTGAGCGTTCCCGTGAGGGCAATGACCTCTGGAGTGAGATGAAGGCATCCGGTGTTCTGGAAAAGACAGCGCTCGTGTTTGGACAGATGAACGAGCCGCCGGGAGCCCGTATGAGAGTTGCAGAGACCGGGCTTACGATGGCAGAATATTTCCGTGACAAAATGCACCGGAATGTGTTACTATTTATCGATAATATTTTCCGTTATGTACAGGCAGGTTCGGAGGTTTCAGCGCTGCTTGGGCGTATGCCGTCGGCGGTTGGTTATCAGCCAACGTTAGCGAATGAGATGGGCGAGCTGCAGGAGCGGATTGCCTCGACGAAAGATGGTTCGGTCACTTCAATCCAGGCAGTCTATGTACCGGCGGATGACTTAACCGATCCGGCACCGGCGACTACCTTTACCCATCTGGATGCGACTACGGTTCTTTCCAGAAAGATCGTAGAACAGGGTATCTACCCGGCGGTCGATCCGCTGGAATCCTCGTCCCGTATTCTGGAACCGGATGTGGTCGGCGAAGAACACTATGAGACGGCCAGACGGGTGCAGGAGATTTTGCAGAAATACAAGGAATTGCAGGATATCATTGCAATTCTGGGTATGGACGAGTTGTCTGAGGAAGATAAGCTGACTGTCGGCCGCGCAAGAAAGATACAGCGTTTCTTATCCCAGCCATTCCACGTGGCGGAGAACTTTACCGGTGTACCGGGCAAGTATGTGCCGTTAAAGGATACCGTCAAGGGCTTTAAGGCAATTCTGGATGGTGAGATGGATGCGTACCCGGAGGCAGCATTCTTCAATGTCGGAACGATCGAGGATGTAGTGGCAAAGGCGAAGGCGTTAGAGAAACAGGAGGCGTAGGAACGGATGGCAGATTTTCATGTAAAAATCATATCCAGCAACCGGACATTCTATGAGGGAGTCTGCCACTGTCTGATCCTTCCGGCGGTGGACGGTGAGATGGCTGTCATGGCGCACCATGAGAGCGAGATCGTGGCAGTCAAAGCGGGAGAAATGCGTTTCCAGGCGACAGAGGACGGTCCGTGGGAGGCGGCAGTCGTCGGGCAGGGCTTCTGTGAGATCGCCAACAACCGTGTTATGTTGCTGGCAGATACGATCGAGAAACCGGAGGAGATCGACCGGATCCGGGCGCAGGAGGCATTAGAGCGTGCGAAAGAGCGGCTGCGCCAGAAACAGAGCATTTCCGAGTATTACAGCACCCGCGCGGCGATGGCGAGAGCGCTGGTTCGTCTGAAAGAGACGGAAAAATTTGTGGACTAGGTGCGTTAGAGGCGGATTTGATTCTGATGTAATTCTGTGGCAGATGCGGTTCAGAAAGAAATGACAGAAAATCAGTAAGAATGGAGAACAGGGCATGACATTACTTCAGTTAAAATACGTGGTGGAGGTGGCGGCAGCCGGAACCATCAGCGGGGCGGCAAAAAAACTTTATATTGCACAGCCGAGCCTCACGGCGGCGATCAAGGAACTGGAGCATGAGATTGGATTTTCCCTGTTTACCCGCACGAACAAGGGCGTGGTGATTTCCCCGGATGGGGAAGAATTTCTGGGGTATGCGAGACAGGTGATCGAGCAGGCAAACCTGATCGAGGAGCGCTATTTTGGCGCTGTGCCGCAGAAACGCCAGTTCTGTGTCTCCACCCAGCACTATTCCTTTGCCGTTGAGGCGTTTGTCGATCTGATCCGCGAGTACGGCGGAGAAGAGTACGATTTCCGTATCCGCGAGACGCAGACGTATGAGCTGATTGAGGATGTGGCGAAGCTTAGGAGCGAGGTTGGCGTGCTGTATCTGAACCGTTTTAACGAGACGGTGATCCGCAAGACGCTGCGGGAACACGACCTCAAATTTACGCGGCTTTTTATGGCAAAACCGCATGTATTTATCGGTGCGGCCAATCCGCTTGCAAGCCGCAGTTCCATCACCCTGTCGGATTTGGAACCTTATCCGCGTCTGTCCTATGAGCAGGGCGAGCACAATTCCTTTTATTTCTCCGAGGAGATCCTCAGCACGCTGGACAGCCGCAAGGACATCCTGGTGTCCGACCGCGCGACCCTGTTTAATCTTCTGATCGGGCTGAATGGGTATACGATCTGCAGCGGTGTCATCAATGAGGAACTGAACGGACCGAATATTGTAGCGATTCCGCTTGATGTGGACGATTATATGGAGATCGGTTACATTACCCACAATCGTGTGACACCGGGACGGTTTGCGGGGCTGTATATTGAGGCGTTGAAGCGGAGAGTGGGAGTGCCGGTTCCCAAAGTGTCTGCCCGTGAACCAATAACCAGAATTCCTGTTTCCGACAGGTGATTTTTTGGTTTGACTTTTTTTAAAACAGGAAATATAATAATACCGAAACGAGTAGCAAACGAGCGTAAATCCAGTTTTGCTACTCTTTTTTTATTATTCCATAAAGAATGTGCCAAGGTGCATTTTTTATTAAATTTTATAAAAATGCCATTAAAAAGTGTGTTGCCTATCAGCGTAAGTCCAGCTTATGAGATAGGTGCACACTTTTTTATGTGGAAAAAAGGAGGATTTATTTAAAATGGCAGAAAGCAACAAGATGAAGGATATGCCGGTAAATCAGCTCATGATCCAGATGGGCATACCGATGATTTTATCGATGGCATTGCAGGCAGTCTACAATATCGTGGACAGCGCCTTTGTGGGAAATATGAGGGTAGGAAGCGAAGCCGCCCTGAATGCGCTGACACTGGTGTTCCCGATCCAGATGCTGATGGTGGCAGTGGGAATCGGAACTGGCGTGGGAACGAATGCGCTTCTTGCGAGGATGCTGGGACAGGGAAATAATAAAAAAGCTGCAAAGGCAGCCGGAAACAGCCTGTTTCTGGGTGTGATTATTTATGTGGTATGTCTGTTATTCGGACTCTTTGGAGTAAACGCATATATCGCGTCGCAGACGGTCGATCCGGAGGTTATTTCGATGGGAACGGAGTACCTTCGGATCTGCTGCGTGATTTCGTTTGGAATCGTATTTTTCTCTTTGTTTGAAAAATTATTGCAGGCAACAGGGCGTTCGTTTTATTCGACCATCGGTCAGGTTGTGGGAGCAGTGGTAAATATCATTCTGGACCCGATTATGATCTATGGAATTGGACCTGTCCCGGAGATGGGAGTTGCGGGCGCTGCCTATGCAACGGTGATCGGGCAGGTCATATCGGCGGTTTTATTATTTGTTTTTCATATGAAGTTAAACAAAGAGTTTGAGCATGATTTCACATATATGAAGCCGGATGTCGGAATTATAAGGGAAATCTACGCGATCGGACTTCCGGCGATCATCGCGCAGGCGCTCATGTCTATTATGGTGTATGTAATGAACCTGATTTTGAAATTCAATCCTTCCGCCCAGACGGCGTATGGACTCTTCTACAAAGTACAGCAGTTTGTATTGTTCCTTGCGTTTGGTCTGCGCGACGCCATCACACCGATCATCGCATTTGCATACGGAATGCATAGCAGAAGGCGGATTCTGGATGGAATCAAATATGGACTGTTCTATACGGTTGTTCTGATGATTGTGGGCATGGCAATCACAGAGGTTTTCCCAGGGGTGTTTGCCGGATTATTTAATGCCGGATCGTCCAGAGAATACTTTATCGGGGCAATGAGAATCATTTCCATCAGCTTTATTTTTGCCGGAATCAATGTGGCATATCAGGGCATTTATCAGGCGCTTAACAGTGGCATCCAGTCGCTGGTGATTTCGCTGCTCAGACAGTTTGTGATTATTCTGCCGTTGGCAGGCATCTTTTCAATCTTTGTGAGGAACGGTCAGGCAGGTGTTTCGCTTATCTGGTGGGCGTTTCCGATCACAGAGCTCGCCGCCTGCCTGGTGGGATATGGGTTTTTGAAGAAAATCAGAACGAATAAAGTGGAACATTTGGAGTAAGGAGAGAGGATAGGATGATGGGAAAAAGAATTATTACGCTCAGCCGGGAGTTTGGAAGCGGCGGACGTTTTATCGGTATGGAAGTGGCGCAGAAACTGGGTGTGAAATACTACGATAAGGAGATGATCGGACAGATTGCGGAGCAGTCCGGATTTTCACCGAAGTATATCCAGGAGAATGCGGAATTGTCACCCAAGAAGGGATTATTTGCCTATGCGTTTTCAGGGCGCGACCAGATGGGACGATCCGTCGAAGACATGATCTATGAAGCGCAGAGAAAGATCATTTTGGATATTGCGGAAAGAGAAGAGTGCGTGATAATAGGTAGAAATGCGGACTTTATTCTGAAAGATCGGGATGACGTCCTGAACGTATTTATACACGGAAATATGCCGGAGAAGGTAAAGCGGATCTGCGGCTTATACAATGTTACGGAACAGGAAGCGATCAAAATGACAGAAGACATTGATAAGCGTCGTATGAGCAATTATCGCTTTTACACGGATCAGAAGTGGGGGATGGCAAGTAATTATACACTGTCGCTGAACAGTTCAGTGCTGGGGTATGAGATGTGTGAGAGGATTATTATGGAGTGTGCGGGGCGCTAGGAGAGGGCTGACAATAGTCTTTTTTTCTTATAAGTAACAGAAAAACCAGAACTGTGTAGCTGATTTAGTCGACAGTTCTGGTTTTTTTGTTTTGGAAGTCCCACATAGATGTGTCAGAACCCATTTTTTATTTCTGAACTTTGTGTGAAATTTTTGCCCAGATGATTGACATAAAGCGGGGGTTCAGCGTTATGATAGGCGATATGGAAAACAGGGATGAAAAAGTAAAATCTTTTGCCGAAGATAGATTTACACGGAAATAGGAGCGAAATCGGAAAGAGGATGATAGAATGCGCAGAATAGAGGAATGATTTCATGTCAGCGTCCATAATCGGCACTTCCTTTTTGTAAGAAATGTGGTATACTCGATAGAACATGAAAACCATATTAAAAAAGGTGAAAAGCAGAATGAATCATATTTCAATTACAACCCTGGAAGCGCCGGAGCTGGATATCTACGCCCGACTGAGCGAGGGGCAGTTATTTCATTATAATGAACCAAAGGAAGGTCTTTTCATTGCGGAAAGCCCGAAGGTCATCGGGCGGGCGCTCGACGCGGGATATGAGCCGGTTTCTTTTCTGATGGAAGAACGCCATATCGAGACAGAAGGGCGGGAGGTTCTGGAACGCCCGGTGTGTGCGGGAGTGCCTGTGTTTACGGCACCATTTGATGTGCTGACGCGCCTGACCGGCTTTAAACTGACGCGCGGGATGCTGTGTGCGGTGAAACGGAAGAAAATGCCGGGGATCGAGGAAATCTGTGCAGATGCCAGACGGATCGCGATTCTTGAGAATGTAGAAAATCCTACGAATGTGGGGGCGATTTTCCGGTCAGCGGCGGCGCTCTTTATGGATGCGGTGCTTCTGACACCGGGATGCAGTGACCCGCTGTACCGCCGTGCAAGCCGTGTCAGTATGGGAACAGTGTTTCAGGTGCCGTGGACGTACATTCCGAAGGGCGACTGGGCGGAGAACAGTATGGAAACGCTTAAGAAGCTGGGATTTCGCACGGCGGCGATGGCGCTCAGTGACCGTTCCGTGAGTATCGCGGATCCGGCGCTTTCGCAGGAAGAGAAATTAGCGATCATTCTCGGAACCGAGGGTGACGGGTTGGCGGCATCGACGATCGCGGCGTGCGATTACACCGTGAAAATCCCGATGTCACACGGCGTGGATTCGCTCAACGTGGCAGCAGCGAGTGCAGTGGCGTTCTGGCAGCTGGGCATGGGAAACAGGAAATAAAGTTCTGGCTGTGTGAGAAAAAATGGTTACTGTTCACGCATACGTGCCCAGTAATGGAATTTGCCGTGGCTTCGCATTTAAATACGGCAAATTCCTGCTGCCACCACGTTTTCTTACGGCACTTTCGGTTCCAAAAGTGCCTACCCGTGAACAGTTACAAAAAATGTACATTGTTTAAATGTGTTTCAAATGCCAGAAATGAGTGCGGAAATGGATGGAAAGAATCGTTTGGAGGAAGGAGAACATAGAATGAAGTGTCCAAAATGCGGACAGGAAGCAGTTGGAAATTTTTGCAGTAACTGCGGAACTCCGCTTGTAAATGATACAGTACGCCGAGAACAGGAAAAGGTGGGAAGAAAGCCGGAAAATAGCTATGACGACGGTAATTCAGAACAGCGGAATCCAGCTCGGATGGAATCGGATGAGAAAAAGGCGGAATCCGGCTCTGGATCGAAACGAAACAGTCAGGAAAAGCGGAGCAGCCAGAGTCAGGACGCACAGAAGCGTGAGGAAGAGCGCCGCGACAATGAACGCTGCCAATCCCAGGCACAGGAGGATGCCCGCCGTGACCGTGAAGCGGCATCGCGCAGACGACAGGACGCGAGACGTTCTTCTTCCAGCGCGAAAGAGGATAAGCGGGATGCAAAACAGCAGAAGCAGATGGAAAAACGCCTTCATGCTCTGGAGTCGGAGCGGGAGCGCTCAGAACGTCAGAAAAACCGGATGGAGCGCAGCCACCAGCGGGAACTGGAACGCCAGACCCGGGAGGCAGAGCGCACCAGACGGGCGGCGGAGCGCAGTGAGGCGCATACGCAGAGTGACTCAAATGACGGTCCGTCCGTGCTGGATGTGACGGCAGCCGGAGTAACCGGCGTGGTTGTGCTGATGGCGCGCGTGATGCAGGCAGCCAGCTTTCTTCTGATGGCGGGAATCACCTGGGCGAATGCGAAGGCATTTCGGTATGGCGGCGACGATCTGGGCTATATCGGAACTATGATTACCGAGGAAAATTATGGTTTGGGGCTGTATGTAGGGATTGGCGTATTTCTGGTACTGATGGGCGCGATCTGGTGCCTGTGGATTCTGTCAGGCAAGCACGCGGGTGGTAAAGTACGGCTGCAAAAATACGATACGGGGCGCGGATTTATCCCGTTTATAATCATCCTTGTTCTTGTATTAGCAGCCGGTCCGGCAGCGTACCTGATGCCGAAGAATGCGGGCAGCTTACAGCCGATTGTGGACGGCGGCTATGCGGCGCTGGAGGCGATCAATGCGAACCACGGATTTCTGCTGTTCTGCAGCATCGGAGGCGCGATCCTTTCGTTTATCCGGAAAATGCTGCTGGTATAATTTTATAATTCATCTAATTGCCCGAACTGATAGCCCATTTCCTCCCATTTTGCCAGAAGTTCATCGAGAATCTGAGCGTTGGTCTGAGAAGTGCTGTGCAGAAGGACGATCGCGCCGGGGTGGATGCGCGTCAGAAGCTTGGAAAATGCTTCTTCTTTGGATGGCTGCTGATCCTGCATCCAGTCCACATAGGCGAGACTCCAGAAAAAGGTCTTGTAGCCGAGCTCCTTTGCCATCTGCAGGTTCGATTCACTGTATTTGCCTTGCGGCGGACGGTAATATTTTTTCATTGTCTGCCCGGTGACGGACTGGTAGAGTGTTTCCAGGGCAGTCAGCTCCTTTTCAAATGCTGCTTTGTCGGAAATGCGGGACATATCGGGATGGTGATACGTGTGGTTGGCGACGGTGTGACCCTCTGCGATCATCTGTTTTACCAGTTCAGGACTGGTTTCGAGATAGTTGCCGACGACGAAAAAGGTTGCCGGGACATGGTGTTTTTTCAGTGCTTCCAGAATGGCAGGTGTGCAGCCGTTTTCATATCCGGCGTCGAAGGTCAGATAGATGACGGGCTTGGAGGTATCGCCTACATAGAAAGCATCAAAATTTTTTAAAGTGTCGGCGGAGGCATTGCCGACCGGTGTCTGCCCTGGACTGGGAAATCCAAGTCCCCAGTTTCCATCTGCGGAAACCGGAATCGAGCCGGAATCAAAGACAGGCGAGAGCGAGCCACAGGCGATAACAGGCGCTGAAACCGTGTGCCCGGATGGACGGCGCAGGAAATGCGCGGCAGTCTGCCCGGCAAAGAAAGAGATGGCAAACAAGGCGGGAACCAGCAGCGGGGAAATGATGTGCCGGAAACGTGATGGAACAAAATGCATGGGAAAATGAATGAACATGATGTGACCTGAAAGATATATTTTCATAAGTATATGAAAGAAGGGGGAACATCATGTTTTTATTATAATTTGGTGTCCGTGAAATGCACCGAATCGGAAAAACCAAGCGGTACCATATAACAAATTTTATGTGCTGACATAACAAATTAATGCTTGTCATGCCCTTTGTACCTATGTTATTATTATAACGATGCTTAGATGAGATGCTCCGAACCCTTGAACAAGGGGAGCTGGATGAAAAGCAGATTATGAAATTATGATGAAATAAATAAGAGAAACAAGGAGGATGTTGAAGGATGAAGCCTTATAGCGAGATGACGAAAGAAGAACTTCTGGAGCTTAAGCGTGATCTGAGCGATCAGTACCGGGAGTTTCAGGGCAAGAATCTGACGCTGGATATGTCACGCGGTAAGCCAAGTGCAGAGCAGCTTGATTTATCGATGGGAATGATGGACGTACTGAGCAGCGACAGTGATCTGACCTGCGAAGATGGGACAGACTGCCGCAATTACGGCGGCCTGGACGGTATCAGCGAGGCGAAGGAGCTGTTAGCGGATATGATCGAGGTTCCGGCTGACAATATCATTATCTATGGAAACTCCAGCCTGAACGTAATGTACGACACCATCTCCCGTTCTATGACTCATGGCGTTATGGGAAATACCCCGTGGTGCAAGCTTGACAAGGTTAAATTCCTGTGCCCGGTACCGGGATATGACAGACATTTCTCCATTACTGAATATTTTGGTATCGAGATGATCAACATTCCGATGACCGCAGATGGTCCGGATATGGATCTGGTGGAGAAGTATGTGACCACCGACCCGACCGTAAAGGGAATCTGGTGTGTTCCAAAATACTCCAACCCGACCGGTAATTCCTATTCCGATCAGACTGTCCGCCGTCTGGCACGCATGCATCCGGCAGCTCCGGATTTCCGTATTTACTGGGACAATGCTTATGGCATCCACCATTTATACGATGATGAGCAGGATCATGTGCTGGAGATTCTGGCAGAATGTAAGAAAGCCGGCAACCCGGATATGGTTTACAAATTCTCTTCAACCTCCAAGATTACGTTCCCGGGTTCCGGTATTGCGGCAATCGCAACCTCCCACAATAACCTGGATGATATCAAGAAACAGTTAAAGATTCAGACTATCGGTCATGATAAAGTGAATCAGCTCCGCCACGTGCGTTTCTTCAAGGATATCCACGGCATGGTAGAGCACATGAGAAAGCATGCCAACATCCTGCGCCCGAAATTCGAGGCAGTTGAGAACATTCTCGACCGCGAGCTGGGCGGACTGGAGATCGGTACCTGGACAAAACCGCACGGCGGCTACTTCATTTCCTTTGATTCACTGAACGGCTGTGCGAAGGAGATCGTTGCGAGGTGCAAGAAAGCAGGCGTTGTCATGACCGGAGCCGGTGCAACTTATCCATATGGCAAGGATCCGGAGGATCGCAACATCCGTATTGCTCCATCTTATCCGCCGCTGCAGGATCTGATCATTGCAACCGAGCTGTTTGCACTCTGCGTCAAGCTGGTCAGTGTCAACAAGCTGTTAGAGGAAATGTAATATTAAACCAAGAAGTACAGGAATTGTATGGGTATGTCGAAGGACCGCTGCCCATACAATTCTTTTTTCGGAGAAAAAGTGATGATAAAGGAAAAGCTATCCCTGATCTGGGGAAAGTTTGTAAACAGGGAGACGATATCATATCTGATATTCGGCGTTCTGACGACGCTGGTGGACTGGATTTCCTATGCGGTTTTCCGCCACAACGGCATGAACTACCGTATGGCGACGATCTGCTGTCAGGCGGCGGCGATCCTGTTTGCATATGTGACAAACAAGATCTGGGTATTCCGAAGCTACAATTTCCGCCCTGTATATCTTCTTAAGGAAATGGCTTCGTTTTTCTCCTGCCGCATTCTCACATCGGTGTTCACGTATGTGGCGATGATCGTGATGGTAGACGGCATGGGAATCAAACAGGATATGATCTGTAAGATTGTGGTATCAGCGATCTCGCTGGTGCTGAATTATATTTGCAGTAAATTATTTATTTTCAAAAAGAAAGAATCCTCGAAATAGGGCTGTGTGGGGAAATGACAGCGGAAATGGATGCTGAAGACAGACCGGAAAAGCCGGAAAGAGTAGAGAAAACGCCGCCTGAACAGGATTCTGGATGGAGGGAAGATGGAGCAAAGAGAACGAGACGAAAGTTCCAGTAAACTGGAAGAAGCACTCAGGGAGCTTACGGGAGCGGAAACAACGGGGAAAATAGAGGAGTATGAGAACGAGCGGGAAGGTGCGGATGTGGATTCGGAGACTGCCTGTACAGATATGAGACGTGCTGAACGAATGCCGGCCTGGAGACAGGAAGAAGATGCCAGAAAATCTAAACTTTCAGAGTCCAGAGCAGATGTCGTTAATGAGTTGAATGATGATGACTGGGAGCAGGAAGAATTAGATGAATTAGATGAGTGGGATGAATCAGAGAAATCACCCCGCGGAATGGGCCGTCTGGCTGCGGTTTTCCGTCCGTCGGATGATCTCCTGGCGGCATTTTTCCTGCCGGTGGTGATTTTGATCCTGATTTTTGCATACCGCGGTATTTTCCCCTTTGGGCAGGAAAGCTTCCTGCGGACGGATATGTACCACCAGTATGCGCCGTTTTTCTCGGAATTCCGGCATAAGCTTTTAAGTGGCGAGAGCCTGCTTTACAGCTGGGATGTCGGCATGGGCGTAAACTTTGCCGCGCTCTATGCGTACTATCTGGCGAGCCCGTTCAACTGGCTGCTGCTGTTATGCCCGTCGTCCCTGATTATCGAATTTATGACCTACATGATCGTGTTCAAGAGCGGTCTGGCGGGTCTTTCGATGGCGTGGTATCTGAAAAAGCACACGGGTTCACAGAAGTTTGGAGCGTGCTATTTCGGCGTATTCTATGCGCTGTCCGGCTATATGGCGGCGTATAGCTGGAATATCATGTGGCTGGACTGCATCGTGCTGCTGCCGCTGATCCTGCACGGCCTGGAGCGGCTGGTGCGTGAAAAAAAAGGGCTTTTTTACTGCCTGATGCTGGGACTTTCAATCCTGTCCAACTACTATATATCAATTATGATATGTCTCTTCATGGTGATTTACTATGTGGCACTCCTGTTTCTGGAGAAACGGCCGGGATGGAAAGATTGTCTGCACAGCTTTTTCATGTTTGGTGTGTATTCGCTTCTGGCGGGTGCGCTGGCGGCTGCGGTGCTTCTTCCGGAGATTGCGGCGCTGCAGAGTACGGCGTCTGGCGATTTTAATTTTCCGACCACACTGGAAATCTACTTCCCGATCTTTGATATGATCGCGCGGCACATCGGAAATGTACAGGTGGAGACGGGACTCGACCATTGGCCGAACCTCTACTGCGGCGTGGCAGTCTACATTTTCATGGGGTTGTATTTTCTGAACCGCCGGATTGCGATCCGGGAAAAGGTTGTGTACGGTGTGCTGCTGCTCTTTTTCTATGCCAGCTTTTCGTTCAACGTGCTGAATTTTATCTGGCATGGCTTCCATTACCCGAACAGCCTGCCATGCCGCCAGTCGTTTATCTATATCGCGCTGGTGCTGACGATGTGTTTCCGGGCGTATCTATATCTGGATGAAATATCCAAACGGCAGTTTGCCGGGGTGACATCCGCCGCGATTGGCTACGTGATTCTGGCAGAAAAGCTGGTGACGGACGATGCGTTTGAGCCAGTTGTCTGGTATGTGGCAGTGGTGCTTCTGCTGTTGTATCTGGGCGTCTTTTATTTCTATCAAAATAAAGAACATTTCGCGTTCACGGCGGCGCTTCTGGCGATGGCGCTGGTAAGTGTGGAGGCGCTTGCCAATATGGCAGTGACGAGTATTCCGACGACGAGCCGGACTGATTATGTGGCAGACAATCAGGATGTTGCAGCGGTGACAGAACCGCTCAAAAAGACGGAATTTTACCGGATTGATAAAACGAATGCGCGCACGAAAAATGATGGCGCGTGGATGCATTTTCCATCCGTATCACTGTTTTCATCGGTGGCAAATGCCGGGGTGACGGATTTCTTCAAACAGATGGGCTGCGAAGGTTCGACGAACGCATACAGCATCGTGGGAAGTACGCCGCTGGTGGATTCGTTATTTTCAATCAAATATGCACTCTATGAGGGCAAGCAGGACAATCCGCGCCTGTCGCTCTATGCATTTTCAGGTGACATGTACCTCTATGAGAATCCGTGGACGCTGCCGCTCGGCTTTATCCTGCCGGACATAGTGGAAACGGGCTGGAAGCGCGATCTTTCTTCGCCGGCGGATGTCCAGAACGATTTATCGGATGTGCTGGGCGTGCCGGAGTGCCTGATTTTCACGGACGGGGAAGAGCAGGGGAATCGTTTTTCCTTTACAGCACCGGAAGATGGGGAGTATTATATAAGTGTCGCAAACCGTCAGATTGATTCGGTTAAACTGGATGTCGGCGGGGAGGACCGCAGCATTGATACATTGAAACGCGGGTATCTGGTGGAAACCGGATATGTGAAGGCAGGCACATTGATTCTGCTGGAGAGCAATGACAGTGCCGGAAGCATGGACGCGAGCGCGTACCGCTTTGACGAAGCCGGGCTGCGTGCGCTCTATGAGCGCCTCAACCAGCATCCATTTGAACTGGAAACATTGGGCGAGGAGGCGATGAAGGGCACGATCGACGCGGGCGAGGGCGGAACGCTGTTCCTCACGATCCCGTATGACGAGGGCTGGACGGTCACGGTGGATGGAAAAGAAGCTATCACGCGTCCGGTCTGGAAGGCATTTACCGGCGTGGAACTGAAGGCCGGAACCCATACGGTGGAACTCAGATATTATCCGCAGGGACTGCATGAGGGACTGCTGATCAGCGGAGGTGCGCTGTTTGTGCTGGCGGTGATTGTGGCTTCTATGTATATAAGGAAGAAGAAGCAGGGGAAAACTTCTGCAAAAATGAGAAGAACGGTGGAAAAAGAGCCGGATGGCGATTTGAAACTGAGAAATTGAGATACAAAATTTATAGAAAAGAGGTTAAAATCATGAAAAAACTGGAAGAATATGTAAGAAGCATTCCGGACTTCCCGGAGCCGGGGATCATTTTCCGCGATATTACTACGATTTTACAGGATGCAGACGGACTGCAGCTTGCGATCGACGGAATCCAGAAATCCTTAGAGGGCGTGGATTATGATATCGTGGTTGGTCCGGAGTCCCGCGGGTTTATTTTCGGCGTGCCGGTTGCATATGCGATGCACAAGGGATTCGTGCCGATCCGCAAGAAAGGCAAACTGCCGTGCAAGACGGTATCTGTAAGCTACGATCTGGAGTATGGCAGCGCGGTTCTGGAGATGCATGAGGATGCCATTAAACCGGGACAGAAGGTAGTTATCGTTGACGACCTGATCGCAACCGGCGGAACGACCGAGGCGATTGTCAAGCTCATCGAGAAGATGGGCGGCGAGGTTGTAAAAATCTGCTGCGTGATGGAGCTGGCAGGCTTAAAGGGACGCGAAAAACTGAACGGATATGCGGTGGATGCCCTAATTACCTATGAGGGGAAATAGATAACGGTTCACGGGTAGGCACTTTTGGAACCGAAAGTGCCGTAAGAAAACGTGATGGCAGCAGGAATTTGCCGTATTTAAATGCGAAGCCACGGCAAATTCCGTTACTGGGCATGTATGCGTGAACAGTAACAAAATAGTTTGCCGTTGCATTTTTTGTCAAATATTCGTATAATAGGGGTATTCTATATAATATTTTATTTCATTTGCGTGAACCGCTTTCCGGATTCCGAACGGCAGGCGTTTCAGTTATCTACGGAAGGGTCAGGAGGCATATATGGGAAATTTGGATAAAATAAAAAAGCTGGATCAGGAAATTGAAGCGCCGGCGGATTTTACGAGTCCGGAGGTACTGTATAATGAGTTGATTGCCGCCATTCGCAAGTACCATCCGTCGGATGACATCAGCATGATTGAGAAAGCGTACCAGATCGCGTATGACGCACACAAGGATCAGAGGCGTAAATCAGGTGAACCGTATATCATCCACCCGCTCTGTGTGGCGATCATTCTGGCGGATCTGGAGCTGGATAAAGAGACTCTGGTGGCAGGTATCCTGCACGATGTCGTGGAAGATACGGTCATGACAGAGGAGGAGATCACGGCGATCTTTGGCGAGGAGGTAGCACTTTTAGTAGACGGCGTTACCAAGCTGACCCAGATCTCGTGGACGATCGATAAAGTAGAGATTCAGGCGGAAAACCTGCGTAAGATGTTCTTAGCGATGGCGAAGGACATCCGGGTTATCCTGATTAAGCTGGCAGACCGTCTGCACAATATGCGGACGCTTCAATATATGAAGCCGGAAAAACAGAAGGAAAAGGCGCGTGAAACGATGGATATCTACGCGCCTATTGCTGATCGTCTCGGTATTTCCAAGATCAAGACCGAGCTGGATGATTTGTCTCTCAAATATCTCCAGCCGGAGGTTTACAAAGAATTGTCCGAAAAACTGGCACTCCGTAAGGACACCAGGGAGGCGTTTATCCATAAGATTATGGATGAAGTCAAGAAACATATGGACGATGCGGGCATCGAAGCCAAGGTAGACGGCCGTGTGAAACATTTCTTCAGCATCTATAAAAAGATGGTAAACCAGGACAAGACGCTGGATCAGATCTATGATATTTTTGCGGTCCGGATTATCGTGGAGAGCGTGAAAGACTGTTATGCGGCGCTCGGTGTCATCCATGAGATGTACAAACCGATTCCGGGACGTTTTAAAGATTATATTGCCATGCCGAAACCGAATATGTACCAGTCGCTGCATACGACTCTGATTGGCAGCAGCGGACAGCCGTTTGAGATTCAGATCCGCACCTATGAGATGCACCGTACCGCTGAGTATGGTATCGCGGCACACTGGAAATATAAGGAGAGCGGCAGCAGCAAGGCGGCGATCGACAGCGCCGAGGCAAAGCTTTCCTGGCTGCGTGAGATCCTGGAATGGCAGCGGGATATGTCCGATAATAAAGAGTTCTTAAGTCTCTTAAAGAGTGATCTGGACCTCTTTACGGATGATGTATACTGCTTTACCCCGACGGGCGATGTCAAGAACCTGCCGAGCGGTTCCACCCCGATCGATTTTGCGTATTCGATCCACAGTGCGGTCGGCAACAAGATGGTTGGTGCCCGTGTCAACGGAAAACTGGTCAACATCGATTATGTCATTAAAAATGGTGACCGTGTCGAGATTATTACCTCCCAGAATTCCAAGGGACCGAGCCGTGACTGGCTGAAACTGGTTAAGAGCACACAGGCGAAGAATAAGATCAACCAGTGGTTCAAGAGCGAGCTGAAAGAGGATAATATCCTGCGCGGCCGTGCGCTTCTGGATAAATATTGTAAGGCGAAGGACATCAATTATTCAGAGTTAAATAAACCGGAATATATGGAAAAGGTTATGAAGCGCTATGCGTACCGTGACTGGGATTCCGTTCTGGCATCGATCGGACATGGCGCCCTCAAAGAGGGACAGGTCATCAACAAGATGCTGGATGAGCGCAACAAGAAGTTAAAGAAGGAAGTAACCGACACGACGATCCTCGATAACATGGCGTCGGATGGAAACAAGGTTCCGGTGATCGCAGCCGGGAAGTCGAAGAGCGGTATCGTTGTCAAGGGAATCCACGATCTGGCGGTTCGTTTTTCGAAGTGCTGCAGCCCGGTTCCGGGCGATGAGATCGTCGGATTTGTCACAAGGGGACGCGGTATCTCGATCCACCGGACGGACTGCATCAATGTGATGAATCTGCCGCAGGAAGAGCGTGAGCGCCTGATTGAAGCCGAGTGGCAGCAGCCGGAAGCACAGACGGGCACGGAAAAATACTCCACCGAAATCAAGATCTATGCGAACAACCGCATCGGCATGTTTGTGGATATTTCCAAGGTATTTACCGAGCGCCAGATCGACATTACCTCGATGAATGTGCGGACAAGCAAGCAGGGCAAGGCGACGATCGTCATGACGTTCGATATTCACGGAATTGAGGAATTAAATAAATTATCTGATAAACTCAGACAGATTGAAGGAGTATTAGATATAGAGAGAACTGCCGGATAAGCGGTTCTCTCTATATTTCACAGGTACGCATAGCG
>OMGU01000263.1_pt1 | contig 60777 bp, 52 predicted proteins | sample 1646121 | NCBI WGS metagenome assembly OMGU01 (sample SAMN05578581, study PRJEB25193) | human gut metagenome | biome: Human Microbiome; feature: human-associated habitat; material: feces | host: Homo sapiens | place: USA:Birmingham
TAAAGAATGATACAATGTGAACCTATGGGGCTCGTTCCTTGAGAACAGACCGACCGGCCGGTGGCTCTCATGGCTGGGCGCCGCTGGCCGGTCAGTTTTCCTGTATCATTCTTTACATGACAACCGCCACTGGGCGCTCTGATTCTGGAGGTCCACCATGCGGCGGTAGAGACCGCCCTGCTCCATCAGTTCCGCCGGGGAGCCCTGCTGGGCCACACGGCCGTCCTCCAGCACCACGATGTGGTTGGCTCCCGCCACGGTGCGCATCCGATGGGCGATGACCAGTACCGTCTTGTCCCGGAGCAGGCAGGAGAGGGCGGCCTGGACAGCGCTCTCATTCTCTACATCCAGACTGGCGGTGGCCTCATCCAGCAGCACCACCGGCGCGTCCTTCAGCAGAGCCCGGGCGATGGAGATCCGCTGGCGTTCGCCGCCGGAGAGGGTCGTACCATTCTCGCCGATCACCGTCTGGTAGCCCTGGGGCAGCTTGCGGATGAACGCATCGCATTGTGCGGCCTTCGCTGCCTTCAGCACTTCCTCATCACTGGCTCCCCGGCGGCCCAGGCGGATGTTCTCCATCACGGTATCCCGGAAGAGCACCACGTCCTGGAATACCATAGAGTAGGAGCGTAGAAGGGCTTCCGGGTCCACCGTGGACACATCCGTCCCGCCCAGGGACACCTTCCCACCGCTCACATCCCAGAAGCGGGCGGCCAGCTTGCAGGCGGTGGACTTTCCGCTCCCGGATGATCCAATCAGGGCGGTGACCTCCCCCTGACGTGCGGTGAAGCTCACATCGTCTAGCACCTCCGCCCCATTCCGATAGGCAAAGGAGACATGATCAAAGGTAATGTCGTAGCCGGTGGAGTAGAAGTCTTCGGTCCCAGTCTGTACCGGCTGCTCCAGAATGGAGCGCATCCGCTGAATTTGCAGTATGGCGTTGAAGGTGGCAGCAATGCTCTGGAGCACCAGCCCCAGAGGATCGTACAACCGGGCGGCAGCAAAGAGGAACCCTAGAAAATAGAGGAAGGAGAGTTGCCCTGCTAGCAACAGTGCTCCGCCGGTGAGCACTGTGGTGGCAAGTCCCAGACGCAGGAAGGCCTGGGCGGAACACACAAATACACCGGTGGCCAGTTCGGAGCGAATAGCGCTGCCCTCCATGGCAGACAGCTTTTCCTCCAAGTCCCTGAGATACCGCTCCTGCCGGCGGCAGGCCTTGATATCCCGGATGGTCTCCAGGCCCTCCTGAATACAGTCGGCTACCGCCCGCTTATTCAGGATGTTTTTCGTCCCGAAGTCGTCCTGAATCCGTTTGGAGCCTGCGGTCAGGGCCACTGCCACCGGCACCACCCACAGCACCGCGACAGCCATGCGCCAGTCACAGAGGAACATACACACCCCAATCACCAGTGTGGAAGCGATGGAAGCAAACAATTGGGGTATGTAGTGGGAGAACATTTGGTCCAAACTGGAACAGTCCGAGATCATGGTGGAGGCCAGGTCGCTCAGGTCCCGATTTCCAAAAAAGGACAGGGGGAGCTTGCGCAGGGTCTCCGCCAGACCGACCCGTCGGTTGGCGCTCTCCTGATAAGTAGAGATGTAGAGGGAGGCATACTGGAACCAGTGAAGGGTGAACAGCAGAAGCAGCACCGCCAGAGCGAAGCCCACATAGAGCCAGAACCCGTCCATAGAACTGCCGCCGTGTTCCATGCAGGCGAGCAGGTGCTGGGCTGTAAACAGGATTACCCCGATGGGGAACATGAGGGCCAGATTGCACACAAAGCACCAAAATACAGCTTTGACCAGATCCTTCGCCCCTTTCTCGCTGAGGGCAAACCAATGCTGCAGCTTTCTTGTCATACCACTGTCTCCTTTCCGACTTTCCACTGGGCGCTGCGCTGATAGTCTGCCCACATGGCGGCGTAGACGCCGGCCTCCTCCAGCAGGGCGCTGTGGCTGCCCTGCTCCGCGATTTTTCCCTCGCTGAGGACGATGATGTTGTCCGCGTTTTGCACCGTGGACAGCCGGTGGGCGATCATCAGCACCGTTTTGTTTCGGGTCAGCGTCTCAAAGGCCTTTTGGATCTGATGCTCATTCTCCGGGTCGGCAAAGGCGGTGGCCTCGTCCAGCACCACAATGGGGGCGTCCTTCAAAATGGCCCGGGCCAGGGCGATGCGCTGCTGCTCCCCACCGGAGAGGTAGATGCCCTTGGCGCCCACCACTGTGTCCAGACCCTGGGGCAGCTTTTCCAGGATGTCGCCGCACTGGGCGGCGCGGGCGGCAGAGAGCACCTCCTCCCGGGAGGCATCCGGCCTGGCCGCCCGGATATTTTCCAGCAGGCTCTCCTTGAACAGCCGGGTATCCTGGAACACAAAGGACACCTGTCCCATGAGGGTTGCGCTGTCCAGATCCCGCACATTTGCACCGCCCACGGAAACGCTGCCGCTGTCCACATCCCAGAACCTGGGGATCAAACTGGCTGCGGTGCTCTTGCCCCCGCCGGAGGGTCCCACGAGAGCCACCACCTGACCGGGCTGGACAGAGAAGGACACATCCTCCAACGCAGGCCGACCGGCGCCGGGGTAGGTAAAGGTCACATGGTCGAATGTCACAGCGTCACCGGCCGGCCGCTTTTGGATCGTCGGCTCCTGCATAGGCTGCTGGCTCAGGATCTCGTCCAGCCGACCGATGGCCTCGTTGGCCTCCATCACCGCCTCGCTCATATACATGATGCGGTTGATCATCTGGCCACAGGCGGGGGCAAACAGGGCGTAGAAGATGAAGTTCACCAGCACGGCCCGTACATCCCCACCTGAGGCGATGAGAAGCGCCGCAGGAATCAGCAGGACAAAGGTGCCGTTGATGGCGGTGAGGAAACAGGTTTGTCCCGTCCGGCAGCTCATGGCATACTGGCTGGCTAAATCACTGTAATCCTTGATCGCAGCATAAAATGCCTTGAAGGAATATACTGTCTGCTGAAACATCTTCACCACCGGGATGCCCCGGACGTACTCCACCGCCTCACCGCTCATGCGCTCAATCTCCTGCTGGTAGCGGTGGAAGAAGCCAGCATTTTTTCCGCCCATCATCAGGCCCATGGAAAGAAGAGCCAATCCCATGGTCAGCAGGCACAACAGACCCATTCGCCAGTCAAAGAGGAACAGCATGCCGATGGCGGCGATGGGCGTCATCGCTGTGGCAGCCAGATCGGGAAGCTTGTGGGCCAGCAGATCCTCAGTGAGTCCTGCGTTGTCATCGATGAGCTTACGCAGCCGTCCAGATTGGTTTCCAGTGAAAAATCCCAGGGGGAGTTTCAGCACATGGGTCATGGCCGTTCGGCGGATGTTCCGCGCAGCGCGGAATGCCGCAATATGGGTAGACATGAGGGCGGCAAAGTACAGCAGGATGCTTCCAATCGCAAACCACACTGCCGCCCACCCCCAGTGCCCCAGATCCCCGGCTCCATCCAGGTCGGGCCAGGTGACAAGTGCGCTTCTGGCCACCAGCCAGACACACAGGTATGGCACCAGTCCCATCACCGCCGACAGAGCGGACAGAATACAGCCCAATATGATCAGATTCTTGTGCCCACCTGCATAGCCCAGGATGCGGGCAAGATTCTTTGGTTTCTTTTGGTTCAAAATGATCCCTCCTATCAAAATGGTTAGCCATAGCTAACTTACGTCCAAAAAAGACAGGGGGCTAGCCCCTATCCATTTCAGGCATCCGGCAGTATAGACGTCCCGGAGTTGGTCCGCTTTCCGCAAGGCTTGCTCTCGGTGCTGGCAGATGCAGTCCACCATCCAGAGGACCCCGTTGGATGGCTCTACCGCCATATGGTCGGATTGCTGCTCTTGCCCTCACGACACATTTTCAGATGCCTGCGCCGATTGCTTCGGCTGGGGCAGGGCGCTCATGCTGTGGAGACTTACTCCTAGGGTAGACAGGTTGTGGAGCATGGCGGAGGTGGCGGGGGACAGGAAACCCAGTATGCCAAGGCCGATAAGCGCCCCATTGAAACCGAGAACGAACCGGTAGTTATTCTGGATGCGGCGCATCAGGGCTATAGCCAGCTGCCGCAGCTGTACCAATTCCCACAGGCTGTCAGCGGCAATGGTGATGTCGGCGATCTCCCGGGCGATGGCCGCCCCATTGCTGATAGCGATACCTGCATCCGCCTCGGAGAGTGCTGGGGAATCATTGATACCGTCGCCCACCATAAGAACAGTGTGCCCTCCCTGCCGCAGGGCGGCCACATAGTCCGCCTTGTCCGCCGGGAGTACTCCGGCCCGGAAGTCATCCACCCCCAGCTGCTCCGCGATGGTGGCGGCGGTACGGGGGCTGTCACCAGTGAGCATGACGGCATTCTTCACACCCAGGCCCCATAGGGCGGAGAGCACCTCCCTCGCCTCCTCCCGCAGGGGATCCGAGATGCAAATCACGGCGGAGAGCACCCCGTTGATGGCAAGATAGAGCTGGGAATACTCCGGAGGCAGGGTGTCGAATTTGGCCTGCTCACCCTCCGGGATGGTCACCTGCTCATCCTCAAAGATAAAGTGGGCGCTGCCGATGCGTACTTGCTCTCCGTCCACCGAGCTGGCAATGCCATGGGCCACCAGGTACTCCACCTTGGCGTGGCGCTCCTCGTGGGTGAGTCCACGGCGGTGGGCTTCCTCTACCACGGCGTTGGCCATGGAGTGGGGGAAGTGCTCTTCCAAGCAGGCGGCCAGACGCAGCATTTCCGCTTCATCCCTACCGTGGAAGGGGACGACCTGGACCACCCGGGGGCAGGCATGGGTGAGGGTGCCGGTCTTGTCAAAGACAATCGTGTCCGCTTTTGCTACTGCCTCCAAGAACTTACCGCCTTTCACGGTGATGTGCGACTGTCCTGCCTCCCGCATGGCGGAGAGCACCGCTAGGGGCATAGCCAGCTTCAAGGCACAGGAGAAGTCCACCATGAGCACCGACAGGGCCCAGGTCACATTCCGGGTAAGGGCCAGACTCAGCAGGCTCACGGCGAAGGTACAGGGCACCAGCTTGTCCGCCAGACTGGAGGCCTTAGCCTCGGCAGCGGACTTCATTTGCTCGGACCGCTGGATCAACTCCACGATCTGGTCGTAGCGGCTCTGGCCGGTGGCCTGCTTTACATCCAGGATACACTCGCCTTCTTCCACCACGGTGCCGGCGTACACCGCACCGCCAGGGCGCTTGGCCACAGGGACGGATTCGCCAGTGAGGGACGCCTGGTTGACAGTGACCTCCCCCTCCGCCACTACGCCGTCCAGAGGGATGACGCCCCCAGCACGAACCACCACTCGGTCGCCGGGCTGGATCTGGCCGATAGGGGTGAGCACCTCGCCTGCCTCTGTTTTCAGCCATACCCGGCCCACATGCAGGGACAGGCTCTCTGCCAAGTCAGCCACGGACTTCTTCCTCGTCCAGTCCTCCAGCAGTTCTCCAAGCTCCAGCAGGAACATGATGGTGGCAGCGGTGCCGAAATCTTTGCGCCAGGCAGAGATGCCAATGGACAAGGCGTCCAGAAGCTCCACCTTGATGTTCCACTGCCCCAAGCATCGAAGCCCCTTGCGGAGGAATGGCACCATGTGCCAAACCACCCGGGCCACCCGCAGTGGTGTGGGCAGGAACAGAGCGGCCGCCGCCTTCATTGCCACCTTGCCCACCAGCTTTTCCTGAAATACCCGATTCAGCTCCCGAGTGCTATGGCTGGGCAGGGTGACGGATGATTCTGCCCCAGCCCAGGTAAAGGCACTGAGGGCGGCCAGCACTGTCTCCCGATTCCCCGTATAGGTCACAATCAAACAACCGGTGCGCTCATGGACTACGGCCTCTTTTGCCCATGGCTGGCCCTTCAGCCAGATTTCCAGCAGGTCAGCCTGATGGAGGGTCATAGTTTTCTGCCGAAGCCGCAGACGCATCCGGCCCCGGCTCTCATGTACAACGGTTGCTCTCATAGCAAATCTCTCCTCATGGAAAAAGAGAGCCGGAAAACGGCTCCCTTCCGCAGTCTTTTAAGCTTCCTGGCCTTCCACCTGAGCCTCGGCTTCCTGGGCGGCACGGGCCTCGTTGATATCCTTGGCAGCGGCCAGAATGTCGGCGGCGTTTTCCTGGACGGAGGTAACGGTCTCCATTACGCTGTCTTTCATCCGCAGGCCTGCGGCAGTGATGTGGGTATAGGCCTTCTTAGCGTCCTTGCTGGTGAGCAGTTTCACACCGGCAGATCCAAACAGAGCACCCCCTACAAAGCAGGCCAGCCTGACATAGTGTTTCATCATAAGGATTCTTCCTTTCTGCTAAGTACTTATTTGTGTTTGTAGCCCGTAATCATCACCATGACCATGCAGATCACGGCGCCCCAGGCCCAGAAGCGGTGTTGTTTCATGAGCGCGCCTCCTGTCCGGGAACAAACTCGTCCCTTCGTATATTGTGACATTATAGCAGAGGAAGAACTCCGTGTATCACCAAATCGGACAGGGTTAAGCCAGTTCGGACATTTTCCGATACATGGCCGGCGTCATGCCATACTGCCGGCGAAATGCGGCAGAGAACTGACTGGCGCTGCTATATCCCACCGATTGGGCTACTCCCAGCACGCTGAGGGAGGCGCCCCGCAGCAGCTCCGCCGCCCGCTCCATCCGCCGCTGCCGCAGCCAGGTGTGGACAGGCAGGCCGTACAGGCGGCGGAACCCCTCCTTGAATGTGGTGGTGGAGAGACAGGCCTGACGACTCAGAGTCGGGATGGTCAGGGGCTCGTCAAGATGCTCCTCCATGTACCGGCGGATCTCAGCCAATCTCCGCACCACCTCTCGCTCCAATGCCGGAGCCACATCCTCCTGTCCTTTCGGATTGCAGAGCAGATAGAGCAGTTCCACCGACTTCCATACACACCAGCGCCCCCGTTCGCTCTGGGGCAGGCGGTCTAGGTTGGCAAAGGCCGCCCGGCTCCAATCGGTGGGGCCCTCTACGGCGCAGCCGCCCTGGCTGGCCATCCAGCGCCGCACTCGCCCCGTATCCAGGATCAGGCCGCCCAGCAGATCACAAATGGTTTGCAGGCTCTCCCGGGCGCCCCGGGCGTCTACCGCTACCAGGACGCCCACCAAAGGGGCCTCCATTCGAGCATCCGTCACGCTGGAGAGGTTGGTGACAAGCAGCACCTGCCGAGCGGACACCGTCAGAGTCGTGCCGTCCCGCCGGGTCAGGATCACCGCCCCGGACAGGCAGAATAAAGCCTCAAAGCGCAGGGGCTCCAGTTGGAGAGGCAGATGGGCCCCCTCATCCAGAGAGAACAGGCAGGCCCGGGCGCCGAGCATCACCTGTGTCCAGGCCCCCCGGTCCGCAAGAAATTCCGCCAGCATAATTCGGCCTCCTTTCCGGCTGTCTGTATCCCAGCCCTTTACCGGCTGAACAGCCCCTTCTTCCAGGACTCCTTTCGAATCTCCCATACCTCATAGCCGGCGGCGGAAATGGCCGCGCGCAGAGCTTCCTCGTCCAACTCCGCCTCCGTGACGATAGTGGTCTCCTTTTTGCGCTGGGATGAGTTGACCTGCTTCACTGGAAGGGCTTTCCGCACCGCGTTGTTTATGTGGCTTTCGCACATACTGCACATCATGCCGTTGACCTGAACCGTGTACTTCCACATCGCCTGTTCCTCCTGCCTGTTCAAAATAGTTAGATAATGCTAACTCACGAACATAAAAAAACTCAAAACCTTCTGGCTGCCCCGCTCAAGCAAGCGCTACATCCAGCGCCATCATCAGAGTGAACCCCACAGAAAAGGTCAACGCCCCCACATCGGAGTGCTTCCCTTGGGACATCTCTGGGATTAGCTCCTCCACTACCACATAGAGCATAGCCCCGGCGGCAAAGCTCAACAGATAGGGCAGAGCTGGAACCACCAGCCCGGCAGCCAGGATGGTCAGCAGCGCGCCCACCGGCTCCACTATGCCGGAGATGACACCGCCCGCAAAGGCCCGGGCCTTGCCCATCCCCTCTGCCCGCAAGGGCATAGAGATGATGGCTCCCTCGGGGAAATTCTGGATGGCAATACTCAGGGATAGAGCCAGAGCGTCCATAGCAGAGATCTGGCCCCCTCCGGCCAGAAGGCCTGCATAGACCACTCCCACCGCCATTCCCTCCGGGATGTTGTGGAGAGTGACAGCAAGTACCATCATAGTGGAGCGCCGTAGCTGGGTACGGGGGCCCTTCGCCTGTTGGCTTCGCTGGTGGAGGTGTGGAATTAGGTGGTCCAGCCCCAAAAGAAAGAGTATCCCGGCCCAAAAGCCGATGACCGCCAGCAGGAAGGCCCAGGCCCCCGCCCCGGCAGACTGCTCCATAGCGGGGATCAGCAAACTCCAGATAGACGCGGCCACCATGACGCCGGAGGCGAAGCCAGTGAGCCCCCGCTGCACCTGCTCCCCCAAGCCCGTCTTTAGGAAGAATACACAGGCAGCTCCAAGAGAGGTGCCCAAAAAAGGGGTGAGCAACCCCCAAAATACCATCGCCCCCATCCCTATACCCCTCCTGTTCATTGTCTATCGGGACAAGTTTTGTGCCTGATAATTCAGGGTCGAAGCAGAGCGACATTCTCTGGCGGTTAGTATATGCTAACTATCATGGCTTGTCAAGAGCTCAAAATAACTTGTGTCACTCAATCCCCTCCCAGCGAAGGCTGCCATCCATTCTTTTAATCCTGTACACCCAAATTACACTCAGCAAAGCAGATGACTGTCTGCTAAGGGGCGAAACTTGGGGGTCCCTTCTTAGCACCTGATCTGTTTAACTTGGAAACTAGAACTTGCTATTCTTCCTTCGGGCAGCAGGCAAGCTGTCTATGGTTGATTGTGGCTGTAAAAGGTAGGAACCCCTCATATGTGCCGTGTAAGATGACGTTGCTTCACCCGGCCGGCACACACTGGACAGCCGCTCCTTTGAGTTCCTGTTCTAGAGCTGATAACTGCCTGCCAAACATGTCCTAGGTCGCATTCCCACCATACTTTTTTTCTGCTTCCGGTAGTTACCATAGTAGGCATTAATGCCCCATTCAGCGTAGGATGCCATTGTGCAGCAACCTTTGGCTCTATAGTAGATAAATCATTGAACCCTTGGAGAACCTTGACCCCTGCACAGTATGGACAGCCGCTCCCTCCGTTCGTTCGAGACCCTACCGCAGCCCGATATGAGTGTCCCAGAGCACATCGCCACCACACCTGACGATTGGAGTAGGGGGATATCTGCACCGGGGACATCGCTTCATTTTTTTCCCGATCCCATTGGGAAGTTATCTCCGGAAAAACAGTAGCCAAATCATTTTCCCCAGAAAGTACTCGCTTCCCCATACATACCGGACAACCAGTGCCACCACGCGCTCGAGAAGATATGGATGCTTCCCATTCATGCCCTTTGGCGCACTGCCACCAGACTTTTCGGCTACTCCCACAAACTACATCCTCAGGTGAGAGATACCCGTTTTTGGACGGATGCCATTGGGTAGCAAGTAGCGGCATCTGTGTAGCCAGATCATTTACCCCTTTCACAATGCTCCGTCCGGCACAGACTGGACAACCGGTGCCTCTGCTACGTGAATGTATGGATGCTCTCCACATATGGCCTTTATTGCACAGCCACCAAACAGCTCGATGGCTATATCCCATGATTTGATCTGGGGTTAATCCATCATTTTTGGATGGATGCCATTGGGCGGCAAGTTGTGGGTTTACTGTTGCCAGGTCATTCACACCCGCCAGTAGTCTGCGCCCGCTGCACACCGGACATCGGGAACCCAGTTTTGCTCTTGAGTATGTATCTGCCATCCAGCGGTGCCCTTTCTTGCATTTCCACCAGACTTTTTTGCTGGAACCAGAGGTTACTGTCCAAGGAGCGGCTGGAGCATTCCTCTCCATGTCCCACTCCTCCAGCAAGTTGGTTTTCGCGTATTGAATACAGTACTCGTATAATGTCTGTTTCATCACTGTTTCTCCACATGAATTGGCCGTATTTATAGAACACCGGCATTTCCTCGCGGTTGCTTCTATCTAAAACAATTATCACCTACAGAACGCCTAAAGTGGGGGGCTTCCCACAGCTTCCTAAGAGGCCGCCATAAGGCTGGTAGAACCCGGAGCTGGCTCATCACGCTTATAAAGCCTGTGACAAGCATCTGTAAGTTAGAGTATCCTTCTACCCCTGTATTAATAGGATAGTCCAATCGCAAGCAGATCTTCTCAAAGATGACCGATGCGCTATATTGGTCATTATAATATGAAGCGGCAAGATTGTCCATTCCGAAATGACTAAAATGATTACATGGTCATTTCAGATCATAAATTCTGTCCGTAATCCGAGCAGATTAGAGCACCGCAGAGTGTTTCCGCATGCAAAGGGCTCAAGCGAGGAGAAACACATAGGGCTGAGGGATAGGAGGCCGGCCGGCATCTCTCGCCCCGATTCCGTGGAGCAGCCTGTGAATTGATGGTCTATATCAAGTTGCTGCCGGAGTTATTTCTGTCAAAAATAAGAAGAGGAGCCCATTATCAAGTATCGTGTTATATTTAAATTTTGATTATTCCCTACTTTCACTTCCTCTACAGTGAGCACTTTCTCGCAGGCTCCTTACCTCCTATGTATACATATGAATTAAGATGCTTTTTGCAATTTATTTGCTTGTTTTTTCGGTTTTTTATGGACATTTTCTTTCCAAGATAATATAATGACCATATAAGATAAATGGTCATAAAGGAAATGCGAAATTCTCTTCGTCCACTGCCGCTCTATTAAATATCCATTTATGGGAGTGAGAATCTCCCGCCTGTGAGGAAGCTATCACCGCAGATAGAAGGGAGGTTGCCTGATATGACAGACGGAACATCTATTTTGCCCCAAAACAGTACAGCCACTACCTTTTCTGAGAATGCAGTTCTGTGTAGGGTGGATATCTTCATGTAAAATTGGACTGATTATGCCCATTATTCCGCAGGCATATCTAGTCATTGATTTGGGGCTCAACAACACTCGCAGAACACAGAATCTTCTGCTTAATAACTCTGTTCATTTAAATAGATCATCATTTTGCCGCACAGCAAGGAAGACCTTGTTGTGCGGCAAATTTTTTTCTGAATCTGTGGCAAAAGCACTGCACTCTAACGGGGAAAGGAGTGAATGGGGGCAAAAAAACCGCCTCTGCGGGTATGGAAGGAGGTGAAACTGTGGAGTTTTCACCATCCGACCAGAGGAGAAACCAGTGCCAGTTCGAAACATTTGCCATGAAAGTTATCTGTGGAGAGCGCAGCGATTATTTCCGGGAATTGTCGGCTTTGTCAGCCAAGGAAACGACCTTTTCTGAGTTGCCAGACATTGTCCTGAATAATCTTGCTAGCCCGGGCTCTGATCCATCTGAGCAGTATGTTTTTCAGATTCTTGGATACTATGTCCCCATTCAGAATGATCGCCTAGTTGAGAGCCTTTTGACTTTTGGTGATATCGAGTATACGATCCTGCTTCTCTATTACTCGCTTGATTTCAAGGACAGGGAGATTGCATCATTGTTGGGGTTGTCCAGATCCAAGATTCAGAAAGAGCGAACAGAACTCTTAAAAGAGCTGAGGAGGAAAATGGGAGGTTGATCTCATGAATCAGAAAAAGCCTGTGAGGAGAAGGCTTCTTGCTTTCGATACCATTTGTGCGGCAACCCAAGGAGATCCAGATGCTCTTGCGGAGGTTCTCCGCCATTTTGACGGGTTCATTGCCACAAACTCTATGCGATTGTACTACGATGAGTACGGTCAGGCCCACCGGTGTATTGATCCAATTCTCAGGAGCCGAATTGAGAATAAGTTAGTCAAGCGTGTGGTTGAGCGATTCAGAGTCCGATAACACGCCCTGTTGACGGTAGCTACATCTATGCCCCCTTCACATTCTGCCATGCCCTGTTCCAATAACATCTGATTACATCTCCCGTGACAAGAAGCACCCATTTGAGAGGGCAAAACGGTTTGTTTACTGCGAACCTGTTTTGCCCCTCAAGGGCTCTTTTTTGAAAGGGCCCTATTATCCAAAAAAAGAAGAAGTGGAATCTGGTTCCAAGAAAGGCCTGACATAGAAAACACCTCGCAGGTTTCGTTATACACCCATGATAAATATCTCCCCGGACTTTTTATGAAAGCCCTGGGAGATATTTATTACGTCTGAAATCATTGCCATAATTGCAAAAAAGTAAAATTGCTTTTTGTGTAAAATGATTGTACTACAACATAAATCGACATTTTTCAAAATGCCAATTTGGATTGGCGGTAATTTCCCTCTAATTATTATATTCTTCTCTTAGAGGAGGTGTAAAAATTGCTAAAGTTGCATGTTGCCTGCAGGCACTATCCCCACATGACTCATCTGTTGGAAGAAGCGCTTTATGCGCGGAGAAAGCGTATGAAGATTTCTCAAGACGATTTGGCAGAACGGACCGGTCTTTCTCGCAACTGCATACAGCAAATGGAATGTCATGAGCATCTACCACAAATTAACACTCTATTCGAGATAATGAGAGCACTTGCATTCAGCGAAGAAGAATCTACTGAATTTTGGAAGGCATACCAGAACGCCTATCTTACAGATAGAGAATTGCAAAAGAGGGGGGATAAAAACCTTGTGTCTTTACCATAGGATTGTCTTTCTAAGTAAGGTTTATGAATTGCTGTACAGCTTAGGGGTTACCCCAAATTATATAGGTTTTTTTCAAACCTCTTTTGCAGTATGGCTGTGCGTAGACCAGCCGAAACGCCTATCATTGGTTACGAAGTTGGTTTATCCAGATGTTGCAAGGCAATATAAAACCAGTTGGCAGGCAGTAGAACGAAATATCCGGACAGTAGGGCAAATCATTTGGAAGCAGAGCCATGGTCTTCTGGAACGGACAATAGGCCAGGAGTTGTCGTGTAAACCAAGCAATGCGCAATTGTTGGCAATTTTATCATATCGTGTACTGTCACAGGATATTGGCCGCATGCCATCAGAAATGCCTGGGAATATTTTGTTTTCTGAGGACAGCCTGTCTCAGGAGTAGACGCTTTTGCAGAAAAGGGATGAGGAATCATGGGAGACAGCACGGATGGACAATCAGAAAATTTGACATTTTCTTAAATGCCAATTCGTATTGGCAGACGATTTTTAATCGTTGCGATATTCTCCTATCGAGGAGGTGTCGTTATGCCAAAATTAGATAACACATGCACAGAGTATCCCAATATGACTCAGGTTCTGGATCAGATGCTTTATAGCAAAAGAAAGATGCAAAACAAGTCTCAGACAATTCTCGCCAACCTTATGGGACGCAGCCGGAATTGCATCCAACAAATAGAGTGCCATGAACACATGCCTACATTTCTCACTATTTTGGACCTGTCGCTTGCTTTGGAACTGAGTGACAAGGAGTTCTCCGACTTAATGCTGGCTTTGCTTAAAGCGTTCCGTGAAGATTTACGGCTTCAGGACGAACGGGATGTCTGGTGTGAGGCGCGCTGATGAGTGATCGTCTATAGCCAAAGACTGTAAGATCCCTATCCTCATTTATGTAGCCTCAACCGATAGAGACTAAGTCGCGGTGCACACCGGTTAAATAATATGAGAGGGGAATGCAACGTGAAACATATACAGCAGCCACCTATCTTTTATCCATCGCTGTTTTGGAATATGTTAAAGATGCTTTCTGGCTATCGTTTACAGATGCCAATCACAGAGGTGATGATCTTTTCAGACGGAAGTGCCTATTATGTTTGCCCAAGGTGCCATATGACGGTAGAGCGTGAATTCATGTCTTTCTGCGACCGCTGTGGTCAGCATTTAAGCTGGGTTGAATACAGGAAGGCCCGACAAATATACCCTGGTCAAAGGACCCGGTAACAGTCTTAACCTTTTGGAGCACAGTGGGATAGCATTTAGCCATTCCACTGTGCTCTGTGCTCCTTGATTCTATGCCATCTCGTGTACCCGTGCCATCTTAACAGCTGCTTTTCTCGCCTTAGCTACCCATGCGGTAATGTGGTTGACAGGCACACCAAACAGTTCGCCGATCTCCCGATTGCTGTACCCCTCCGCCAGCAGACGGATCGCCTGACAGCCCTTTGCAGTAGACCCGCTGGCGCCGGCCTCAGTTCGGTCCAGCAGTTCCATAAGGGAGATGCAGGCTTCTCTCTCTTCCAGGGCATCGTCCTCCAGCGTGATGCAGGGGAGCTCTCCCGGGTCAGTGGCCAGTTCCCTGCCACGTCGGGTGGCATACTCCAGCTGGGTATATATCTCATTGCGAATGAGCCGATAGGCATAGGTGGAAAAGGCACTGCTGTGTCCGGCTTTATCCGTCTGTGCGGCCTTGCACAGGCCGATGCACCCGATCTGGTAGAGATCCTCGTAGTCGTAGATACAGCCTGGATCCAGTCTATGCACACAGTCATGGATCACCTTGCCGACCAGATTGATATTCTCCTCAACTTTAACTCGCTGCTCTCTGGTGAGTTCCAGCATCACATCCACCTCCTGATATTTCTCCCTGCCCATATCGGGCCATTGCGTGATTGTCGAGAAGCTTCTGACACTCATCGATAACGAGCTGACAGTAATACAGCCCCAAATATCCGATATGTGCCTGGGACATAGGGACATTCAAAAGACGGCTCAGCCACCGATATGTATCTTTCTTGCTCATGATCCCGGAGTTGTAGATCCGCTTAAACTGCTGATGGGCCTCGTAGCGAAGCTTCCGCAGCGGCGGATCGGCAAGGCTGCCCATGGGCTGCAACGTGTCTGGATACGCCATGACATAGGAGTCACAGGCAGGGTACCTGGCGCAGACATAGGCCATTGCTCCATCCCTGTGCGTTTTGCAAAGTCCCTCAGCGCTGCGGAGCATAACATGACTGCCACAGTGGCAGCGCAGCTGGCCGGCGCCTGGCAGGTGGCTGGATCTATTACGCCTTTTCTTCTTTTTCATGGCAGGAAACCTCCTTCATTCTTGTCAAATCAGCAGGTATTATCACCCTGTATCTAAGCTGTTTTATGCGTAAAAAAGGAAAAAAGCCGGAAGGCCGCTGAAAAAAGACAATGCAGAACCAAGCGCTGGAATAGTGGTGTCTCATCCAGCCATCGACTCTGCACTGTATTTCAGCGGCCTTCCGGCCACAATTTTTTAGGACAAGACCTGCGCTTTATGGGATCGTAGGACAACGCTCCCGTAACGATTCCCCGCACCCATTCCGGCGGGTCTGACGCCCAGGCGCCCGGACGCATCGAAAGCCTTGGCACAGTGTCTTGCTATGTTTGAATTATAGCAAGAAAATGTGTAAAAGTCAATAGAAAAGTGTTATTTTGTGCGAAAATCCGTCTTTTTGCGCCTTATTTCAGTCTGGGAGATTCTATCTCGGTCTGGGAGACGGTTTCGGGCATTTACACCTGATATCCTACCGGAAAAGAGATGCCTTGTCCGCCTGTCTGCGAGGGGAAACTCCATCAGGTTATGATGAGATAAAAAACCTTCATCACCTCAATTCTTTGTAATAAAGCCGTTTTGGACCGGTATTGCGGCTGTCGGCTCTGGGACGCCCTGGTACATTCCAGTTCCCGCCGCCTCGCAGCCCCGGAGCGCATTCCCAGCCAGCGGCCCGCAGGCTGGTGCCGTTTTCACTGGCCAGAGTGTAGGTAATCAGGTTTTGATAGCCCATCAGCTTCGCAATCTGGGCGCAGCGACTGTAAAGAAAGCTGCACCCATTGGCAATGCCATCAGTACACAGGCGGGTCACTTCTGCCGTTTTTCCGTCGTCCAGTTGGCGGGCAACAGGGCGCCCAACGATTGCAACGCCATGAATGACCTCCAAGTCATCTACAACAGCGACGCAGAACTTACAGCCACGCACCTGGCCGCTGTGCCGGTGGTGGGACAGGACAAACGCATTGGCGTCCCGCAGAGAGATTGGTCGCAGTTTCGATTTCTTCACCTTCTCTCATGGAAATCCTGCTTGGTCAGACCGATTTGTTATTCCTCTTCATCATCCCACTCATCGTAAGATGCCTGCTCGCGCCGTTTGGCAATGTGGAGTGCGATCAGACCGCCTACTGCACAGATCAGGCCGCCAAGAAACAGGATGACCGCCCCAGTGGGGATCCGGCTGCTGGATGTCGCAGGGGGCTGGGCGGAGGCATCTTGTTGTGTGGCACCTTCTGCCGGCGGCTGTGGTTGAGCTGGATCCACAGGTTGCTCTGTAACAGTGGGATCCGGTATCGGGACGGTGGAGTTGATGCAGCTGAGGGTATATGTTGTACTTCCGCCCAGATCCATAGTCAGGACGCCGCTCTCATCCACCACAATAGGGACAGGAAAGAGTCCGGCGTCTGTGCGCAGTTCGAATTCTACGCCTGCCCACCGCGAGCCGAGCTGAAGGATGAGTTGATCTGGCTGCTGTGTGATTTTAGGTTCCGTACCATCGGTGTCTGCAAAGGCAGGTGTGCAGAGACAGAGGGACAGGCAGACCGCCATCAGCATAGCGCCCCCCAGAGTTCTTCTCTTTTTCATAACTGCCGCCTCCTTACCGCATCATAGACATATGGGTGATCACGCCCCAAATGCGGTTATTCTCCCGATTGATGCCCAGGATGCGTACAGTCGCTCTGGCGCCGCGGGGAGGACGGCCGCGCTTGGGGTAGGTGCACAGGCAGTCGATGCCGCCATCCAGAGACACAAATACACCGTTCAGATCCACCATGCTGACGGTGCCCACATAGCGGTTGCCCACCACATATTTTTTCAACGCCTTCTCATAAGGATTGTCCATGGCCTGCTTGACGGACGCGGAAACACGGGGGCGGTTCCGGTCGCTGCGGTCTACGCTCAGCACCTTAACCAGTACACGCTGTCCAGGCTGATAGTGGGCTGCGGCGTCTACCCAGCGCTGATAGGACAATTCCCGCAGCGGGATATAACACTCGACGCCGAACAGGTCCACGAAAATACCAGCCCGGATGACAGATACCACGCGGGCCTCGGCCCGGATTCCCTCATAGATTTGGAAGTTGCCGTCCCGGTCCGTCTTGAAATAGTACTCCCGGCGTTTCAGTGCCATAGCCTCCAGTCTGCTGGCAGCTACAACATTGCTCTCCTGGTCGACGCCCTTGACGATGTAATCGACCTCTGCGCCCAGCCGCTTATTGAGCAGGTAGTGCAGCACATCGCCCTTGGACTGGTCTCGATAGTCCTCCGGCTCTTCAATGGCTTCCAGCACCGGGATGATGACCTTGAAATCCCCGTGGTAGACGACGGCGTAGGACATCTCTGGGTTATCTGCCAGGCGTTCCACACCCTGGATCGTACCGGTCAGGATCTTTTTGCCCTTGAGAGATTCGACCAGGTCCAGAAGGTCGTTACGCAGTTTATCAGTATCAGTGGTCACCGTACGCTCTGCGTCGATGGAAACGACACGCTGACGGCGACGGCCTGGCATCCGCAGTTTTGGGGCCTGTACAGAATCAGCCTGGTCATCATCGGCTGCTTCGGCCTCCACAGACTCATCAGCTGCCTCGGGGGCAGATGCCTTCCTGCGGGACCTGCGGCGTTTTACCTGCGGCGCGTCAGGGTCACTGCCGGCTACGGCCGGGTCCTCGTCAATTTCGTCGGGCGTACTGTCCTCCTGCAACTGCTCCTGGCCAAGCTGAAGAATGTCCATCTCCTCGGCTAATTCCGAGCCAGTTTGGGATGTAGATCCGTCATCAGCCTGAAGCGGATCATCCCGTCCATCCTCCAAATCACAATCGCCCTGATATAGCTCATCCGGAGCCGTATCAAGAGAGTCGGTGTGCCCATCTGCATTCAAGTCAGTTTGAGGTGCGTCCGGATCCAGTGTATCAGTGGCCGCCAGCTCCAGATCTGTCAGGCCAGTATGGAGCGCATCGTCCGCCTGCGGATCAGTTTGGGAGAGGTCACTATCCTGCTGATTGACGAGCAGAGCGGCATCCGCCCCCAGCTCTGCTTCAGTCTGAGAGACAGCCAGATCCAGAGCATCAGGGGTATTCGGACCCGGATCGCTCAGAGCAGCAAATTCCTCCTCGCCCACAGGCAGATCGGTATCCGCCTGAGCGTGGACGCCTTCATTCGCATCCATCTCTTCCGTAAACTGTTCGTTCATCGGCTTCTCTTCAGGGATTTCCTTTTTGGTTCTTGCCATGATGGTGTATCCTCCTTCAAGTTTTGTATTATCCGTCAAAGTCAGAACTCGGCAGGCGGTTTGGAACTTTCATAGAGTGTTTTGACCCGTTTTGCTGGCTTGACGGGTGGTTTTGGAGTGTCTTTCGCCTCCTCGGACTGGTCAGGCAGACCGGGGGGCGATTTTGCGAGGTCGGACTGTTCTTCTGGTTTGGGTATAGGGTCACACTGGTCCTGGGGGCTCTGTTTCCCTTTATGAGTCGCCTTTTTTCCCGCTTTAGAGCCTCGGACCGGCTTCGGTTTGGAGGCTGAGTCTGCTATATCAGGGGCTTTCTGCTCTGGTGTGGCAGGAGTCGTAGTGTCTGGTGCCGGTTTAGGCAATGTATGTGTAGACTTATAATCTCGGATACTGACTCTGACACAATCTTTTGCATATGGGTGGCCAGTGTAATCGAACTTTTTTGCACGCAGGACCTTCTGGCTGCGGATGATGATCAGCAGCTCATCGTTTGGCATGCGGAGCACCTCGTCCGGGGTGAGGAGCCGGCGCCGGCCAAGCCCCTCGGTATAGCGGTACTGGGGGATGACCTGGGCGACGGCAATGCTCTGGCGTGTGGTTATGGTGGAATTCACTTCCACCGTCATATCACCGCTGCGGGCGCTGAAATACTCCGCCGAAACATCGTCGGTACAGCCGAGCATGAGCTGCGTGTCGGCATTGCCCAGCAATTCTGCCCAGAGATTGTTTGGATACCTGTTTTGCATCTGAGGCAGGTTTTGACAGCACATGATCACCTGCAGGGCCCGTGATCGAATCGTGCTCAGCCGCCTGGACAGGGACGGAATGGTCCCAATATTATTCATCTCATCCAGCACGATATTGACTGGGATCTTACACCGCTGCTCCGGGGTGCTGTCCGCATATCGCACAAGCTTGATGAACAGAAATGCAAAGAAAAGGGACGACAGGAATTCCAGAGAGGAATTCTGGTCGTCCAAGATAACAAAATAGGCACATTTGCGCTTTCCTGGTTCCGCTAGATCAATATCTGAATGACGGGTGATCTGCCGGACAGCTTCACTCTGAAGGACCTGAAGGCGGGTGCCGAGGCCAAGCACAATGCCAGCCCGCACTGTGGGGCTGGCCTGACTGAACAGGTTGAACGGTGCCTTGGCCGGGTGGTCCAGAGGCAGCCGGTCGAATAGGATCGTCAGTTCCTGCTCGGTATTCTGGGTGAGCATTTGGTAGACGGCAGGCAGGTTGCGGTCTTCCGGCTCACGGGTGGTGTCCATACTCACATAAAGGATCAAACTCTTGAGCAGATTGGATTCTCCGTTGTCCCAGAAGTGATCGCCCTTTTCCTCACCTCTCGTATTTGAGATGATCACATCGGTCAGGACCTGTGCCGTCAGGGTATCGTCGCCCAGATCGAACATACAGTTCCATGAATCACTGAACTCCGGCTGCAGCAGATTATAGACCCGAACGGTGTAGTCGTTTTGGCGGAACAGCTCTGCTGTATCCGCATACATCTCAGATTTCGGGTCAGCTATGACAGCCGATTCTCCGCGCCGGATGGCTTGGAACAGCGCTGGACGGATGATGCCTCTGGATTTCATGGTTCCGCTGGCGCCGAATACCGCAAGGTGCTTGTTGAGAAGGGTATCCTCCGGCAGGCAAATGACCGCGCCCTGCTCTGTTTTGCCCAGAATGATGCCTCTGGCATGAGCTGGGGAGCTTACCTCCAGCACAGTGTGCATCTCCTTATCGCTCATCCAGCCTGCTGTGCCATAGGTGCCCCGCTTGCTGCGGGAGAAGTTGCGGGGATCATAGTCGCCGTTTCCAAATCGGTTATGGAGCCGCACGAAGAGATACAGGATGGCAGCCAGTGCTGCCGCAAAAACCGTGTTCTTTAGCCCAGTTGGAGAGAGTGCAGCACGCCAACAGCCCAGTATTCCATAATCGATAGGGGCCATCATGGCGTCGCCGGTAAAACCACCGTCGGCCAGCCACTGCTGATAAGACAGCTGGAGCTGAGTGACCAGCCCGCCTAGATAGAAAAGCGCCGCCATACCCAGTATGACGGCCAGCACGATACCGATGGTTCGAGTATGTTTGGATTGCATATCCGGCTCCTCTCGTTACATATCCGCACACTCCTCCTGATGTTCAATGTCCAGAGCCTGTTCCAAGCTGTTCATTGGAATTTCCCGCAGCTGCACACGGTCGCCCAGATATTCATGCAGGAACGGACTCTGCCAGGGAAAACACACGATTTCGTAGGGGGTGGTTCCGTACTCCAGCGCCTGTCGAACCCGTACCAGCCGTGCAATATCACCGTCCAGATGCGAGAGGATGAGCGTATTGCCGCTTTGTGCATCATACTCCATTACGCCCGGCGACTTTGTCCGCAGCTGTACAGGGAATACGGCAGAGAGGACCTTTTCATCCCAGTCTGGGAGCGTCAGGATACGAAGCAGGCGGATACCGTGCGCATCCATTGGAATGAAATGGACATGTGGGTAGATGCGGTCGAAGCGTAATTCCATGCGTTTGTTCCTATCGGATTCCAGCAGGGTCTGCAATGCCAGGTCCATACGCTCTCCCAACAGGAGCGCATGGCCTGCGGAGGTAGGGCCAGCATTCATACGGGCTATCTCCTCCAAGTGGTGAGCAGTCTTGAATTCGCCCATACCACTCCATTTCATGACAGAATTTCGCGTGTTGTAGACGGCATAGCAGCAGCTGGGACCGAACAGGGCGCCGGTCAGCCTGGTGAAAATAGTCTTATTCATCTCAGTATGGTCCAGTTGTTTGACTGATTTTGCGTTGTAAAAGCTGGCATACGCTGGAACGATCTGTCGGATTTCCCGCTTTTGGAGCTGCGGCAGCAGGAAGGGGCGCACCTCGATACCGGCAGAAAGACACACAGCCACAGATTCAGCAACGCGATGGTTCCGCTCAACATGTCCAACGCTTCCGGAAAAGCGATGTCCGCCAGTGACAGCCATATAGTGGGCGAGGGCTGCCGGGTGCAGGGACTGCAGGAGGGGGAGGGCGCTTTTGAACAGTCGGATCGTGCGCCGGTCGCCCCGGCCACTGACCGTGAGCATTTTGCATGAGCCGAGATCCGCCCCGGAGGGCATGCGAAACTGCTGTGATGTCTCCAGCTTCCGAATCAGATCTTCCAGAGTCCGGGGGCTGCCCAACAGGTGCAGAGAGCGCATGGGATATTCGCCGGCGACCGCCAGCAAAAGCAGGAGCCGGTACGTATGGCTTCCTGGACGGAGCGTGATCATTTGGACTGCCCGGCCTTGTCCGCTTTTAAGGCATGGCTGCTCCTCTCTTTGCCGCAAACCGGCTCCCGGCCAGGGCGGAAAACACCTGATTTTTCAGGGACTTTCCGACGTTTGGGATTTACGTGGAAATGAGGGCTGAAAAAGCACCTGAAATCCCGTACTTTTTCAGCACCAAATTTTGCTCGTTTCATACAGCGTGGCCTCCTCCAAATCATCACTTTGCTCCGCTTCCAACCATGCAGGGAATCGGCTGGTAGGGATCACATAGACCTCTGTGCCATCCTTCACGCCGGCGGCGCTGCAATAGTAGTGGGAACAGCGCTTGGGCGCATCGTCTGGAAGCAGGTACAATGTAAGAATATCGGTGACCATGTTCACCTCAATATTGTCGTGGTCCCGATAAGCGCGCTCCGGGCGATCTCTGCTGTAAATATGCCGGTAGGCCAGAACACAATTCTGATACAGGGCGGGTGGCTTCCCATCAAAGTAACGTCGCAGGGCCGGATAGAGATATTGCTGGATGTAGATCGGTGAGCCAGTTTCCTTTTTAGGAAGCAGGGCCGGAAGCCGCAGAAGGAACCAACCGCGTTTCGCATAGCCCATTTCTATGGGGATCGTGTCCAGCAGCATCTGCTCTGTCAGCTCTGCCGCTTTGGGATGCCCCGTATATGCCGGAAGAGCTCGGGCCAGCAAAGCCAGCTTTTCCACATCGGCGGAAAAGGCAAAGGCTGCGCCGAAAGCGCCAGCCATATCATCCTTTTCCTGCAGACGGCAGGTGCGCTCCAACTCCTCCTTCGCCCGGCTCAGTTTTCGCCTGGCGATAGACAGCGCATGGGCAAAGTCAGTCTGTGGCATGATGTCCGCCCTCACTTTCTGTAAAAAACCGTACATCCGGCACCTCTTGTCCGTTGTAGTCCACAGTGGCAAACAAGCAGGGGACCGAAGGCAGCACCAGCTCCTGAGCCATCTGGATATGGGGGAGGACAAAGATATAACGAAGGTCCTCTTGCGGCTGGAGCAGCCGCGTCAGATTTTGCTCGCCCTCATAGAGCACCACGATCTCATATCCCATATCCTCTTTGAGAAAGAAAATCTGCGACGGGTAGGTGGCCGGATAATGGGCCATAGGATCTACTTTGTCTATGAATTGGAGCAGAACCCAGACAGCAAGTATGATCCGCTGATCTGGTTGACACATGGGATCTGTTCCCAGATAGTATCCGCCGGAGATCTCATGGATCAACACTTGCCTCTTCAGCGCACGGATAATCTTCTCCGCAGTCTGCGGGGACTTATCCTTCAGCATCCGAATAACCTGCGTTTTGGTCAGGGCTCCATACTCGGACAGCCAGCGTATGATATACTGTTCTTCTTGCAGCAGCATTCCTGCTTCACCTTCTCTCTGTGTGCGTATTGACGGTAAAAATGCGTATTTTGGCTGGTATACGCTTCTATGTTGGAATAAATGTTTCTGGTACGGCCCATGTTGGACAGGAGCAGGTCCACAATATGCGGATCAAACTGTATCCCTGCGCGCTCACTCAAGTAGGTGCAGATTTTGGGCAGTGGCCAGGGGCTTTTATATGGACGGCGGGTGGCCAGTGCATCGAACACATCTGCCACAGCGATCAGTCTGGCGTGCGGATGGATCTCAGCGCCATGCAGTCCCAAGTATCCGCTTCCGTCCAGCCGCTCATGGTGCTGCAGGGCGACGATGGCGGCAGTGTTCATAGCAGCGGATGTGCGGATCAGGATTTGCGCCCCAAGAGCGGTATGGCTTCGGATGACCGTCCAGTCTTGGGGAGTTAATGGTTTCTGCTTGTAGAGGATGGATTTGGGAAGATACGCTTTCCCGATGTCATGGACAAGGGCGGACTGGGTGATGGTTCGGACCTCGGATGCAGAGCTGCCAGCAAGCTCAGCCAGCAGTTTGGAGAGTGTAGCTGTCCGGCGGCAGTGAGCCAATTCATCAGGGCTGAGTGGACTGAGTATTTTCATCATATTGCACTTCTTTATTCTGCTTTGTGCGCTTTGGGACGCTCCAGAACATGTCCAGTTGAGCCAGCATTTGGATCTGCTCTGGTGTGATGTTGTATCCCTTTTGGTTTTTATAGGCCAAACGCATCCGATGGATAAAAAGTCCCAGTTTGCACTGTGTATCTGGTGTGATATAGGATTGTGGGACCAAGATGTGCCCCTCACTGGCGTGGTAACGCTTGAGTTCTTCGTAATACTCTTCAAATGAGCGCGGCCTGCTCTTTTCGTGGATCGTCCAGATGATACCAGCTTCCTCCAAGAGCTGTTGAGCCTCTGAGGTGAGTTCATTTTTCTTCTTTTTGACGCGATAGGCATTGATCCGCTTCCCCAGCGCAAAGCCATCCACGACAAAGCGATAGGGCGGATTTCTACCGTTATGCTCGGCAGTATACTGAGCGAGCAGCTTGGCTGTGAGGGTCAGGGACAACGGGGCACCGCGATGTTCAGGGCGGCTCGGCGGCTTGCGCACATATTCTGCCCAGTTCGGCAGGGATTCTAATTCGCTTTTTATATCCATGGGCAGTTGACCGGCTTGATAACGTCTCCTGTAATAGCGGCACCAGTAATAGAGCGCACTGTCAGAAGCAATCGTCGGGTAGACACCATCATGGCACTTCAGGTACGCATTCATCCGCTGTAGGGACTGGCGCCAGCGGACGCGCCGCTGCCGTGCTGTGCTGCATGGCCTGGGACGTGCTCTCAGATAATCATCCCAGCCCGGAAGCTGCATCAGGGCCGAAGCCCGCTCTGGTGGGAGCGTACCTGCTTTGAGATCATTGATTTGATGTGTGAGCCAGGCGCCAATCGCAACACCCTGGCTATACTCCCGGTGCCGCGGGTATGTGCCGAATTGTAGAACGTAGGCTTGCAGAATGCTGAACAGGTAGCTCCATCGGCCGTTGCGGCTCAGTAAGTTATCAAACTTGTCCAGCAGTGTGTCGAATTGAGCTAAGTGACTGTCCAACAGGAAGGGGACCACGCTGCGCTTTTCGTGGTGACGCTCTATGTCAGCGCCATCCTGCACAGGGCAAAGAATATCGTCACAACCTTCAACTCTGGCCGACCGATGGTTGTTGACCAGGTCGAAGATGACAGGAGTGGAGCCGGCGTCAGGGCTGGAGGCAAGACAGCGTCCGATCTGCTGTAGATATACTGTGGGACTTGCGGTGGGCCTGAGCATGACCACACCATCCACATCACGGATATGCAATCCCTCATTCAGCATATCTACACAGAACAACAATCGGACTGCGTCGGTGTTGGTATCCTGCATAAAGCCAAGCAATTCCGTATCAGCCTCTCCATCGTCAGAACGGCAGCTGTAACAGCGCACCTTACCAAAGGGGCGAAGCCAGCGGAGCATATCCGCTTGCGCATGACTGATATGCTCCAGGTTGCGGCAGAATACGATCAGCTTAGCATGATGGTGTGGAAGATGCTGTGCGAAGATTTCTTCTACACCAACGGCATGCGTCAGGTTTCGTCTCATTTCCTCAATCATACAAGCGGCCTCGACATAAGCCTGACTGCTGCTTGCATGCTGCTCCAGTACAGCTTCTCGATTTTTCAGTTTCTCGCCCATCAAGATATCACAGAGGATATATTGGGGAACGGGTAACACACCATCCGACATGGCCTGGCGGAGGGAGTAGTAGTTAGCAACACATGCGCCAAAGAGCTCTTCCGCCATATCTCGCACACCCGCCTGATCCAGATACCGGATCGGCGTTGCGGTAAAGCCTACCAGCGCCGCCTGCCCATGATAGTACAGGAGTGTGCGTACGGCAGCCCCCCACTCGTCAGCGCCGCATCGGTGAAATTCGTCCAGGATGATGTAATCTGCGTTTAATTCCATGATCTCTTCGGTGCTCATGCGGCACAGCCGCTGATAGGTAACCATTTGTGCATGCTCCAGTGCATCATCGGCGTGCCGGTAAAGCTGCTGGAAGATGTAGGTGGACGGGGACAGATACAGGAATGAAGACCGAGGGTGCTGTTCCATCAACGCAAGGGCAATAAAGCTTTTTCCAGTACCTGTTGGCTGGATTACAGCGCCGCGTCCCTCTTTTTCTATCATAGCGGTCAGGTTCTCAAAGGCAGCCTGGTTATGTGGGTAGAGTTTGATCTTGTTCATCCGGGTTATATCCCTCCTGTCCTGACTCTGGCTCCGGGACGGCATCCGCCAGATCTGCCACAGCCTTCAGCTCGTTGAGCATCGCCTCCAATTCAGCTCGGTCGGTGGTGATCATCCGCTGTTCTTCCCGGGACGCTTTGATGATGACCGGCACCTTATTGCTGTTACTGGTGATCAGGGCCTCGCCGCGTTCAAACTGCGTAATGCTGCGGATCTCAGTGCGGGTGAGCTTAAAAACATCTTTGACATATTCCGCCTCGTCCGGCTCCAGATTGAGAATGATCTTCGTCTTACTGACATTGAGGATCGCTCTTCCATAGCGCCCATCCTCCAAGCTGAAAAAGTCAGACAGGTCCTGAGTAGCAGCCAGCGCCCCGCCGCCATAGCCGCGGATGACCTTGAATATTTCAAGACAAAACTCAGCCGCCTGCTTGTTGGCTGAGCCGCCGATGAGCTTCCAGATCTCATCAATGAACACCATCTTCCGTTTGGTGCGGTCGGCCTTCACCTGATCCCATACATAGTCCAAAGCGATCATCATACCCACCGGCAGCAGTTTGCCCTTCAGCTCAGAGATGTCTAAGACAACATATTTGTTATCAAGATTGACATTGGTTTGGCGATTGAAGCTCTGGGCGCTGCCGGTGACAAAACGGCTGACGATGGTGGCCAGCCGGCCAGTCAGAGGGTTTTCTATCAAATTCTTATAGAGGTCGCCCAGAATGGGCATGGTCTTGACTGTACTATGCTCTGCATCCAAGTAGATAGAGCTGTTATCATGGGTGATCCCGAACTTGGCATATGTTTTGACCAATGCCTCATCCAGCATCTGCTCCTCTTCATTACTCATGTCGGGGATCAGAAGGGAGAAGAAGATCATCAGCTGTTGAATCTTTTTAGCCAGCATGGAGTCCACATCGGTATAGTCCAGTTCATCGATCAGCTCCATCTCAGGGGTAAGCGTGGGGCGAATCTCCATGACATTGATACAGGCGCTGGAACCAGGTGCCAGCTTGATATATGTGCCGCCGATTTTGTGGCAGGCACGCTTGAATTCATGCCCCTTCAGGGGTGCGAGTATATAACACTGGATCCCGCGCATCCGCATCCGCAGGGCCATGACCTGCATTGTGAAGGTCTTTCCTGCTCCAGAAGTGCCGCAGATGGTAAAGTTGGCGTTTTTATTGACCTTAGTATTGAAGGGATCCACAATGCACAGTGAGTTGTTGTGCCGATTGAGGCCTAGCAGGATACCATTGTCATCGGACAGCTCAAAACTGGTAAACATATAGGCGGAAGCTGCGCCGGAGGTGAGCACATTCCGCTTGGTCTTGCGCTCCAGGCTGGGATCCAAATATAGAAAGGGCATGGTGGAGCGCAGCGCCGCCTCCTGCTGGAACAGGCAGTCGCCTACCTGGATGTCCATTGATTTCATCAGGTCGGTCATCTGCTGCTTGCGCCACTGCAATTCTTCATAGGTAGGAGCAGAGATCGTAATGAGGACAGACATGTAAAACAAATCCTCATTTCGGCTGGACAGCCCCTGCTTGATGTAATAGCCTGCCTGAATGGAACCAGCCAGTTCCTCATAGTCTGTGGAGGTATCCTGCAGTTCCCTTAACTTGGTCCGATTGAGCCGGATCCGCTGGGCTACCCGGTCAATGGTCTTTCCCCGTATCTCACGGCGCAGATGCAGGTCCACATCCACACCCTCGCCGGCATTGATCAGTGAGGACATCCAGCCGCCCCGCACCTGCTGCGGAAACCCGTTTTTCCGGATATAGAGATAGGTGTAGTAGGTCCCATCCATGATGATGTAGCCTGCATGGGTCAGGTCAAGCCCTCGCGGGGCAATAAAGTTGACCGCCCGGATCTTGGGCACGGGATCGACACCTATGACCTTGTTCTTAGAGGCCATTGCGTCCACCACCACACGGTTGAGACGGCTTTGGAATGTGTCATCCACGCAGGAGCGGCGGTTAAAGTACATGTATAGGACCTCTGCCACAAAGGCGTCCTCATCCTTGGGCTGCACGATGCTGTTGCCGCACTGGGCAAAGTAGGTGCGGGCATTCTGTGCAGCTGTCTGGAGCGAAGCATAGACCTCGCCATAATCAGTGTCTGACTGGCGCCGAAGCGCCTCATATTGGAAGATGAGAAAGAACCGGCGGGACAGGGCTTCCCGACTGCCCTCTTCACGGATGAAGCGGATGGTGCCGTGGCCCAATTCCCGGCAGGCGGGCACATCGTCTTTTTCTATATCCGCCTCCAGTCCTGCCACATACTTGTCGGAATCTGCCTTGCGGGTGACAGACTTGAATTGCAACCGCATGGGCGAAATCTTTAACCAGCTGGCAAAGGTGGAGATGATGCCCCACTGCTCCTCATCGGATCGGAGCAGGAAGTTGATTGGCTCGATCTCCAATATTTTGATGTAGCGTCCATCCGTTGTCTCAACGATGCCGTTTCGGATTTCTCTGATTGGAATGTAGTCCTGAACGAACTCCGGCTGGGCGTCCCTGCGACGCGGGCCGCCCAGCCTTTTTTGACGGCGAACGCTTTTTTTGCTTGTCTGTTGTGCCATAGCGATATCCTATCCTCCTGAAATGCAGCTGTCGGCGCCGCACCCAATAGGAGATCATGTGGCTGGTGAACTGGAGCAGTGAGTCACCGCTGATCCCCATGAGCGCGAATACGCCGAGAGGCAGCAGGGTCATCGTCATTACAACGATCTTTGCGGTTATCGGCAGATGCAGCCACATCAGCTCTGGGTAACCGACTAGCAACAGCAGAGCACCGGCCTCTACGGTGTTGCGTGTTTCCAGCATCCCGCCCAACAATTTACCAGAATCGGTATAGTTAGGTGGAATGGTATAGACATTGCTGAATTCTCTGTCATCCGCCATGATTGACCTCCTCCGCTGCTACGGCTTCCGGCACAAGATCACCTTCCAGATCGATATCATTCCTGCGTCGGAACTGCGTCACATAGTCGGGGGAATTGAGTACAACACCGGTTCCGCTGGCACAGTGGACCCAAAGCGCGTTGCCACTGGCATCCTTTCCGGCAAAGAGCAGCACATGGTTGACCGGCACCTCGCCGGGTGCCGCCAGAAAGCCCAGATCGCCAGGAAGCATTTCCTCCTCTGCGATCGCATGCGTTGCGTCCCATTGATTCCATGTCCCATCATAGAGACTGATGCCAAGTGCAGTACGGTAGACCCAGTCTGTGAATCCTGAACAATCGAGTCCGTAGGGGCGGATGGTACCTGTGCTGCTTGAGCCAGCTGAGGTCACCAGACGCGGGGTATTCCAATCCTCGTTCCACCCCGGCGCGCTTTTTCCACCCCAGAAATATGGAACTCTTCCAACCAGTGATATGGCGCAGCGCATCAATTCCTTTCTTTTGCCACTGCAGTCCAGATTTGCTAAAAAGGCTCTGAGCTCGGCGTCGCTGATCGGCGGGACGCTGCCATCCCCCACAGAGCCATACATGGTCATCTTCAGGGAATTTGACATATTGAGGATCGCTTCTCCGTAGGTAACATTGAACTGGTCATACTGGGCATCAACATCCACACCAAATGCAGACAGGATGACCGACTGGTCGAAGGGATGGATCGTGCAGGCCGCGTACTGTACGGTCTGTGTCTCCGGTTCAGAGGATTCGCCCTCTTCATTGCCTCCTTCAACAGTGATCTGTGTCTCCTTGACTTCGTAGGTCACAGCGTACATCTGATCGGCAACGGCATTGAGCTTGCTCTGCAGGTCTGCTTTTGTCGTACTTCGCTGAGCCATGGAGGCGGAATACGCCGCCAGAATATAGCAGGTATCGTATTCACTGGAGATCAGACCGTTGTTGATCAGGGCCTGCATCGACAGTTCATAGTCATAACCGCCATCTGAAATGATTTGCTCCACCTTTGCCATAGCGGCATCATAGCCAGATTGGATACAGTCGGAAACCGTAGCTGACAGGTCATCAAAGTTGGCGACGACCTCTGTAGGGCCACTTGGATCGACACTGGCCGGATCTGTCCGAAAAATGTTGTTGAATACGATGGAAGGGAGTGAAACCACCGCAATGACGATGAACAGCAAAAACAAACAGATGAAGATCAATATCTTGAACAGTGTATGTCGAAGAGACCAGGCTGCAGACAGGATCGCACCCCATGGGCCGCCAGCCGCTGTTCCAGCTGCAATCTGTGCCGCTGCCTTGCCGGTCTGGACGCCCGCCTGTATCGTAGCGGCGGCCGCATTGGCCGTTGCTTCGCCGGCAGCGGATGCGGTACCGCCTGCCGCACCTGCGACCTTCTGTGCCGCCTCAGCTGCCTTTTGCGCACCATGCAGGTAATTGTCCTGACCGTCGCCAAACCGTTGTTCATCAGACATAAAATCACCTCATCCATCTATGGAATAGCGGGGCGGCGCACCCGAATACGGATGCGCCGCCCCAGCGGTCATGGTTTCTTTCTATTAGGTGGTTTTCGCTCTCCTGTAGGTCGCTTTTGCGGTTCAGAATGGCGTGTGGGTGTCGTCTTATAGCGGACAGTTTCCACATTGAATGTCTGGAGCCTGTCGCCATCGTAGACCGGCTTTCCATCCTCGTAGACAGGACGACGCTCAACACCCGGTGTACCAGAAATGGCATACCACTGACTGCCGCGGCTGTCCTCATATACATGGTAGTCGCCACGAGGGGCCTGATAGAGCGTCTGATCATAAAATGCGGTTCCGGACCCATCCTCATGCCGCACCTCCAGAATACCGTCACTGGCTCTGGAGCTATCCACAGAAACCACTGGCTGCTCAAACCCGGGCATGAACTGCCCAAAGAGCGCCTGATTGTACTTCTCTGCAGGACTGAAACCACCAGAACCGGCATCCGCAGGCGTCGCTTCGAAGTGGGGTGCAACTGCTGCCGGAGTCATCGCATACCAGCTCAGGCCGTCCGCGCCCTGAATGGTTTCATGGGGTGCGTCCGGTTCCTGATAGTATGCGCTGTTGTACCAGAGCGAGTTGCTGCCATCCGGATAACTGGCTTCCATCATGCCATCGTCCACCTGCCGCAGCAGCGTGCCGTCCGGCGTGCTGGGGAATGTCCCAGCAACCTGCGCAGACTCAGAAGGATCGCCGGTGAATGCGGGTGTGGTATAAAAGGCGCCCATCCCATCACCGGAGGCGACCTGATACCATTGACTTCCATCAGCGGCCTGAACTACTGTGTGCGGTGTATTGGGCTTTTCATACTGAGCCGTATTATACAGCTCCACCTGGGCCTGCCTTCCATCCGGACCGGTGGCAGTGGTGCTGATATGCCCACCAGTGATCTGCGTGTTGGAATAAGCCATATTAGATGCCGCACCGTTTGCCAAATGAGGGATATAGCCTGTGATACTCCGGTCAGCGATGTCGCCGCCAATGGTGCCAGAGACACTGGGCAGACGGGTCGCTACTGAGGAGATCGAGCCGGGTGTCAGTGTGGTGCCGTTGCGTGCCGCCATGCCGCCAAATACCCGGCCTACAAACCCGATACCGCCGCCGGCTCCCATCCGGCTGCCGCCGTCAACTACAGCATCACGCACAAAACTATTGGGCTTCACGCGGTTAACAAATCCGGAAAGGCCGCTGGCTGCCGCTGTGCCCGCAGAAGCGCTCCCTGCCGCCCCCTTTGCGCTTGCGCCAAATACCGATGCAGCACTGCTGCCACCTTTGGAAAAGCCGGTGAGGGCCCGGGCGGCCATCAGCATCTCTACGCCCATGCTGCTGCCCGTCTGCGCCACAGACAGTCCCATGGCCGCCAGATAGCTGTCGCATCTCTGCGCGATCTTCAGCAGTGCCAGAGCACAGAATATCCACAGGAAGACATTTCCCTGGCCAGTAGTAAGTGCACCGCCATTGGCGATGAACTGTCCCACAGAGGAGTTGAAGGCACGCAGGAACCATACATTGAGTACCAGCAGCAGAAGCTGCGATCCCACCATGCGGCACCAACTCTGGAACACACGGGAGGTTGCCTTGGATACCCCCATGGCATAGGCCAGAGGGGAGGTATAGCAGAGCACACCAACCAGCACATATCGCTCCACAGTTTCCAGCAGCAGCTTGAAATAGTTCCAGGCCAGTGCTATCATGAGGATGACCAGCAGGATCAAACCAACCACGGTTGCCATTGAGATCAATGTTGTAAGACCGTTGGTAAGGGCCTGCTCGATGCCGGCAAATGTGAAGTCACCTGGGTCAAGTGTGTCGTCCATCAAGGCTGTATACGGCGCTCGGGCAATATCCAGTGCAATGCTGAATATTGGCTTTGCGTAGCCGATCAGGACAGCGAAGATGGCGCCGCGGGCCAGTAGCGGCAGCGGGTTTTCCGTTTCTGCCAGAGGCCCGCTGAAGGCACGGAAACTCTGCCATACTATGATCAGGAAGAGCAGAGCCCAGGCGGTATATTGGATGATAGTGTACGCACTGACTGCAAACGGGAAATACTCCTCCATTGCAGTCATGTCCGTGCCCAAAGCACCGAGAAACACGCCGGAGATGGCATCCATGATCTGTGTCATAATACTGGCTACCCAGGTCACGATACCTTCGAATATCCAATCTAACATGGTTTTACCTCGATAGATAAGGGAGGCGGCACAAAGGCCGCCCCCTTATCGGAACAAATATACATTAGTACCCTGTCCGCGGCAACGTGGGGGTGGGTCCGCCGCGGTAGGTGATGGTCACCCAGCGATCCGTTGCCTGTACCCACTGATTTTTCCAAAGCCCTCCCACATCGCACTTATTGGTAAAGCGGTACTCGTGGGCCAGGCCGGACAATACGTTACAGTAGATATAGGGCGTTTCAATCTGTCTGAATCCGCCAGGGACCTGCCCAAAGAGGAAGGTAATCTGTGTCACATACTCGTTGGAGGCCAGCCCCAGCGCAGCGGCAGAGGCATCCAAGGTGTAATTTTTCTGTGTGTTCAAGTTATCAGCCAACACACGCTGTGTGTTATTCAGATTGGTCTGGAACACGACCTTGTAGTTTAGACGTGCAGACCATGTTCCGGTGATGACCTTATCCAACCGGACCGCATCAGTGGGTAGGGTATCTCTCCAGTAGAAGCTTCCAAGCGGCACGGTAGAGTTGTTCCCTATGTCCTTGAAGGTGTAGCGGATAGACTGACCCGGTACTACTTCGGTGTAGCCGGTCTTATGGATGGAGACATTTGTGTAGACGCTTTCATTCAGCACCTCAACCTGTACGATTTGCCCCGGATGCTCCAAATAGACAGTGACTGTCTCTCCACTTACAGCGTAATAGGATGGGGCTTTTACCTCCTTGATGGTATAGCGGCTCAGAGGTAAGGGACTGGATACGGCAAGACCTCGTCGGTCACTCTTAATGGTTTCCACCAAGCGGTTGGATTTGTCATAAATTTCAAATACTGCGCCCTCCAGAGGTGTACCGGCCGGGAAGCCGTTGATCACATTATCATCCGCACTCTTCTTCCAAATCTGGATCTGAGCGGTGATTGCTGTATTGACCCACTCGATTTCTACGGTGCGGCCCGGGCGCACATAGACCGTCTTATATTCCTTGTCTAAGATGTAGCCCTCGGCAGCTTCCAGTTCACGCAGATAAAAACGGCCGCTGGTGTTGGCACCATCCGGGAGATCATCAGCGGTAATATGAACATAGCCCTCATCGTCGCTTGTAAACTCTCCGATGGGATTGCGGTCCTCGTCATAGAGCAAGAACTTGACGCCGTAGATGCCCTTTCCGCTGGTGTCCACCTTATGGATCAGGATGCCGGAATTGGCTTCATTTTTGATCTGCAGGGTGGTCACTTTCCCGTCCTTGACCTCGAAATAATGGGGAGTATCGTCCAGACGGAAGTCGGGATTTGCTTCGGTTTCGACCGCATAATAGGAGCCGTCCTCCAGAGCAAGATAGGCCCTGCCGTTTCGGTCTGTGGTGATGGTATCTACCAGGGCATCATCCATGCGGCGGATCTCAAAGGTGGCATCAGGAATCCGGTCAGAGGTCTTGCTCGCATTGACCTTGATGATCTCCACACCGCCCACGGCATTGTTATAAAAACGCAGGGTTTGTGTATCGCTGGGGTTGATGGTGACGGTTTGACTTTGGGTGTCCGGGTCAATGGTGAACCCAGGTACGCTCTCCAGTTCTGTTACGATGACAGTGCCCGTGATACCAGACAGCGTGATCTTACCCGAGGCGTCAGAGTAATAGATTCCGTTGGAGGACAGGGTGCCTCCGGCAGCGTCCACAAACTGCCCGTTGGCGTATTTGATTTCAAATTTGACGCCCTTTAGAGGAACCGTTGTGCTTCCAGTGCGCCCCCACTTTTCAATTACGAGGTTTCCCAGGGGCTTGTTGCGGAACTCCAAGGTCACCGTTTGACCGGCCTTGATTTGGGCAGTCTGCGGCGTGTCGTCCAGCAAGAACCCCTCCTTGGCCCGGGTTTCCTTGACCACCAGCGTGGTGCCGGGGTCGATGCCCTCGATGAGGATGGTCCCGGCGGAATCGGTGGTGAAGTATCCGTTGCTGTTGCCCACCACTGTTCCATCGCTTTCGGTCACGAAAAACTGAACATCAGAAATGGGACTGTTATCTGCACTGGACACCTTTTTGATGAGCAGCGAGCCCTTGGGACTGTTGCCAAAATAGACCTGCACGACCTCCTGCTCTTCACCGGAGAGGTACACCGTCTGGGGCGGCGTGTCAATAACGTGAGAGCCGTCACTGGATAATTCCTCGATGATATAAGTGCCAGCCCGGCAATTCGTGACGGTGAAGGAACCGTTTACCGATGTGCGGTAGGTGCCGATGACCGTGCCGCCGGTGCCGGAGGTGTTCCCAGAAAGGTATCGGACCTGAAACACAGCGCCCTCAATGGCTTCGCCGGTTTTGCTGTCGTACTTCCACACCGAGATAGCGGAGAGGGGCCGGTTGCTGAAGCGGAACGTGTGCCCCTCGCCAGCGGCGATAAACGCCTCTTGTGTGTCCGGGTCCGCCAGAGCAAAGCCCGGCGCCGGCTCCAGTTCCTTTACCCGGAACCACCCATCGCGGAGAGAGAGGTCCGGGTCGGAGAGCACGATGCGGCCCTCTTCATTGGTATAGAAAACGCCCAGGTCGTTGTATTCGCCTGTAGCTGTGTTATTGGAAGCATACCAGACCTGGAATGGAACATTTTCGATTCGATCATGTGTGATCGAATTTTCCTTGATGATTTCGATGGTCGGGCGCTTATAATTTTGGAAATAGACATCCCGATCCCTGTTGGGGAACAGCGTCACCAGCTGGGACTCCTCCGCCAGCAGGTAGGGCTCCGGAACCGACTTTTCGATGACCTCTACAACGCCGGGCAGCAAGTTCTCCACCACGGCGACACCGGTTTCATCCGTTTTTACCTCGGCAATAGAATGGCCGTCGGCGCCTTTCACCAGATAGACGGTCCCGGGGATCGGAGCCCCGGTGTCCCCATCGGCCTTATGGATATAGAGATTGGGGCGCTTGTCATTGGTCAGGGTAATGGTGCTGGTCTGGCCGGGAAACAGCTCCACATGGTGCTCGGTATCATCCGGGATGTGATCCAGCACCGAGGACAATTCACGCACGGAATAAACGCCAGGCTCCAAACCCGAGATCAAGATCTCCCCCGCGGAATTGGTGGTGCGGTCCAGATAGTGAGAGCCGTCCTCAATCTTGGCGATCCGGAAGGTGACGCCAGCCAGTCGGGAGCCGTCGCTGCTCAGTTTGATGAGCTGGAGCGAAGGCTTGATGTGATTGGTGAAAACGAACTGGGCGTTCTCATTGGGTTTCAGCTCAATGATGCGCTGGGCTTCGTCGATCACATAGCCATCACAGGATTTTTCAGTTACTACATAAGAGCCGGCGGGGAGCATGGAGAGGTCGATCTCTCCGTTTTCATCCGTCCGAAACTCCTGAGGGCCGTAGGTCCCTTCCACCGACTTGATCTCAAAAACTGCGTTGGGGATGACCTTGGAGGGATCGTCGGAATCCACCTTGATGAGCTTTAATCCCGGCTTCATGTCGTTGAAAAACATCAGCTCTTTGATGCCGTCTCCTGCACGGAGTTCCACCTCCTGAGGAGTGGTGTCCAGGATATGCCCCTCGTCGCCGGTATTTACCTCGAATGCCCGGTAAGTGCCTGGCTTTGCATTGGTGAGCAAGATCTCACCAAATTCATCCGTTTTGTAATTGCCCAAAAATTCGCCGTCCCGATAGATGGCAAACGTGACATTGGGCATCGCCACCATATTTTTTCGATCATATTTGATGATACGTAACCCTGGCAGTTCCTCATTGATGATGGGGATGGTGGTGGTTTCACCGGTCACCACAGTGGCGGTATAGACAGTATCATCGATCTGCCAGCCTACCGGAGCAGTGATTTCCTGAATTCGATAGGCCCCCAGGGGGATCTGATCGAAAATGGCGACTCCCGCACTGGTCGTTGTTGCGGTCCAGGTCTGGCCGCTTTCGATATGCTCGATTTTGATGACCGCCCCCGGCAGGTTCATGCCGGTGTTGGACTTTTTTTCGATACGCAGGGAGCCATAGGGGTCATTAAAAAATGTCACCTCGGCTACTTCGTCGTAGACAACGGTGACATTCTGGACGGGTTCCTCACTGATGATATGATGCGAGGCGGACTCACGTTCAATTACGGTATAATTTCCACTCTTGCTGAGCGGGATCTCGATACGGCCGTCCCCATTGGTCACAAATGTGCCCACGGAATCGCCATCCGGACCGATGACTTCAAACCGGCAACCGCTGATAGGGATCTCTGTGCCAGTCTCATATTTGAGGATACGCAGGCCGGTATCGAACTCCTCCACCGGCTGGTCAGCGTAGCTGCTGAATGTGGAGAGGTCCATCCCTGTGGTCGGATCCGTGTCGACCACATAGTTTTGGATGTTTCCATACTTGTCCTTTTCTGCACAGACAGCATAATAGACTGCGTATTTATAGACATCCGTTCGGAAAGAAAGTTGGACATTTCCGCTTTCTCCCTCAACACTCTCCAGCGGATACAGGACCTTGAACTGACCAGCATAGCCATTGCCGATACCCTTGGTGGTAATCGTGGTGATGTCACGGTTATTCATATCCACTATGCGGGTTCCCTGAGGAACGGAGCCTGGGTCAGTAAAGGAAACTTCGACCGCATAATCACAGATCCACGTTTTCGACCAATATGTAAAAATCTGCTGTTTGTACTGCTTACCATCAATGGTGACTTCATAGGCGGTCGGCCGGTCCGGGGTACAGGTCACTTCCGGGGCGAGGACTTCATTCCAAGCTGTACCCCGTGCATAGATATCTTTTGCTGCAGCCAGCATCTTCTGCGCGCGCTGCAGTTCCACACCGCTCAGTGACGAGTTGACCTTGAGGTTGTTGATGTCCCAGTTGCTCAAGAGATAGCACCACAGCGCCATCTTTGTGGCATAGTAACCCTGATACTTGTTCTCCAGTCCCAGTTCTTTCAACGAACGGGTTGGATAACCGTTAGCTACAATACCAAGGACTTTAGGGTCAGATGTTTTCTCCTCGGCCAAGTATTCGATGCTCTCCCCAACGCCAACCGTTTGGGGCGCGCCAGTAATATTGGGGTTGACACAGTACGCAGGGATTTCCTTGGTTTCCCCGCGGCTGTTGACGAAGTTGTAGTAGGTATAGATCAGCGTACGAACTCGGCCATTGATCATCAAGTAGGAGAGTTCCTCACCACCATTGTAGATGTCGATCTCTCCAAGTGCATCCTCAACAGAATCTGCCGCCAGCGACGCAGTCGGCAAAATCGAGAAGGCCATGACCATAGCCAAAAGAATCGTTAGAAAGCGTTTTTTCATGGTGTTCCTCCCAAAATGGACAGAAAAAAACCGTGTCCCGGATTTAATGGCATTGGGGTGACACGGCGTTCATCTTGAATTGATTTTGGAATTAAAAAAGCGACATGCGTCCGCATGTCGCTTTTGTCCGCTGTTACCTCAAATGCAGCGGACTATCTTACATGGATGTTGTACTCCGTCCGCTGGAAAACGCCGTCTTTGTAGACATCCCATGCCTCCATACGGTATGTTCCCGGTGGACAGGAGTTGAACAGGTCAACAATTTGATCTGCGCGCCATGGCCAGAATACCCGCGGGTTCGATCCATCGTCAATGCTCAGATAGATCTGCACCTTTGGCGCACCGCTTGGATGGGGTACAGGTGCGCCGTTCTTCCACGTCTGTGAATTATTCCCGATGGCATTATAAAGTGTGTAGAGCATCCGGCGAGTTTCATAGAGATTTCGCACAAAGAGATATTCATGGCCGTTGCTGGAATAGTGCCGGGCCTCTGGAGTCGGCAGATCAGGCTGAGGCATCAGGGACCAGTCGCATGTCGGCTCAGGCAATTCGCCCACCGGCCCGGAAGCGAACATATTCTTATCCCAACGGCGTACATCTGTGATGCTGTAATTGGTGCCATCATTGCAACGGATCACATCACCAACCTGGGGCACATATTGAGTGCCGTCTGTGGGCAGATTGATGGAACCGTCTGGATTCCTGCTGACCGATCCACTCGGCTCTCCCGCAGCAACGGTATTGTCAAAATCGGTGTTGCCCAGCGCACGGTAGAGCATAACTGCCAATTCTCCGCGGGTGATCTCCGTTTTGGAAATGGCTTCCGCAGTAGTAAGCCCTTGGTCAACGGCGGTCTGACAGGCAGTGGAATAGTCCCATTGGATGTCGGGGCGATCCAGGTACCGCAAGACAACCGTACAGGCTGCAGCAGGGGTCACGCCGTCATCGGCGCCAAAGACACCGGTATCATAGCCGACCATCAAGCTGTTGAAATAACAGTAGCCTACATAGAGTTTGGCCCACACCGGAACATCTGTAAACTTACACTGGCTGATATAAAATGTCTGGTCAGCCTGTATATGCTCCCGATCCCCATTCAGCCGCGTCAGAATTGTGGCCAGCTGCGCTCGTGTCAGCCCGCTGTCCAGATCCATATCGCCGTCTTGGTTCCCGACCATGATACCCTGTTCTTTGAGATGGGCTGCGGCAGCAGTCAGTTCAGCGTCCGATTCTGCCGCAAGCGCAGGACACACCATTGCAAAAGTCAGTACAGCGCATAGCAGTAGGAAACTCAGTTTTTTCATATTAACTACCTCCTATGATGTGTTCTTATTAAGATTACACCAAAAAGAAGCTCTTTTGCAAGATAAAACTCTGATTTTAGTCGATTTCCCGTGCCTGTACGCACCAACGCATCTCGGGGACGTTTCGGACACAGGTGATCAATGTGATCATGTTTTCACTGGATCTGCCTAGTCTGGAGAAGTCCGTCTCCTTGATCTGGCCAACATAGAAGACCTCATATGTTCTGGCGCCAAGCTTGGTGGTATAGGTAATCCGCTCCCCATCTTTCAGAGTGTGAATTCTACCGAAATGATTGGAAACGCCTCGGTTATGACCTGCAAGTCCAACATTACCATCCCAGCAGGAGGTGGACTTGAAGTGTCCCGCGCCTTTGGCCAGGCTTTCCAAACTCTCGTTCTCATAGACTTTGACTTTGAGGTCAAGCGCAGGGATCTTGAGAGTCCCCAAACTGCCATCAGAGTAGTAGAGCCCATCCGGCAGGGTGAAGTGGGTAGGGCTGTTGCTGGTTGTAATATTGGAAGTGCCGTCTATATCGCCTCCGGTGGGCGGATAGAATACTATGCCACCTCCCAGAACATCGCTCCCTGAATCAGTTGAATACTGTGGGAGCAGCACCGTCCCGCTTCCGGGCAGATAGGACTCACTGCTGCCGAAGGGCGGTGCGAGGACAGCAGAATTTTTGCTCCGATCCACATTGCTTGACTCAGTAGCCACGCCACCTACGACGATTACCTGATCAACGGTTGTGGGTGGCGCATACATGCCGCCCTCTGGCGCATCAATCTGATACTCCGCTGCCAGAGCCGGTGTCATCGTCGACATGACTGTCATCATGGTAGCTACCACCGCTATTTTCCACTTCTTCATAGCCAATACGCCCCTTTCGTCTCATAAAATAATAGGTCCCACCAATGCCGGCGCCGAGCGCAGCCAGTACAGGGAACGCGATCATCAGCCAGCCAAGAACAACACCAAGCACCGATGGTTGCTCGGGTTCGACAGGCTCGATGGGAACTCCGTTAAAGATGACCGTGTAGCGAATCACCGACACACCGGTGCGAAACACTTCGCCGGTATAGTCAGCGGTGGTGGTATATCCCTTAACGTAGCTGGTGGACTTGGTGCCACCATAGGTGCAGACCGCAGTATACCGGTCTCCGATCTCATAGTCATCGGCGTTATAGGTGTTATCGGTCTGCCACTGGACATCCTGCAAGGTCAGAGTCCGACCACCATCTTCGATTGTTTTGGGGATATGGTTTGTGTCGGCATCAGAGAGATTTGGGTAGCTGCGTGTGGCGGTTACCGCCTTACTGCTGGTGCCATATCCTGAAACCTCGCTTTTGATGGAATCCAGGTCCAGCGTCAGGGTTCCAGCAAAGCCATCCTCCGTAGTGACCTCCTTTTCCTGCGGCAGCAGTTCCAGAAGTGTCTCCAGGTCCTTTTTTGTGCTTTCCACGGTCTCGCTTTGGGTAAGGACCTGTGTTTCGTTCCCGATAATGACCTCCCGGAGGATGTCGGTGCATTCATACAGCATCTTGTCCCGTTCAAATGCTGCCATAGGCAGTGTGGAGGGGTCTGTATTAGGGGGGAGGTCATAGACCTTCCGGATCTCATTTGCCTGGGTATCAACGACAATATCTATCGGCATCAATGCGCCCAGATCTGTCAGGGAAGGGGAGCTTGCCGCACCAGCGGGTACTGTCAGGACTGATAGCATCAACAGAGTGACTGAGATAGATGCGAACTGTTTTCTCACCGTAAACTTCCTCCTTCACATTATGGCGTGTACTGTCCGCCTTCGATCAATGGTTGTAAGTATGCCACGGCGAAACCAAGCGTGTTCAAAACGAGCCATGTGATAACGATCCGCTTCAGCCAGCTTGTGGCTTCGGCGACCGCTCTTTCGTTGCGTGAGATCATCCGCACCAGCAGAGCAACTGCTGCGGCTGTCACAGCAACAATGGTGGAGATGCCCACCAGTTCACCATAGACATCTGCCATGATGGAAGAAAATTTCGTCCATAGCGTATCTTCTGCTGCTGCGGGCTGAGCAAACAGCACTGCCATGTAGCAGGTAATTGCTACAACTTGAATTTTCCGCTGCAGTGGGACAGACGATTTCCCTCCATCAACCAGCTTTTTCTGCTTCTGTGCCATCCGACTACCTCCTCTCGTGTTTTTGCCAGCAAAAAAGCCGCCACAAAGCGACCAGAAAATCGCTTTGTGGCGGCTTTTACTGCCGGATCCAGTTTTGGACGGTATCAGAATAGCACATTTGCAACCTCCATGTCATCCGCATGGACCTTGCCAATTTTCTGCCATTTATCTGCCATATTCTCTGCCATTATCCTTCCAGCAGGGTTAAAATCTCCAGCCAGGCGTCAAGGCAACCCATTGGCGCTGTCCATAGCCGGATCGAGAGAATGTTGATCGCCTGCTGTCGCAAGCGGTAATAATGCCGCTCTGAGATATCCAGACGGTACAAAATATCTGAATGTGTTAGCTTGTCCGGCGTGATAAAGGTCTGAAAAATGATGTTGTACATCAGCTCTCCATTGCCGGGTTTATTTCGAAGAACTGTCAGGGCATCGTTGATCCGATCCAGCAGCAGTCTGGACTTCCTGACGCTGAGAAGCCGGTGCTCCAGTTTGGCATTGCCCAAGGCAACCTGTGTATCCACCACACTGAGCAGTGCATCAAGATCCTTCAGCGGTGCTTCCAGTTCCTCCGCGATTTCGCTGGGAAAGCATTCAAGAGCCCAGACAATATCCCGGTAATGCTTGAGCATGATCTGGGTGTTGTGATACATATTGCGGCGCAATTCCTGCTCTGCGGCCCTCGCCTTATCATTTCGAATGCTTGGATCTTCCACAAGCCCTCTGCGTTCCAGAAGGGAAAGCAGCTGCTCCGTCTGCACAGAATGCTCCAAGTTGGTCAGCTCACCACAAGAGGGTGCCTTCAAATCCGTCATATTCAATTCCTCCATAGTGATCCACAGGCCCCGCTCTGGGCAGGACATCGTGGTTGATTTTTGTTTGTTGGCTGGTTGGACCAATACCTTGGCAGTCCTCTTTTACATACTCTAAAATCTCACACAGAGAAAAATACGCCCGCGTATTATTGCAGTTCGGATGTGCAACACGATTATCCCTACTTCCGGGCGAGATGCACACCGGCTCTGATAACAGAACAGTACGACTGTACCAGGCGACCAGCTTACAGATTCGATCATGGTCGCTGACTGATTTGACAGACGCATTTTTGCCCTGAATACGTATTTTTTCTAAAATGCTTACGATTTGAGCATGGGAGGGTACAGTAAATAGTTCATCGGTTGGATAAGAGGTGTTGAGGATCAGACATCCAAATGAGCCTGGAAGCTTGTACAGCGGGAAGGCATCCGCGTATTTTTTGAAAAAGCGCCAGACTTTTGTTTTTTCCCATCCCCAACGACGGCCAAGGGACTCCAAAGTTAAAATGGCGCCATGCTGCCCGAATTGAACAGCTGGCGCCATGTGAGAGAATACATTGCCGGGTTCCTGCCAAACCGTGTGACACCAGAGATCCAGCCATGCATCTGCCTCATCAAATTGATAGTTGCGCTCTACAAGGCGCTGTGTGATGTTTCTGGGCAGGCATAGAAAACCGAACCCTTCTGTGGCATAGACGGCTCCGCGGCCCATGCAGGGCTCGCCATAGCACTTTACGACCCAATCATTTACCAGATAGGTCAGTTTCTTGGTTTTAGCGGCCAGTGCGTAGTCGATGTAACCCAACTCTGCGAGCCTGTCCATCTGTTCTAAGGCCTGCTGACGCCGTTTGACTCCCAGTATGCTTTTAAGTCCAACAATGCCACCTGCCCAGGTCCCAATACTGACTTCGTTTATGTAGCCGCAGTAGGTGGCCTTTCCATTTCGGAAAGCGGCCCGTGAAGCCAGCCGTGCCCATGCACCCATAATGCCCTTGCCTGGGGGGCGTTGATTGCGTGGGAGTTTGACCCACTGATATTTTAGCAGACACTTCACCTTGGCCGCCTCCTTTCATAATAGATTGAAAAAAACCTCGCTCCGTGCTACACTTAGTCACGAAAGCGAGGCTGATCCTGATGATTTACGCATGTGATAACTGCCATTTTCTGTTCTCTGATTCATCTACACCGGAATTCTGCCCTGATTGTGGAAAACAGGAGATTCGTACAGCAACCCCTGAAGAACAGACTGAATTTCAGCTGCGGTCCAGCGAGGATGTTTGGGAGGAGAAGAAGGCCTAATCAACAATCCTCACTCTCAATCCCCAAATAATGTCTGGCTTGACGCCGACTAAAAACCAGCCCTGGCTGCTCAGCTCAATCCGGCTGGCGAACCATTGACCATGAAGCCAGACCTCTACCGGAGTTCCGCAATGGAGTCCCCCGTAATAATCTCCGCTATCAAAACGGATGTCAACGCGGTCGGCTTGCTGATCAAACATCAAGATTCCCTCTTGCATAGCTTACCCCTTTCAATTATACTAAGGCAGGTATCCGATATGTGGATGAGCGGAGGATAGGGTTTGAACGGATTTCCTGAATGAGCAAGGACAGGGTTTCCGTTCGTAATCTGTTGTGGGGTTGTCCCACCTGGTTTTTGGCTGATTTTTTCTGTCCCACCTGTCCCACGCATCTGTCCCACCAATCTGTCCCACGTCTTTTTCCGAACTGGGTGGATAGGACGGAATTAGATGGACGCGACGGACGATTTATATGGACTGCGTGGAACAAACGAACAAGAAAAATTGAAAAGACACAGGTCACGCCGCCTCATAACCCGGAGGTCGGAGGTTCGAGTCCTCCTCCCGCAACCACATTGTGCGACCAAAAAAGATATCGCACCGGAAAACCCCGAAGCCGCAACGGTTTCGGGGTTTTTTCGCGTCCATTTTTGACTGCACGAAAAAAAGATATCTTCCCACCTCTTCCACGTGCGGTGAGGACTTGAACTAAAACTGAGGGCTTTTGCGCCCAATTTTGAGTGAGCAACACGGAAAAATTTCAGTTTCTTCGAAAAATATTTTGTTAAATTTCTGTGAACAAAGTGGTTTGTGCAAAAATGTAGTACAAACCACTTTTCTATTCCACACATCTTGGCCGTCACTTTTTTAAGGTGACGGCCTTTTTTGTTTTCAGATAAAATCAAAACGAGGGCCCAAAAGGCGTCACGCACAGGAGGAAATCAACTTGGATCGAAAACAGTATTTTGAAGAACTACATATTGCACTCACACGGGAGGGGTTTACCTCCCAGCCTAAGCAGGGTGAATTGCTTCCCGTGGAGTGGGGCGGTCTCCCGCTCTGCCGGATCACGGCGGACGGAGGCGTTCGCTACTGGCAGGAGGATGTAGCGACGCCGGAACGGAAACGAGCCTGTGAGCGAGCCACCGATCTGGCCTGCACCGTGCGGGAGTACATGACGCTGCTGGAACAGGCTCCGCCCCTACAAGCCCAAAGCCTGACCGATGACTACCGCCTGCTGGCTGACTTCAATGGAGCCGTGCTGGCTGCCCATCCCACTCGGCTTGGCGTCCAATTCGTCACATGGGATTGGAGCTTCGACCACACAGGTCTCAACCAGGGCAATTACTTTCAGGAAAACTATGTAGGTGCCAAGCAGGACTTCGCCATCCGCGCCGGTCTCATTTCCAAACAGCAAATTTTCAATCAGGAGCAGCTTGTTGAAATCTACCGGTGCTGCTCTGACACCTTGGATGCTGGTTTTGACTTGACTGCCGAGCAGGAAAAGTGCATCCGGGGAGTTCAAGAGCAGATTGCTATGCAGCCATTGGCCGAAAGGCCAGAATGGAGGAGGGCGGAGTCTTCACCTCCGAAGGCTATGTGGTACAGCACACCGACCTGGATGTGAGTTACTCGCAGTCCCATTGTGGGCCGCAGATGGAGGTGATGAGTCCATGAAACACCGCCTTGCCCCTCTTTTGGAGGGGATGGAGATGGGCAAATCGGAACATGATTGGCTGGAACAACGGTTGGAAAGCATGACAGCAAAGGAAGAACTGCTCTTCCGAGGTGCCATGCAGATTGAATCACCAAGGGACATTCAGACGACCATCCAAATTCTTCAGGGATTGGATCACTACCAGCTCCTCTATGGAGCAGAGGACGATGTGCTACTCACTGTCCCCGCTTTTGCAGCTGGCGGTGATGTGGCCGGTGCAGTGGAACAGACCTGGGATGATGCCGCAACGCAAATCAAGACTGTCGTGGATAATGTGGTTTTTCCTGCCCTGAGTATGATCCTTGCCATTGCATTCTTTGTGAAGCTGGGAATGTCGTACTTCGATTACCGCACGAGGGGACAATTCGAATGGACTGGTCCTGCAATCCTCTTTGTTTGCCTTATCTTCGTACTGCTGGCCCCCAATTACATCTGGGGCATCATCGGCATCTAAGAATCGAAGGCCGCACCCCCTCCTAATTAGGAAGGGGTGCGGTTACCTTTTAGAGAGGAGGTGTTAGTGCCTAATGTTTATTTGGGATTTTGTAGCCAATCCCATTATGGATGCTCTTATGGATTGGTTTTACAGTCAGATCGTGGGCTTTCTCGGCGCATTTTTTGCCCAGATGGGCAATATGGGCGCGGAACTTTTTGAATTGGAATGGGTACAAGCTGTTGTCCTATTCTTCTCCCAACTCGGTTGGGCTCTGTATGGCGTCAGTCTGGTCGTTTCTGGATTTGAGTGCGGAATAGAATATATTTCTGGCCGTGGCAATATCCAACAGGCCGCATTAAATGCCATTAAGGGTTTTCTGGCTGTTAACCTTTTTACCGTTGTTCCGGTTCGCCTATATTCGTTGTCCGTTGCGTTGCAAGGGACCTTTGCACAAGGTATCACCGGAGCCGGTTCAGGCATTGGAGATCTTGGCGCGGCAATTTTGGAAAACATGGAGTCTACTTCCTTAACGGAGATCGTGGCTGCTGGCCACTGGGGAATTGGTACCAACCCACTCATGCTGATTTTCTGCATAATTTTGATGGCCTATGCTGTGATCAAGGTGTTTTTCGCAAATCTAAAAAGGGGCGGAATCCTTCTCATCCAGATCGCGGTCGGAAGCCTCTATATGTTTTCAATCCCTAGAGGATATTGTAGTATGACATTGCCTTCATCCAGCATCATTGCCACCTGAAAGATAAACTCTTCCGGCGTCGGTCTATCCCCCTTAAAGGTCATTTTGTCCCACAATTGTTGAGCTTCTTGGTCGTGGTGGTCATAGGCATTATCAATTGCCACCTGCATTTCGTGAAGCACATCCTCAGGTGTCGTTCCATTGTCGCGGGCAATCTTAGCAAGGATTTCATCAAAGTTTCTCATACTAACTCCTCCGTCTTTAGACTTCTGATTAGTTCTTTAGCGCAAGTATAGCATCAAAAGAATATCGAAAAAGCGCAAATCTTGACGGAGAACAAAAAAGTGTGGAAGAAGCCACAAGCTCTTCCACACTCACCTACCTATCAACGCAGCCACAACTTTCAAAACGCGCATTTTTTCTTCATGAGGGAGAACCTCAATGGCGGCAGAAAGATTTGAAGCGACTCCATTTGCCGCACAATTCACCACATCCACCAGCAGCTCATCCGCAGACACTTCAAGCACATTCGCAATTGCAACAAATGTATCTATCCTCGGAATCTTCGTACCGCGCTCAATGACGCTTACATGAGTTGGGCTGATGTTGATACGAGCAGCAAGGTCTTCTTGTGTCATACTCTTTTTCTCCCTTGCAGCTTTTATGCGTTGTCCAACTGCCTTTGCGTCCACCCTTCCGCCTCCTCCTTTAGAACTTAATTTTGCTCTAAAGATAGTATAGTTGAGATGGCCGCTTTCATACAGAAGCCAAAGAACGAGGCATAATTCTAAAGAACAACTTTTGTAAAAAAGATATCCTCATTCACAACACCAGGGCATGGCATTGGATGAGGAATCAATGTGACTACTCGACCATATCCTTATGGATGGCTAAATTTCCCAGAATTGTTGAGCCCTCATGGTTGGCATAGGCGATAATTACAGAACGTCATGAAAGCAATCTCCTTTGATATCGGCAATGTCATCCAGCGGGATCTTCTTCCCGTCGGTCAGAACCAGAAGGCGCTCATAGAGATCAACTCGTTTTAGGTTGCCAGTGATGGCGGTATAAGAACCGCCTGACTTCTTCTCGTCTGGGACGAAAAAGGTAACGGTAATCTCCGGCCTATCAGCAATAATCTCTTGGAGATACTGCTGCTTCCTATCCAGCAGGTCTCGTTCTTCATCTCCGAGCTCAATTCTCTCATCTGTCAGGCGCCCAGTTTCCTTGACAGCATCATCATAACCATTGAGAGCTGCAAAAGGGGAAAACTGCGCAGCTCGTTCCAGCATAGACATCTGTGGCCTTGTCTTAGAAACATGGTGGGGAAGATTGATGATATCTTCATACTTCTCCGTCATGCTCTATGGCCTCCAATTTGCTCATTCCTGTCCTTGGCTGTTGCACCTTCCTCTAAATTCATTCCCTTCAAGATGGCATTTTTCCCGTATTTGTTCTTGAACGTGTGTCCCGTACGACTTCTGAGATTCTGAAGGTATTTGTCCGTGGTTTCTCCGGTAAAGATCTTGATCTGCAGCCGCAACGAGCCGTCCTCCTCGGGAGTGGCAAAAATCTTGTCAATATACTGCTCCACAAACTCCTTGTTGATCAGGCCGTTGGCCGCATCCCGCTCCGCTTCCTGGAGCACCCGGCGGATGGTGTCGATGTGCTTTTTGAAGTCGGAGGCGGAGTCCCGTTGTCCTTCCAGCTCCGCCAGTTCCCGCTGGGCCTTCTCCAGCTCCCCTTCGCACTGTTTGTTCATGGCAAGGAAGTCCCGGTCAGAGAGCTGCCCCATGGCGTTGAAGGTGAGCAGCTTCTGTTTCTTTTTCTCCACGATCTCCACGGTGTGCCGCAGCTCTGCCATACGTTTGGAGAGGTCCTGCTCCTGATCCAGTGACTTGTACATGTCGATATACTCCTCGATCAGGGCCTTGGTGTCCACCTCAGTTTCCCGGAACACCTCCAGCAGAAGGGGCTTGAGCTCCTCCTCATAGACTGGGAACGAGGGACAGGAGTCAGCTCCGTTTTTGATTTTTCCCGAGCAGACCCACTTGCTGTTCTTATTGCCCGCACGATCCACGCTCTCCCGGCGGTAGTAGGCTGCACCACAGTGAGTGCAGTACAATTTTCCCGTCAGCAGGTTGGCGTGATTGCAGATGCCCTGGCGGTTCTTCACGTCCTCGCTGCGTTTTTTCAACACGGCATTGGCCCTGTCCCACAGCTCCTCGCTGACAATCGCGGGGACGATCTCCCCCGTCTCATCCTTGCAGATCACCCACTCCTCAGGCGGAAGAAATTTTTGTTTTTTGGTGAACAGATCCATGACCTTGACCTTGTTGCCCACATAGTACCCCTTGTACTTGGGGTTGGCAATCATACCCGACATGGTGGTGTGGGCGATCTTTTTCCCGTTGTGGTTCCGATACCCCATCTCCCAGAACAGTGTCTCCAGCTGCTTCATGGAGTACTCCCCAGTGGCATACCGCTCAAAGAGCTCCCGCACCATAGGGGCCTCATCTTGGTCAATCACCAGCCGCCCTTTGTCCTTTTGATAGCCAAAAATCCGGCTGTTGCCCAGCACCACACTGTTCTTGATGGCCTGCTGGTGTCCAAACCTCACCCGGCTGCTGAGCTTACGCAGCTCGTCCTGGGCAATGCCCGACATGATGGTCAGACGCAGCTCACTGTCCTCGTCCAGTGTGTTGATGTTATCGTTTTGAAAAAACACTCCCACTCCTGCAGAGAGGAGGCGGCGGGTGTACTGAATAGAATCCAAGGTATTTCGTGCAAATCGGGTGATTTCCTTTGTAATGATCAGGTCAAACAGCCCGTTCTCCCCGTCTGCCACCATCCGGTGAAAATTTTCCCGCTTTTTGGTGGTGGCCGCGGACAACCCCTCGTCGATATAGCCCTCCACATAGGTCCATCGGGCATTTTTGCGGATAAGGCTCTCGTAATACTGGATCTGATTGCCCAGAGAGTTCAGCTGCTCATCCGACTCGCTGGATACACGGGCGTAAAAGGTTACCCGCAGCGGCAGGTCGTAGATCGTACCGGTTTTTAACTTCTGCCGTGCGCTGTGGATATCCATGTGCTGTCCTCCAAAGTTCGTTTTATCATGTTCTAATTATATGTTAAGCAACCAGAGATTACAAGCGGGAATCCTGTCCACAAAAGAGCCAGATCTGGAATATATGTTCCATCGCCATCCACAAAGCAACAAGAGCGGTATATGAGATACAACCTTACCCTACGGAACAATCTCAGTGCAGTCGATCACCAAAAGGGGCCCAATTACCCTCGCACAGGCCCTGCTCCTTGGAAAATGAGCAGATTCATTTTTTATCATCATGCCAGGTATGACCGCCAAAAAGATCAGGCATACTGTAGCAAAGGGGGCCTGCGTATGAGAAAACCAAGCCGCGAGGCTTTGACGAAACGAATCTGGTTTGATTACTTCAATGAGGTCCTTCGCAAACAAAACCTCATTGATTGGAACACCTATCAGAAAATCAAGTTGTCTATCCAACAATAAGAAGCTGTTGATTGCATAAGCTCAAGTCAAAACCACCAGCTAAGCTGGCTGTCAGCATGTCCAGACACCCGGTCATTGTGCCCCATTTTTCCCCGTTTCAGCATCCCTCACCACTCATTTTTCCCGTTTAAAAACGAAAAAGCCCAGCTTTCGCTGGACTTTTTCGACAGACTGGGGCATCCAAAAGGGTGCCCTTTTTTCATTTCTGCAGGCCATGTACAGCCCACTCTGCTTCTGCCCTGTTCGTATCTAGGATACTCAACTGGCACTTCGATTTGCAGGATGCATGGATCTGGGCGCTTTACTCCCCATCCACAGGCTTGCCAACCATGTATACCCAGCCATGAGGAGGACAGACAGAATATGTCCAGTACCCGATGACCACACCGTCAAAGGGAGCAATGACCCGATCCACTTCCTCTCCGAACAGGTTCGTAATGATGGAAAGCGTGTCGCCCTTACGCACAGAATCCATTGCCTTCTTCACAGGCACATGAATCCCGCCGTTGCGGTTATAGATATAATCAATGTCATAGTGGTGTACGCCCTCATTGGCGGGCACGCTGCCCTCCAGAATCCCCAGCAGGGTCATCACATTGCGAATTCCGGTCTCCAACATCTGCTTGTGCTCATCCCGCTGATACATGCGGGTGCACTGTCCGCCGATCTCGGGTGTAATGCAGGGAATGCCCATCTGATAGGCATACTCATCCTCAATTCCGCTGTTCTCCGCGTAGCGGGTGTTCTTCCACAAGACCTTAAAGCCAAAGCACTGGGCCATTTCACGGGACTTATACGCCACAGGAGACTCCTCTCCGCAGTACAGCACAACAGGCTCCAGATACTCGCTGTTGCCGCCGCCGTGGATGCAGATCACCGCGTCAGCCTTCTTGATGATGTTCTCACAGTACCAGCTGCACACATAAGCCGTCATGGGGCCGGTTCCGCCCGGATAGATGCGATTCAGATCCTGGGGCACAAAGTCCAGGGTATTATAGCGCTTCATTTCGGCAAAGGCCTCTGCATTCAGGGCAGGGATTCCAATGAAGCTTCCCTTCATCTTGGATACATCCAGCCCCTCAAAGGTCTTGATAATTCCCTCAGTACCCTCATACTCGTCGCCGTGGTTGCAGGCATCCACCACCAACGTGGGACCGTCCTGGGCGCCCACCGCCAGCATAATGGGAATATTCACCCATGAACCGTTGGCCCGCTGGGCCAAATGAATAAAACCATATTCCTTGGTGCCCTTCTTTTGGAGTGCCTGGGTAAGATCAAACGATTCGTCATACTCTTTGATATTGGTCTGCATAATCCATATCCCCTTTCTCTATCATACCACACTGTCCGCGTCGCTGTTCAGTGCTTGGACAATGCTTGTGCACTCAGATACAAAGCGGTTCACCTGCCGGCGGAAGGCTGTCCGCCAATACAAAAATTCCTGAGGTGGCAGGTCGTTGCGGTGCTTGCCCCTGACCAGCTGCAGACCGGGCAGCAGGCCCACTGCAAATGTGTTGTCAAAGTGATATTCATCACAGGCACTGCACAGCAGTCTCGTCAGCCGGCCTCCTGCCTCCTTCGCCTGTCTGTCACTGGAAAAGCAGATACGCCCGGCACAGGCCTTGTCCAGCTCCTCCAGTGCCCGTTCTACAGGAGCGAAATCAAAGTCATCGCCGCAATGGGTCCGGATGTCTGCCACAGTATCTCTCATTTGCGCCAGACACCCTGCCGCGTCAAAGGGAAGATGCGCTTCATCGGCAAACTCTTTTACCAGCTCCACCAGCACCCGTGTATCCCTCATCAGAAGCTGGGGGTCCACCTTATCCATGGTATCCTCCACGGAATGCCACCACCAGCCTCCGCCGCTGCCTGCACAGTGCCAGCGGCCACGGTTGGGCGGCGCCTGATAAAAGTCAAAGGACACCTGGATGGGAATGCGCGGCCCGAAAAATGACAGGTCTGATCCCCGCCCCAGCGGGCGGATCACCACCTCAGCCTGCCCGGTGCACCGACGCAGGATATCCCCAAGGGTATCCCCTGCCACACCGGACGTGGAAAACCCGATCTCCTGCGCTCCCATACAGCCGGGAGAGTCCATGTTGACCAGCGCCACACAACGGGCATCCAGGTCCTCAAACTGCTCATCGCAGTACCAAGTGCTCCCGGCATACCGTCCGTTGGAGTGGGCCGGCCACCACGCGATTTTGACACCCCGCCGCAGCTGCTTCTGGGACAGTACCCGTGCCAGTTCCAACACAGCGGCATTCCCGGTGGCATTATCCGTCACACCATAATCCCAGGAGTCATAGTGGCTGCCCACCAGCACATACTCCGGCGTTTCACCGGCCAGCTCGGCTACAGGGATCTGAAGACGCACACATCCACACTGCAGTACGCTGCGCACCGTCGCGGTACGGCTGCAGGCTCCAGGCGTCAGCAAGGGCAGTATGGATTCTCTGTCACAGCTTCTCAGGCCCACCACCGGAAAATCAGGATAGGTTTTTCCGTTTTCAGGCTCCGCGGTGCCCCACACAGGGCTGACCGTCTCGTAGTGAAGCACAGGCTCCTCGCTGGTCCACAGATGGATCAGGCCCTTTACACCGTATCCCCGCAGCTTTTGAACATAGTCCTCATAAAAATTGTCCCCAATCACGATGCAGCCCCGCGCCCCCGCGTACCAATCCTGCTCCTGTCTGGGCTTCAGCTGGTCGTGGGCATGGACATCATAAAACAAGGGGGCGGTCACTCCGTCCGGACAATGGGCGGAGAAGGAACGGGGAAGGGCTTCAAAGGTCTGATCCATCCCCTCTACAGTAACTGACGCTTCTATAGGAGTGGAGACATATCCGTCACACTCATACACGCGGCATGGAATGCCCCATTCCTGCAGCTTCTTGATCAGATAGCCGCAGGCACGGTGCTCATCTTCCGAACCGCCGATGCGCTTCAGCCCGGAAAACACATCCAGTGTCTCCATCAGGCATTCCCGTGAGAGTTCTTCCATTCCTCAATTCTCCTTTTGGTGCGCAAGGAAACACTGGTACACATCCTGCCAGGCAGCCTCATCCGTCACAAGGCGGAAGGCAGCCAGTGCACAGCACACAGCACCGTCATAGATGCCCTGATGAGCCCGCGCCTCTTTCCCGGTCTTTACCCATGCGTCCGTGTGAGGAGGATCATCTGTCTCGATGGTCTTTACCCGCAGGCAGCAGCTGGGCAGCCGGTGGGTCACCGCGCCGAAATCGGTAGAACCGCAGTCCTTCCGGGGCGGAGCAATTCCGTCACACGCAAATTTTTCTGCACACTCCATCAGCAGCGCACCCATGGCATCATTGATGGTGGTGTTGTAAATATGCGCCACAGGGGTAATTTGTACCTGTGTCTGGGTAGCCATGGCAGCAGCCTGGGCAATCTCCCGGGTCCACTGCTCCACGCTCTCCAGATACGCCATGGAGGAGTGGCGGATCTCTACCTTAACCTTGGCAAAATCGGGCACGGAGTTGACTGCCGTCCCCCCAGCCAGCACAATATTGCTCACCCGGCTGGAATCCTTGAGGTGATTGCGCATGAGCCCAAGCCCTGTCTGCAGCATGGTCACCGCATCCACTGCGCTGCGCCCAGCATAAGGCGCAATACCCGCGTGGGCGGTTTTGCCGTGAAATTCCACATCCATCTCGATCAGAGCCAGAGAGGGCGTCTCCAGCTGGGTCAATGTGCTGCCGTGCACCATGAAGGCCACATCAATATGGTCAAACCCGCCGTGGGCGGCCATCTCGTTTTTGCCTCCGTCCAGCGACTCCTCGCTGGGCGTCCCGATCACATGGATCTCAAAGGGCTGGTCCGAAGACTCCAGCACTCCCCGCAGGGCCATTGCCGCGCCGATCATGGCAGGGGTCTGCATATGGTGGGCGCAGCCATGTCCCTGGCCCCGCAGCGCATCATATTCCCCTAAAAATCCTACCGCGCGCCCTCCGGCAGCCCGCCCTCCCTTGTGGCGGTACACGGCACAAAAAGCCGTATCCAGCCCGGCGTAGGGAATGGTTACTTCAAAATCGTGGGCTCGCAGCCACTTTGTCAGCGCAGCTGAGGAGCGGTACTCCTCATAGCCCGGCTCGGCGTAATCAAAAATTTCGTCGCTCAGCGCGCACAGCTGCGGCATCAGCTCTGAAACGATATTCGCAATTTGCTTCTGAATTTCTTCCATGGCATGTCCCATCCCATATCTTTGAAATCTATAATATCCTGCCGTCGCGCCATGCAGTTGCGGCGGCCAGCTCTAAACGGATCAGTAACCGATCACCACAGCCAAAGCCAGGAAGGCCATAGAAACCAGGCTGAGCAAAATCACCAGCTTAATGACGTACTTCAGCCACACGGAATAGGGAATCTTGGACGCAGCCAAAAATCCCAGCATGGTGGACGAAGTGGGGTAGATGGCATTGGTCAGGCCGTCACCCAGCTGGAAGGCCAGCACAGTGCTCTGGCGGGTCAGGCCCACCAGATCGCCCACAGGCGCCATGATCGGCATGGTGGCTGCCGCCTGGCCCGTACCAGAGTTGATGGGCAGGTTGATGATGGTCTGCACCAGGAACATACCGATGATCTTTACCGAGCTGGGCAGTGCCACAATCGCATTGGCCAAGGCATTGATAATGGTATCAATGATCATGCCGTCCACCATAACGGTATTGATCGTACCGGCCACTCCCACAATCATCGCACCGAAGGTGATATTGGCCATGCCCTGCACATACAGATCGCAGATCTTGTTGCCGCTGAACCCGGCCAGAATACCGCATACCACACCCAGCACCAAAAACAAAGTAGCCATTTCGGTGATAAACCATCCCAAGTAGGCCACGCCGTAAATCAAAACGGCAAACGCGATGACAACGGCCAGAAGGATCAGCTTGTGCCGTCCGGTCACTTCAATGGCAGATACATCCACATCCTCCAGGTTGGAATCCTCGTTCCCCATCAGGTTCTTGGAGGGATTCTTCTTTACCTTCTCCGCGTAATGAATAATATACAGGCTGGTCACAACAATAAACGCCACCAGGATAATCCAGCGATACCAGGCTCCGGAGAACATGGGAGTCACACCCGCGATGGACTGAGCCACACCCACATTAAAGGGATTATAGATGCCCGCCGTAAAGCCCACGATGGAGCCCATGGCGATCATGGCTGTACCTGTGATGGTATCATAGCCCACTGCCTTGGCCACTGCAATCCCAATAGGCACAAACACCAGAACCTCCACAGACATTCCCATGGTGAAGCCGCCTACGGCAAAGACCGTAATGAAGATGGGGATGAGCAGCTTTTCTTTTCCCGCAAACATCTTGCCCAGCTTGGCACAAAAGGCGGTGATCATCCCTGTCTGCATAATCAGCTCAAAGGCGCCGCCGATGAGGAAAATAAAGAAGATGATCTCGTTTACGCTGGAGCTGCCCAGAGTTCTCACAAAAGCCATGGGGATTTCCAGCGGTGAAACCGGTGACGATTCCACCTGAGTGTATGTACCCGGTACAATCAGCATACGGCCGCTGGCATCCTCCTGGCGCTCAAACTGGCCGGCAGGAATCACGTAGGTCAGCAGGCAGACAACCAACACGATCAGAAACAGAATAATGTACGTGTGGGGCATCTGGATGCCTTTTTTCTTTTTCGACGTTTCAATGGACATTCTTCTCTGCACTCCTCACAATCAAGTGTCTAATAATCATACATTTATTTTTTTCTTTATGCAAGGGCAAACCGAGATTTATCGAGGAATCTGAATTTATCGTAAAAAACTCCCTTGAGCCGCCAGCGGCTCAAGGGAGTCTATGGATGTTTTGACCACTGTATCCACAAAAACTGATTAAAGTTCCAGCCCATTCCACGCTTCTGTCAGCCGACACAGCCGTTACAGAAGCGTGTGTGCTGCTGAAGTTTCCACTGGGCAGGCTGACACGGGCATAGCGGCCATCCCAAATTCAGTGTAAACTCCTCAGCTTGGAAGCGCGCAAAGTTTATCTGCAGCCACAGCAGATTCATCCCGCTGCCGCCTTCTCCTATACGATGTTCCCCCTCACAGACTGAGGGTACAGATGTAACGGATGGGTCGAATATGTCCTGCAACCGTGCGGTCTATGCGCCGATAATTCATAGTTCGTATGGGCACCATCTTCTTAATAGTGAGCATAACCTCCTGCATTTTTCGCTCCCGATCCAGTTCTGCTTGCTCTTGTTTTCGACGAGCCTCAACGGCAGCATAATCGGTGAACAGATCCATCTGCTCAAATTCGCCCTCTCTGGTCATCGCCTCACTCTCTGAAATCACCCGACCCGCAACGATGTTAAGTCGCCGCACCATGAGGTCGGTATTCACAATACGATCAAAGAGCGCTGTAGCTGCCCCCATGATTTTCTTTGTAGAGGAGGTATAATCGTTCAGGCGCTCGGTTCCATGGGCGTGCTTTGGAACCTCGCGGCCATAGTGATCCTTGACTATTGGGCCATGATAACGATTTCGCCGTGCCGGATCAGTTAGGTTCTCAATGTCATAGCCGACCGTCAGAACAATCTGGTCGGTCATCAGCTTCTTACTCACCAAATCCAGTGCCAGTTGCTCTGCCATTTCTCTCAGCACCAACCGAGCCCTTTCTGCGGAATACGGGCAATGCAGAACCTGACCGGAACCAAGGCTGTTTTCACTGGGATGATATGCCTTAACCGCTTGGATGGTACAGGGTTCCCAGCCCCACGAATGGTCAATCAACAACTCAGCGTTTTTCCCAAAGAGCTGGTAAAGAAGATCCTCATTGCATACCGACATTCGCGCAACATCGCCCATGGTAAACATTCCGTGTGCCTCTAACTTCTTGGCGTATCCACGTCCAACCCGCCAGAAATCGGTGAGTGGCTGGTGCGACCACATGGTTTGACGGTAGGTCATCTCATCCAGCTCTGCGATGCGCACGCCGTTCTCATCCGCAGGGATATGTTTTGCCAAGATATCCATTGCGACTTTACATAAATAAAGATTCGTACCAATACCTGCGGTGGCTGTAATTCCGGTATTCTCGATCACATCCAGGATAATTTTCATTGCAAGTTCTCTGGGGGTAAGTTTGTAGGTGGATAGATAATCGCTGACATCCATGAACACTTCATCAATGGAGTATACGATGATATCCTCTGGAGCAATATATTTCAGATAGATGCTGTAGATGCGTGTGCTGTACTCCATGTAGTAGGCCATACGCGGTGGTGCAATCAGATAGTCGATCTCCAGCCCCGGTGTGGCATTTAATTCAGAGAGAAAGCAAGACTTTCCAGAAAATCGATGCCCAGGCGCATCGTGAAGCCGACCACGGTTGGCCTCCTTCACCTGCTGGACCACCTCAAACAGCCGAGCACGACCTGAGATCCCATAGGCCTTTAAGGACGGCGTAACGGCAAGGCAGATGGTCTTGTCGGTACGGCTCTCGTCGGCAACCACCAAGTTGGTATCCAGAGGATCGAGACCTCTCTCCCGGCACTCGACGGAGGCATAGAAGCTCTTCAGGAAAAGCCGAATTCGGCTTTTCCTGAATAATGCCGAGGAAAAAGAAATGCCGATATAATTTAGAGAAGGTTGAAATGCAAGAGGAATTCAAGTAAATATCGGCATTACCTGTTATACTTGGAACACCAAATATAACAGGGGGTGTATGCTTTGCAAAGGATAGAAGATGCAGTAAACGGAGTGCTGGAGGCTATGCGCCAGCGGGGAGTCAGCGAATACAGTCTAAAATGTATACGTTGGAGTGTCTACCGTCGCATTGTCGTTTGGCACCACACACATGATACAGACATCTGCTCTTATGAGCTTTTGAGCAGCCTGTGTGAACTACAACGAATCCGATATAAACACGGAGAAATAAGCAGGAAATTTTACAGGGCATTTGTAACAGCAGCTTTTCGCATCCGCTCTTATGTGGATACTGGGAAAGTCGATTTTTCCATAGTAAAAGACACAAAGTATTACAAGCCCGGCAAAGAATATCAAGAACTCGTTGATTCCATTTTGAAAGCAAGTGGATTGACAGAGGGCTCTCAATATAAGCTTGCAATCATTATGCGTCAATTCTTTTGCTTTTTCGAGAAACGTCATTCCAGTATTAAACAAGCAACAGACCGGGATTTTCTTGATTTTATCCCAGAGGCTGCGAAAAAGAATCCTAATAATATGACCTGTACAATGCGTGCGTTACGGTATATTACACAGTATCTGAATGATCATCAGCTGGCCGAGATAAGTGTTGACCTCAGTATTTTCAGGCCTCAGTCTCCTCCAAACCGCATGATTGCTCCATTCACACAAGACGATATCGCCGCCGTGATGGATGTGATAGGATCTCATTCTAAAACGCCAAAACGGGACGCGGCAATCATTCTGCTTGCATTTAATTCTGGGCTGCGCTGTGTCGATATCAGGAATTTGAAGCTGCATAATATCGACTGGAAGAAACAGGAATTGAGTATTGTGCAAAAGAAAACTGGGACGCCGATTTCTGCTCCGCTAAACGGAAGAACTCTCAATGCCATTGCGGAATATATTTTGCAAGAACGGCCAAAGTGCGAAGATGTCCATGTTTTTCTGCGGGCATACCCACCGTATACGGCAATAAAAAGCACCAGCCCCTTGGACTATATGATAGATAAATATTGCCGCCTGGCATCTGTTGAGAAGATAGACTATCGGTCATTTCACAGCCTGCGGCGAGCATTCGGCACTGAGCTCGCCATGGCCGAAGTCCCAGTGACATCCATCTCTCAGATGCTTGGCCACAGCGACATGAGTGCCGACAAAGCGTACCTCAGTTTCAATAAAACACAAACATCTCTATGTTCCTCCGATTTCTCAGAAGCACCAATTACAAAGGGTGTATATGCCTCTCATTTTCCGGGTGTTCGCCGCGAAGCGGGAAAAGGCGGTGATCAGGAGTGAGCTTTAAACAGGAATTAACTGCCGCATATCATGAAATGCTCAATATCAAGGTATCGTTAGGATATAAACAGAGGACCTACATGTCCCATATCTTGCCTTTCATCGAATTTTGTGCAGATTCCTATCCTGATGCTAAGGAAATTACAAAGGAGATGCTTGACCACTGGCTGCTGACGAAGAACTTTAACGCTGATAGTACCCGCCGGATTGCAATTATCAATATCAGGCACTTTGCCCGATTTTTGAACGCGATTGGGAAAAAGGCATATATACCGCCTTCAGAGTACAATGTCAAGGCACAGCGGTATCTGCCATACATTTTTACCGATGAAGAGTTGGTACAGCTTTTTGATTCGATTGACTCTTTAACGAACAGAATAGACCGCCGAGAATATCACCCGGAACTGATTCTTCCGGTCGTGTTCAGATTAGAACTATGCTGTGGTATGCGACCCGGCGAGCCGTTCAACCTCAAAACAGAGGATATTGATTTGAAAACAGGCGATATTTTTATCCGAAAGAGTAAGCGGGGCAAAGATCGCCATATTATTGTGTCTGATGATATGCGAGATCTGTGTACTGTTTATAACGGTCTTGCGGGCAAGCGAGAATGGTTTTTTCAGTATCCGGACGGCGGACAAATTCCAACGCGCTGGGCACAATGGCATTTTTCCAAAGCATGGAGGAAGAGCACTCTTTTCTCCAGAGGAAATAATCCCAGACCATATGACCTGCGGCACAATTTTGCCACTCGAACGCTGATGCGCTGGATCGATGAAGGCCGGGATGTTATGGCGCTCATGCCATATCTCAGCACTTATATGGGACATGTCAGCTTAGAAGAAACCCTATACTATATACACCTTTTGCCGGAAAGATTAAAATCCTCGCCCGGAATCGATTGGAAGATGCTGAACGATATATACCAGACAGAGGAGGGATCTGATGAAGAAGATTAAAGATCCGGCTCTGTTTGAAAAAATTCGTAAGTTTTTAACAGAGGATATGCCTGTCCTAAGGAAAAAGAGTCCCAACACCGTTGAAGCGTATCGCTATACACTAAATAGTTACTTGGTGTTTTTATGCGAAAAGCACTCAAAATCGCTGTATAACATTACAGTAAAGGACTTTAGCCAGAAAAACATTCTTTTCTTTTTGGACTGGCTGATAGAGGAGCGTGGAAATAAAGCGTCTACAGCAAACCTGCGGCTGAGACACATAAAACGGTTTTGCCGGTTTCTTATGGATGAAAATATTCTGATGATATCCGAACTGTCGGCCATTCAAAAAATAGCGGAAATCCCCAACGCTTCCGAAGACACAATCAAATTTTTAACCATTCAAGAGACGAAGCTTATTCTTTCGCAACCGGATACGAGTAAAGCGATTGGAATCAGGGACAGTCTTTTTATGTACCTGCTTTATGACAGCGGCTGCAGAATTCAGGAAATTCTGCGCTTAAAACTTAAAGACTTTTTCGTACAGAATGGGACAGCTGAACTGCACATCATTGGCAAGGGGAATAAATTTCGGATAACTCCAATCTCGGAAGAGTTGATTCCGAAGTTTGAACGGTATTGCAGGCACTATCATAAGAGCAGCACCTATGATGATTACTTGTTCTATACAAAGCGAAGAGGGGTCTGCTCGCAAATGTCCTGTGATACTGCGCAGACTTTTATTAAAAAATATGGAATCATGGCACAGAAACTCAACTCGGCCATTCCCCATGTACACCCCCATTTATTTAGGCACACCCGCGCTATGCACCTGTATATGGCAGGTATGCCGCTGGAGCTTGTTTCCCAATGGCTCGGCCATTCTCAGCTGGAGACATCTTTGATTTATGCAAGGGCCACTACCGACATGAAACGTAAAGCCGTTGATAAAATCTCCGCAAAAGAAAACTCTGTATTTAAGAGCGACGAAAAGTTTAAATATGCTGACAATGAAGATGTGATTCGGCAGCTTTACGGTCTAATGTGATTTGAAATGCCGATATTTATTTGAATTCCTCATTTGTTTCAGGTACTTCCAAATGATATCGGCATTTCTTTTTCCTCGGCATTATTGAGGTCGATTGCGATATAGGACCTTTGCTTCATACTAAAACTGCCCCCTCTGGATTCTCGCTATTTAACGCCAAAACGCTGCTCGAAATTGGTTGTAACATTAATTCTCGAGTTCGTTTTCCTCAACAATACCGTAGTCAATCAGGATATTCTTGTTGTAGCGCGACAAGATTTTTGAGAAATAGAGACAGGATAGTTGAGAAAAAATCG
>OMGU01000285.1_pt1 | contig 58574 bp, 60 predicted proteins | sample 1646121 | NCBI WGS metagenome assembly OMGU01 (sample SAMN05578581, study PRJEB25193) | human gut metagenome | biome: Human Microbiome; feature: human-associated habitat; material: feces | host: Homo sapiens | place: USA:Birmingham
AGAAGAGGGACTGGCAAAACCCTCTGAAATCCAGTGAATTTTGCAACAGCCCCTTTTTGAAAACACCCTAGAAGTCAAAAGGCCTCCGAAGAGGCCCTTTGAATATGGTATTTTCTATGAATTATTTTCCGTTAACTGCGTCCTTGAACATTTTCCCGGCTACAAATTTCGGCAGCACAGAAGCCGGAATTTTGATTTCTTTGCCGGTAGCCGGATTACGTCCGGTTCTAGCAGCACGTTCGGCAGATTTAAAAGTACCGAAACCGATCAACGCGATTTCATCACCAGCCTTTACCGTTTTGACCACTTGGGCAATAAGGGCCTCTAAAATTTCTTTGACGTCGGCCTTGGATTTTCCGGTTTCTTCGGCAACGGCTGCAACCAATTCAGTTTTGTTAAATTCGTTTCTCCTTAAAAAATTGGGGTTTGTAAAAAGTAAGAGTAAACCTTAATAGAAGTATTCCTAATCTCTCTTTTTTATAGGAATATCAAATTTTATAATCGTCGAATCTTGCTGATCTTGCAAGACAAATTAGTACTCAATAAATGTAAGGGATTGAACATGAAGAAACAACTTCTTGCTATGGCTCTTGGTCTCACGTTTGCATTTGCTGCAAACGCCGCTGACGCACAGTATCGCCTTGTTATTCACGGTGGCGCCGGCAACATTACTGCTGACCGTTTTACCCCTGAACAACAAGCTGAATACCATGCAGGTCTCCAAAAGGCCCTTCTTGCTGGTAACAAAGTTTTAGCTAGCGGTGGTACGGCTATTGATGCAGTGAAGGCTGCTATCAACGAAATGGAACTCAATCCGATCTTTAATGCTGGTCGTGGTGCTGTGTTCACAAATGAAGGTAAGAACGAACTTGACTCTTCTATCATGGACGGTAAGACCCTTATGGCAGGTGCCGTTGCTGGTGTTACCAATATTAAGCACCCGATTAATTGTGCAGACATCGTTCGCACGAAGTCTCCTCACGTTATGATGGCGACGAAGGGCGCAGAAAAGTTCTGTGCTCAAAACGGTGCAGAAACGGTTGATCCGAAGTGGTTCTTCACGCAAAACCGTTATGACCAGCTCAAGAAAGCTCAAGAAAAAGAACAAGTTATTCTTGACCACGATGGCGCTACAAAGAAAAAGACTGCTAACGCAGAGCTCTACATTGATCCGTTAATGTATGACTATAAGTATGGTACGGTTGGTGCTGTTGCCTTAGATAAAGACGGTAACCTTGCAGCAGGTACCTCCACGGGAGGTATGACCAATAAGCGCTATGGTCGCATCGGTGACAGTCCTGTGATTGGTGCTGGTACCTATGCTAATAATAAGTCCGTCGCAGTATCTGCAACGGGTTCTGGCGAAATGTTCATCCGTACGTCTGCCGCTTACAATGTTCACTCCCGTTACACGCACTTAGGTGAAAATGTTCAAAAGGCTGGTGACGCAGTGATCAAAGAAATCGGTGACATCAAAGGCACGGGCGGTATGATTATTCTCGACGCTAAGGGCAACTTCGCCTTCCCGATGAACTCCGCTGGTATGCACCGCGGTATGATCGACTCTAAGGGCGTCCCGATGACCGCTATGTTCGGTGATGAACAATTGCGTCATTTCAAAGCTAAGTAATCCATAGCCTATCGGATGGGGTGGCGATAAGCCACCCTTCCACACCACCGGGCATACGGGTCCGTACACGGCGGTTCCTCTAAACATCTAGCCCTACAAGTCCGTCAAGCAGAGCCATCCATGCTTGCGTAGTCGTTTATTAGTTAACGTTGTAGACAATATCCAACTGCGTGCAATCGCCCAATAGCCCTTTGATGTGTTGGCCCATTCCCAGGCTTTACACCTGTTGACTCCCAACTTCATCAAGGCTTCATACTTCGTCTTGATTTTCTTCCATCGCTTCCAGTACAGCATCCGGATTCGCCGTCTAGTGCACTCATCAAGAGTCTGTATCCTTGTCTTGCTTAGGCCGATCTTGAAGTAGTTGTACCACCCTCTTAACGTCGTAGTTAGTTCGGTTTGGTACCTTTCAAGACTGATCCCTCGACTTCTTCCAAGGATGGCCTTGATTTTCAACTTGAGCTTTTTGAGACTTTTCTTGTGAGGGCGAGGGTTGTATTTCCCCTCTCTTTTCGAGAAGCCAAGGCCCAAAAATTTCAAATCATCGGGAGAGGCAAGTTTCGATATTTTTGTCTTCTCTCTATTCTAGATTCCCCTGTCTCTGATCACCTAGCAGTCACATGCTAGGAGCTCCTACAAATGAATTTATAATTACACTCCCCTCACAAGTAGTAACAATTCAACCATATTGCGCAATGTCGCTCAATATAATACAATTTAGATTAATAATAAGGGAGCATACTATGGCAACTGCAATTAATGTTAGTGTTGATGAAACCTTAAAAAAAGAGGCTACAGATTTATATGCAGACCTTGGTTTAACTGTCCAAGAAGCAATTCGTATTTTTCTTAGAAGATCTGTTCGTATGCGGGGGATGCCTTTTCCCATGAATCAAATCAGTCAAATGGATATGGCTGACGCTGAAATTCGTCACTATCTAACAACAGGCAAAGGATTAAAAACTTTTAAAACTTCGAAGGAAGCATTTGATGCCCTCGATCAATTGTAGACCTCCACTTCAAATTTCTTTTACTAAAACGTTTCTCAAAGCATATAAACGTTGCAAAAGTTCCGGTCGTTATAACTTGAACAAAGTTAAAGACGCTTTAGATATGCTAGCATCTCGGCAAAATTTGCCTCCATCTTATAGAGACCATGAATTAATAGGGAATTGGTGTGGCTATCGTGAATGTCACCTTGGCGGTGACTTTTTGCTAATTTATAGAATTGAAAACGATCGTCTTATCATTGCTGCTATGCTTGGTAGTCACAATGATTGTTTTTCATAATCTCTTTTATCAAGACTCTTTGTGAATAGCTTGACTATCATCAACGAAATGAAATTTTTTCTTAATAGTGGACAAAATGGTGGACAAATTGCAATTCTCAAGGTAATTCATTGATTTTTAATTTCTTTCGAATCTCACCTCCTCCGCCAACAATTCATTACGTTGAAGCACATATCAACGTTTACCGAACGCAAAAGGGGATGTTGTAAAAGTCCAGAAACGGACGATTGGCACATTCCCTTTCTTTTATACCTTTTAAGCGAACTCTTTAGGTTGTAATTTTTTCGCCTTTTGAAACCCTTTAAGATTCCTTTTGCAGAAGGAATCTTAAATGTTTTGGCCTTTAAATCATTCAATAAGATGGCATTTCACCATCTTTTTCGAATATTTGAGGTCGTCCTGTCTCGGAACTCATCCTGACATTATTTAAGGTATTTTCACACCTCCGACTTTTCCAAAATTAACACGAAAGTGCTCAGTTCTTCCTATTCCTTCGCCTCGAGCGGAAACTATAAAGAAGGACGATCTCAGAAATTGTAAAATGACTCATGGTATGTGGTTCTTTGCGAAGCACATCTCCATAGCACGACAGGGGGTTCGATTCCCTCTGTCTGCTTTTAAATCAAAGAGTTACTATTTCTTCTCTATATTTAGTCCTTAAATACAAAAAGAGCTGTTGAAAGTTTCCTTTCGGAGAGACTTTTGCAACAGTCCCTTTTTTCATTTATACAACACTTTCCTATAAAAATACATAACGATAGATTACGTTGAATTACCTCTCTCATTGGTGGACACTATGGTGGACAGACTCACCCTATAATCACCTTGTCCACCATCAAGATAAAGGTATTCATTATGTCTAAAAGGGTCCCTGAACTTACAGCACTTGAAGTAAAAAAATTGAAAGAGGATGGCTTCTATCCGCTAGGAGGAGTTCCAGGTCTATATCTCCGAATTCGCAATAGTTCCGCTTTATTCACGTTGCGATACACTAGTCCTAATAAAACTCGTCGAGAAATTTCTCTTGGTTCACGGGAACAGTTAACACTTGCAGAAGCAAAAATTGAAACTAGTTAGTAATATCTCGGGTTTTGGGGCTAATTTTATCTTGTTTCTCGGGCTCTTCTTCTTTCAACTTGAGAGTCCGTATTTTGCGGCTCCGGGCAATTCGCATTCGGCCCGACAAATTTGAATTGTTCGGTGAGCACTTTCCTCAAAAATTGCTTTCGGGTTTCGCATTCTGAATACTGCCAGCGCAGACTCTCTACCAAACGAGAGTCGGAAAATAAACGAGGTTTGCTCAGCTGCTCTATAGCGTCCAAAACGTCCTTGGCTTCTATGAAAATAGCGACATCTCGGCGCCCGGCAAGTTCGGCCCGCTTTTCTTCAAGCCACTTCTTGACTGACTCATTCATTTTCCTTCTCCGTTTTCTTTACCGCTGATCTTATTTTTAATCTATCTTTGTGCTGCGAAAGAAATTCATCAATCTCTTTGATATGCAGATCTATTTTTTGATTCAGCTGTTTCAAGACCGCCGGTATCCCAGCAATGTCTGACGGATTTAATTGTCCCGATTTATTCTGTTCATTCAAAACTCTGGCGATCTGGTTCAAGTTCACGCCGATCCGATTCAGTGAAAGAGTGGAGTCCGATATCAACCGATACTCTTTCGGATCAATTTGGGATTTATTCAAAAGCAATTCTCTGACAGCAGATACGATTAATGCCTGACGGGTTTGTCCTCGGACTGCCGCTAATTTCCTGATAGCTTCCAGCTCGCTTTTTGTCATTCGGAGCTTGATTGGGAACTTATCTTCTTCGCTGCTTTCTCTGTCAACATCAAGCGATACTTTTAACTCCGGCAAGTTAAGAGATTCCTTTATGACTTCTTTTATGACGAAGTGGGTGTAAGCAGAAAGATTCATATTGTTCAGCCGGGCAAGTTGCTTCCAGACCGCTTTTTCTTCCTGCGTCAGCCATACACTCATTGATGTTTTATCTTTATTCATACCAAGACTTAGGAGAACTATGCCCCTTTTTATCAAGCTTCTATGATTCGATTCAACATCACATCTTCAGCCGGAACTTCTTCTTCCGTACCGTCCTCATATTTCACAACGACGAACCCGTCCAACGTTCTTTTTTTATAAAGCAGTTCGCATTCTCTGCCTTCAATCAGGCAAAGGATCATGGGTTTTTTATAAGTAGATTCTTCAGATTGCACCTGCAAAAAGTCATCCGCAGCGGTTTCAAGCTCTTCAGATTTCTCAGAATGTTCTTCTTCGTCGGATGTGGTCTTTTCCTCATAGTTGTCGATTGAACCGCATTCTTCCGGCTTATTCTCTGACTCTTCAGAGGCAACTATATCTTTCGTTGCTGGGGAGACTGAAGTATCTAAAACAGGTTCATCCGACACTTGGTCTGAAGGCTGAGATATATCTTCTTGGTCTTGAAATGTTTGTACGTACAAACTTTTTGGTTCAAACTTTCGGGCTTCAGCTTGACTGATTTTTTCGTTTTCGGCTACAAATTTCGCTGTCTCCTCGGGATATTCCTGCCAAGTTTTAAAAAGGGCATAAGCAGACTGAATACTACCGATTTTTTTTGAGGTTAACGCTTCTTTAATGCATTCCGGCAATTCCGGCCATACGGCATATTGAGAAACGATAGCCTTATTCAAACCCAATTTTTCGACTACTTCAGCTTGTTTATCACCGGCCTCCAACTGTCGGCATATAAACTCTGCGATTTCGACCACAGTCAGATTGGCTCTTTTAATGTTCTCGGCCATTTGGACATAACCGATTTCTTCCGGTTTAAGCGTCTTTTTGACAATTGCTCGAATTGTTTTATCACCGTTCAGCTTTACAGCGCGGAAGCGTCTCTCTCCGGCAATGATGTAATACTCGTCTTCTTTGTCCGGTGACGGGCGCAAAACAATCGGCTGGATAAGGCCGTGCGCCTTAATGCTTTCTGCCAGTTCCTTTAAAGCCTCCTCGTCAAACTCTTTACGCGGCTGCCGGGGATCGGCTTTAATGACTTCGACCCCGACATCCCGCATTGTCTCATCAGATGCCTCTGAGCGTCTGTGCGTAAAATCTTTGGCTGCTTTATTGATATTGCCTAAGTTCAGATTTAATCCCATTTTCTTTTCCTTTATTAAGGTTCGGCAACAGGCTGAGTCTCAACTGCTGTTAATTTGTCACTGTCTTCGCATTTTCTAATTTGAATAGGTTTCCGGGGCGTTAATCCGAGCTGCTTAAATATTGAAACCCAAACTCTTGCCAGTTCGAGCGCCTCGCGTCTTGGTTTACCGTTTTCACTGAAAAATACTGGACGGTAATACTGCTGTGCTGCTGTGTATTCGCTTCTTTCGTAGATGCAGCACACACCTTCAAACTTTCCGGTTTTGGGTTCGTATTTCTTCAGAAGCAGATTTTGGGTTTGCTCAATGACCCATTCAAAGTTTTTCTTTTGGATGCCCTGCATCTTCACCATGCTCATCAGCAGTCCTAAAAATTCCAAGGAATTGTTCACGTTTTCTTGAATTACCTTTGCTCGCGCTAAGGTTTTTTCGACACCGCTGATGGATTCGGCTTTGACTTGGAAAGGAATCAGGTAATGCGTGCTGAGGCTTAATGCAATCAACTGGCGGACGTCCGCGCTCGGAGAGCAATCAATAATGCACAGATCAAACTTGTTGCTCACGGCGTCCAATGCCGAATAAAGATTTTGTGTGATTCCGGCTGCATCCCTCATGCTTTCCAATTCCAGAAGATTGTCGTCTCCGGGAATTACCATGAAGGGCTCTTCAGCCTTCACCAATCCGCCGTTTTTCATGATTAAACCGGCGGTTGTTTCGGTCGGAACGCACAAACCCGAGTTAATCAAAATATCGCTTGTATTTCTTTGCTGATCCAAATCCACAACAAGAACCCGGTTGCCGAGTTTGAAACGGCAGAAAAGCGCAAATTGAGTGGCAATAAATGATTTGCCTACGCCGCCCTTCTCATTGATGATAGCTAGTGTTTTCATGGTACCCCCTTTTGTTAATCCTTGATCTTTTTAAAAGCCGTGATTTCTTCAGAATAAAATGTCCAATTTCCTTTTTTCCACCCGGCGCTTCTTTGCAAGCCGCCTTTTAGCATGACTTCATAAACCTCTTCCGAGTCGGGTTTAAATTTCGGGTATGCATTCCATCCGCCGGGATCGAGCTCGGTTTGATTCTCTAATACCGCTTCTGCCGGGCGCGGTGAAAACTCTCTGTACGCAGCAATTTGATTTTCAAACCGAACCCAGTATTTATCTTTGGTAATTTTTCCCGTACGGAATGACCCGTTTTTCAGTTTGACCAACCAATAATCGCACTCTCTGGTTTCACCGTTAATGGCCGGTTCAGTATCCAGTCTGGGCGGTATGACATCAGGCCATGCATTCCATTCGTGAGGCCGGTACTGTGACTCTTTAAGAAGGTGCGCTCTATCTGCAATCACATCTATCTGTTTGCCCGTGATGCTTAAATCTGAAGGGATACTGAATACCAAATTATTGGCATTTCGATTCTCAAAGGCCGCTGAAAAGATTTCAGGAAAGACTGAATCATCTTTCATCAGCATTCGAATTGAACCGATCAAAGTCTGATCGCAAAGTTCTTCCGGATTAAAGGGTGCTGTCATGTTTTTCTCCTAGGGTTTTATATTTAGAGGTCGCCAAGCCACAACTTCCGTTGTCACCGGGTGAACCAAACCGCCCTCATACTCAACGGTAAAAGTTACATCACTGCTAAATGTCTCAGTCCAATACCCGCGTGTCTCATAGGTTTTGTCGGCTCCTTCGGGGCGGTAAGCTAAACGAACGACCTTAAATTGTTCCGGCAGCGGTTCAATCTGCCCCGAAAGAACCTTATGCCAGTCGATCTTTTTCCATGATTTATTTAGAGATTGAATTAGGCGCATGATTCCTCCTCCTTTGAAAAGGAAAAACGTGTAGGATTAAGCGCCTTGGTTTTTCTATAGAGAATGCTTTCCGAGAGGGAGGCAGAAGCCCCCTTTGAGATGAAATCTTCTAATTTTCTTAAGGGAAGAAAAACACAGGGCTCGATGCGCCTTGGACAAGCGCCGAGCCCTTGAACAAGGAGATTAGTCGTGAAACGTAAACAAGTACGACTATTTCTGCTCCTTATCGTGTTGAGGGAATTATCCGTCAGAGCTGACTTTGTTGTCAACTTTGAAGGCTCTGTTTCCTTGGCCGTAATTGGAGCAGCAGCGCTATTATTCTTAATTAAGGAATAGTGCTGGATGCCGGGACGGTGGTTTTGTTCCGGCATTTTTTCTGCTAAGAATGCCGAGAGAGATTCAGTCGGTTTCCTGTAAAATGCCCTACGCGGAATAAGCGGGCTATCCGGGCGCAAAAGCCGGGCCCCGGCTGATTTCCTTGATTGTTTGTAAAAGAAAAGGTCGTTGTCGGCGGTATAGGATTCTCGCCGGGGATTCCCTGCAAGGGATGAAAGGCGGTACGGGTGTTCATTTCGACCCCGTAAAACGGCAACGGCCCAACTGCTGAGAACAGTCGAGCCGAAGTCAATCAAGGGAGCACTAGCGATGCAGTCGAAGAACTCGCTAATCTCCGTAGAGATATTAACACAAGTAAACAGAGAAGGGTTTACCTTCAAAGTTAAAGTTGCGGTGCCTTTGGCGCTGCTTGTGTTGATTATCTCGGCGGTCGCTGACAGTTGGTTTTCATAACCGTCAGCTGCGTTGAGGTTTAACGCAGGAAGTCCCGGTTCGGGGCTTCCGGCTGTTTTTTGTCTGTGGTTGTTCGGCATGACTGTCTCGGTTACTGTTTTTTGCGGAATAAAGGAAATTTCGTTCCGTGCAGGTCGATAAAAGAAATCTCAGTGAATAATTCCGAAGCTTGAAGCGCTTCGAGGCACATTCGGAATCCGTTTGTTCTTGAATCTATTTCCGGCCATTCTTTTCGGAATCCTTTGAGCGCTTTTTTAAAGAGATTGTCGTCCAGACAAGAAATCAAATACTGTTTCTCTCCCATTGATTCATAAATGAACCTATCCAAAGACTTTTTCTGCTGTCCTGATTTCATTTTGTCCCTCTGTAACTTTCCCAGTTGAAAACGACAAAAGTGTTTGTCTCAAAGATCCGATCTACTGTGCGTTCGTCCAAGAATTCTTCTAAGGAATCTTCCCCACGCAGGGAAAGGTTGGAAATGAGGATCGTCGGCTTTAATTGTTCGTAACGGTCATTGATGATCGTGAAAAACAAGTCTTTTTCTCTCGGTGAAATTTCCCGATTCGTACCGATTTCGTCGATGACCAAACAATCCAACCCGGCCAGCTTCTTAAGGTACTTTTTCTGAGAATCATCCGTCGAGTTCCATGTTGCTTTCACAGCCGTAAAGACTTGATCCAAAGACGTGTAAAGCGCTGCTTTCTTTCCGGCAATAATCTCTTTCAGCAAAGAACAAGCCAAATGCGTTTTTCCGGTTCCGGGGCGACCTGTCAGAAGCAGTCCGTGTCCCGTTTTACGGTAATCCCCGAACCGCCTCACAAAGTCTCGGCAAAGGCTTACCGCGGCCTTTTGCCCGTCGTTCGTCACTTCATAGGTTTCAAAGGTTTGATCTGTGAATCTGGCAGGTATCAGCGCTTGGCCGAACGCGGCCTGACAGCGTTTTTCTGCTTCGCAGAGCGGACAGCCGTTTGTGTAGCGCGTCCCTGAGGCATCCGTTATGGAGTACACGTAGGACGTACCGTGAACCGGACAGGTTTTGATAGTCTTTTGGACGTTATCGGTATCAGATGACATGGCGTTCCTTGGGTTAGTAATCGTTGGGGTTAGCGTTCGTAATTCGGATCAAGGCTGTAGGAGCCGTCGGGATTCTTGATTAACCCTTCCGTCCAGTCTCTGTCCGAATACTTCTTTTTCTTCGGAACGTAATTCGGGTCGGGTCTCCAAGACCCGTCGGGGTTTTGAATCAGTCCTTCCGTGTAATCCCGCTCGGATTTTTTCTTTCTCCGTTTAACCGTCACCTTTTCTCGTTCCAGCGAGGAGATCACATATGCAATTGATCCTGCAAAATTGGCTCCTTCGGAGCGCTTTTGCTCTTTGCATCTGGCGATCAGCAGGTCAAAAGCCTCTTGGTCGAACCGAGGAAGAACGTCGGAAAGAAGCGCATTGAAACGGGTTTGATTTCTGTCTGAGCGCGAAACCCATGCTTCGAGAAACTTTGGGTCCAGCCCGGAATCAGCCAGAAGCGTTTGGGCTTCCTGAAGCGTCCAAATTTTTCCGGCTGAGAATTTTTCGCGCGATTTTTGATTTTTAAAATTTTCAGTTTTTTCTTTAACCGATTCCGATACCGATTCCGATTTATTTTTATTTTTTTTATTAATTAAAAAAACATCAGATATCGGATTATCGGACGCGCATACGTGCGCACACGCGAGGGACGGATCGTCTTCAGGTTCAATATCCGGCGTATTCTGGAAACTTTCTGAATTTTCAACAAAATCAACAGGTTGAGATGCTTCGTTTGTAGCAAAATTTTCGTTTGCTAGGGTTTTGCCAGCAGTTTGCTTGGCGTTTGCTACAACTTTGCTAGCATTTTGCCAGCCGTTTGCTACAGTTTTGCTAGGAGCTTGGTAGCTGTTTGCTAGAGGTTTGCTAGAGCTTTGCTTGGAGTTTGCTAGAACTTTGTCAGAAGTTTGCTTGGCATTTGCTACAACTTTGCTAGGATTTTGCCAGCCGTTTGCTACAGTTTTGCTAGAAGTTTGCTTGAAATCTTCCGGTTCTTCACAGATGGCTTGCTGCTCTTCCGGCACTTCGTCGGTAAGAAATTCTTCTTCCGAAACCGAAATATTTTGATTTTTCCGGTTCCGGGCTTTCGATAAGCCACCTTTCATTCCGGCCAGAGCACGGGCGACTCGTTTTTGAACTTCCTTTTCAATTAATTGCTCTATGTTTAATTGATGCTCTTTTCTCTTCTCGATTTGACTCTCTATCCTTATGTCAACGAAAACATCGCCTTTCTTCGTGAAAAATTTATTAAGCACTTTGCCTAACGTCTTTTCATGAACAGGGGTATAAACTGGGTAGAGCCCTTCGATATCATCTTCAGATAATGGACTTCCTTTTAATGCGTAAGCTGAACGCAACTTAAAGAGGCAAGCAAGTTGAAGTTCCGGAAGCGATAAATAGTCCTGTGTATATTCTTCTGCTGATAGAAAGTAACAAGGACTTTCGAATTGATTGGATTTACTCATATTGCACTACCCGTTGCCTACAAAAATCAATTGCCTCGATATGAGTAAATCATAATAGTAAAAATTGAATTTGTACACTACGTACAAATTTATTTTTTTTATGTTGTAAAATATTGGTATAGTGATTCCCCGGAGATATTTTTATGGCTAAAACTATTTTTTGTTGTATTTTGGTTGCCCTTGCCTGCGGTTGCGTTCAAGCAGCCGATTCTTCCATAACGGACCTGAAGTCTGCTAACTTTCAACAATTAAAGTTAGAGGCTTCCTCGTTGGAGTTAAACGAACGGCAATGCAATAAAGATTACCTTTGGGAATTTCGAAACAGACTGACGGAGTTGCAATTTCAAAAAGTGATTGACTTTAAAACAAAGTACTCAGTGGATCGCTTGGTAGAGAAGCATCTCAAAAAATGTGTTGATGCAAAACTCTACAAATAAAAGTCTGAGTGGTTCGAGGAGTTTTGAGGAGTTAAAGTTCAGCTTACAGGCTTGTTCCTGTGCAAACGTATAACGCCCTAGCTAATATTTTTATTTTTGATAAATCCGTCAAACGTTGAGAAAAATCATCGGTTCGAATTTGATAGCCTCCTTCATAGTCAATGGAGATCAGACGAAGTAACTGTTCTCCGTTGACTTCTATCAAGTAAATACCCTCGCGTGTAAAAGTATTAACTCCAAAATCAAGGATCAAAGCATCGCCAATCTTACATTTCGATTTCAAAGAGTTATCTTCAACGACTACAAATCGCAAATTTTCTTCAGAAGTGGCTTTTAAAACTGACTTGATAAAATAATCACTCAATTTCATTTCTCCATCGAAAAGTGTAAAAGTTAGATTCGATGGAGTGACGCTGTTTAAACGATAGCTTCTTATCCTATTGAAAGAAGATTTCAAAAAATTGTCAGATTCCTTAATTAGTTCAGTTTGAGGTTGATCGTGAACCACATCCATCCAACCCGGTTGGAGGTGTAGTTTCATTTCAATTTCTCGCGCAACCTCCGCTCCCATAACTCTTGGGGTTTTAGCGCTAGGCGGTTGAGATTTGTTTTTAATTTGATTAAAGGTTCCGTCATACCGTTTTCTTCCCAAAGCAGAATTGAGATTAGCGACGGACTTATACATAGAGATCAGCTCTATTAAATTTTTCCGACGGATTTCATGCACATCTGTCATTTCTTCACCTCTTAGAAAGATATAACAGAAGCTGTTTTTTGTTTATCCTTAGATGAGCTAATAAAATTTGTACTTTATGTATATTTTTTGTACATTGTTGTACAAATTCAGGTAAAATAAAAACATCAAAAATAAGGTGTAGCAATGAATTTGAAAGACTATTGTTCGTTTCTAAAAGAAGCTGGGGTTGCTGATCCTAGACGGTATTTAGCAACCGAGCTGGGGCTTTCGAAGGCAACGATTAACTCTTACATTTGCGGGCGTCGTTTAATTTCACCCGAGAATTGCCTGACATTGGTCAACCTTTCCCGCGGACACTTAACTTGTGAAGAGTTGCGTCCGGATATCCCTTGGAAGTTCGCTCAATTAGATAGAAGTAACGTTGAAAACGGCAGATTAAAAAAAGAGATTAAGCAGTATTTGAGTTCCCCCGGAGCAGAAGCATTAACCGCTTGAGGCTCTGATCCAAAAGAGTTGAGGCAAAGCATGATAAACCTAGACTTCCACACAGCCGGTTTGCTTTTCGTCACGCTGCTATCTTTAATAGCAGCGGGCCATATAGTTGTTTTGTCCCTTATTTGCTGTTTCTCTCACTCTCTTGAGATTCAAGTCATCATCCATAAAGTCAACGCTTGTCTCTTAGTTTTTCAGGCAATTTTAGCGGCAGCCCTCATAGGTCTATATATATGCCGTCCCGATCCCACGTCTTCGTCGGATCAGGCAGATGACAGTAAGCTTTTTGAACTACAGACGCCTCCCCCTGTAGAACTTCATAGGAGAGATCAAAAGTGATGTTGTTTTCTGAATTCAACAGCGTTTCCAATTCGATCTCCAATTTCGTGAGGATAGGAGAGAATGAGTTTGATAGGTGTAGTGTCAATTTCACTAACCGCTTCCCTATTTTTTCTGCTACAGAAGAATATGGCTTGGATTGTCACGCGGTTTCAAGGCTTGCTGCCTTGCGACGTGTATACGGCTTGCAAAGACTTTGTCCCAGAGTTCTTAGTAATCAGCGTCATTCTCACTTATTTTATTTACTCGTTCTTTTTTCTACGCCCCTTTTTTATCCGCAGGTTCCGAGCATGGACAGATGCAGAATTCGTTCTGTACTCTCTCCTGATGATTGTTCTAACGGGCCTCTGGTTCATTCTCTCCGAAGTGTTCGATTCCGGATCAGAACTTTTTTGCTCAATTTGATTTTTCGCGTCTCTCATTTCCGCAACTGTCAGCGCCGAAAACAAGGCGCAAAACATAGACATTGCAGTGCACAAAAAATCAGTAATTTGGGGTTCTTTATACCAACAAACAATCAGTGCGATAAGGCAGGTGGACGACCAGAGCATAAATTTATCGACAGAAGCAAGCTTCACTTTTTCCTCCGGGTATTGGGTTTGGATTTTTGTCTGACAGCTCAAATTTTACCCAGTACACCGGAGACCAGTTTCGTGAGGATGAGATGATGGCCGAGCAGAAATTCTTCTTCATCCTTCTTCTTTCCGGCCTTTGCTGTCTGGCAATTGCACCTTTATTCCTGTTCCAAAACAGCGAAAGGAACTCTGTGTCTTTTACCGCACCCGGACTAATGCTTATCGGCATTGCGTTTGTCCTTATCAGCTGCTGCGGTTTTGTGGGACTGGACAGTTACGGGGGCTGATATGAAAACGATTTTCTGTTTTTTATCAAATCGACTTCGAAATGTTGGAAAAACTTCTTCATCCTTGGGAGGAATTCCAAAGCGTTCAGTTTTGGTGGAATTACTTAACATATGGCTGGGTGATTATTACCACTCATTTCGACCTAATATGTCTTGTTTACATCTTAAAAGTGAAGTCGAAACTGCCGAAGTGTTTTCAGGGAGAGCTTCTGTCTCGCTTGTTTCCAATGGATACAGAGACATTTCTTGTGCTGTTTTCCGGCTACTTTTTGGTGTTTGTGGTCATTCCACTGTCAGTTATTGCAATTCTGAGTTTCTGAAGCTCTTCGGTTGCGTCAACAATAGCTTCAATAAGCTGCTGTTGATTCTTACTGTTCTCCTCGGATACATAAATAGCAGCGAAACCGGCAGCACAAGAACCAAGCGAACAAAGAAACAACACCATGTTCCTTTGAGCTTCGTTGCCGTAAAGGATAGCTATCGGTACAAGGGACAAGGCAAGAACAAAAAACAAACCAGCAGAGATAAAATTTTTTTGGAAAATACCCTTTTTCATCTTTCTTCCCTCCGGGAATTGATTAGCGATTTGAGTTTGGCAACTAAATTCTATTCTTTTCCTCGGAGGCCCAATTTCCTCGGACTCTTAGTAAGAGAATTGAGACAAGCACACTACCCCCGCTTGTCAGATTCGCTAAAGGGTTCTTCAGCGCTTTCAAAGTTTCTGAATTCTTTGGTGCCATTTTCCTTCGGGTATATAGATCCTTGCAGGCACCTCTTCTCTTTTTTCGGGAACAGGACTGATTTCTCAGCGGCGCTGCTTTTTATTCCTGATCGGAGGCTCTATGAGTAACTTAAGCCTCAATCAACTAAGACCTGAGCAGGTCTGTGAACGACTCGGCTGCGGTAAAACCCAGTTGTATGCGTTAGTGAAAAAAGATCCGACGTTCCCGAGACCGATTCAATTGTCCAGTAGATGGACATTTTGGTATGAGTGTGAAATAGACGCGTGGTCGATAAAGAAAGCTGCCGAGCAGCAAGGCATCACTATTGAAGCGATGACGGAGCGATTAGCCAGCGCAAGCGCTTTCTCCATGAAATTCAAGGAATTGATGGCGAACTAAAAATGAAAACAATAATCTCAAATCCCAAAACATTACTGGCCTTGGCAGCCGTCAGCGCCCTGCTGTCCGGCGCGGGTTTCAAAGTGTTGGCCGATACGACGGATTATTCTCAAATCCCGGGTATGCCGAAAATCGAATTGATGACCGGCAATGACCGTTGGGGATGCGAAGTCCTGCTCTGCTTAGCCAATCCGAACGGACCGAGAGCGGTTAGCGAATGCCGTCCTCCGATAGACAAACTCTTTGACTGCCTTTCTTGGCGTCACCCGTGCAAATTTCCGTCCTGCCCGATGGCCGGAGACGGCAACTATGCGAAGCAACTTTCTGACGGATTTGATCCTTGCATCCTTCAAGGGATGGAAGACGCTCCTCAAGGCTGGATTGTTGAAGGAAACATTAACGACAACAATCAGTTCAAAACTGACCGTCGGAAAAACAAACTACTTAGAAAAAATAATGCCAGCTACAACTGGGCCGGAGAGCATTGGTTCAAAGCAACCGAGGACTCTCCCGGACATTGGGGAGGCACTAAAGCTTGCGTTAAGGGCTATCAAGGTACTGCCTATGAGAGTTACACCTGTTATGACAGCTCGGGAGACAGCAGCAGTTCTTCCGTTTGCTACCGCCCTGTCCGCGTCTATGAGCAGGTGAAATGGCAACAGTATCAGTCCAGACGAGCCATTGATGTATTCATCAACGGCAAAAATTGGACAAGGGTGCATTGGTAAAGATCAAAGGTTAATCATGGTTGAAATAACTGCCTCTGACATTTATTGGATCGGCGCGATGGACAAGATCTCCCTTGGTCTTATTTTTCTAGCATGTCTCTCCGCTCTATTAATCATTTGTGCCATCCAGATCTACTCCGGAGCCATGGCTTTATTCGGAGCCCTTCTTGGCATAGCTTGTACCACCGCCTTCATATTTATTCCAAGTTCTCAGACTATGGCAGCAATGAAGGTCCTTCCGGCAATCGTCAACAATCAACGAATACAGGGGATCTCAGAGAGCACTGTGAAACTAACAGAACAGTTTCTGAAAGAGAATCTGGAAACATTAAAAAGCAAAGATAAATCGGGAGATAAAAAATGAGAATCAACAATGTGGAATACCCGAATGTTTCCATCCGCGTCATCGAATCCAAACGTGTTGTGGGTCTTACCGGGCCGAAGTCGATTCACCTTTATGAAGCAAATATCAAAAGAGGCGCAGTAATTCAGAAAAGAGCTTCTGAAAACATAGCCGAACTTCAGGACTGGATTCTTTTGAAGGTCGGAGGCCGATTGCGGTCAGCGTAACAGTTAATGCCCGGAAGCAGACGGCCTGATTGACAGGCGCGGTTGCATCCTTGGCGGGACAATGCAGCCTCCGGGCACCAATTATTCTAATCGTCCCGCCCCGTTGAAAGAACGGTGACAGTTGATCTTTCGGTTCATAACAGTCTGCACAGAAAGTCCCGCCAGATTTTTTGAAATAAGAGTTATGAACAACAGACAAATCTCAAGGTTCGGACTTTCCTTCTTTAAGGACGGTTCGGCTTTTTGCACCCTTTTTCCTCCTCAGTTTCTTTAGGAAAAGGCTTTCTTCCCAAGCCCTTTCCCAAATCAACTTCATTCCTTAAGGAGGAAAAAATGGCAGAAGCAATTCACGTCCAACGAGTGACTATCCATCTCAAAAACGGAACAAATCTAGTTCTTGACCTTAAACCCGAAGATCATCAAACGGTCGATCCGCAGATAACCGCTTTGCGAGGTGTCTTAGCCGATTCCGAATCCCAAGACAAAGTATTCCAGTTTCGAGGAATTCGCGGCGACTGTTGGATTCGCATCAAAGAAATCGTCGCTTTTGATGCCGTCCCCCTCATTTTTACGCCGGCTGAAAAAGAACCGGCACAGTCGGCTCAGACCAAATAAATAGCACAACCCGAGGAGGAGATATGAACAAAATTTTCAAGAAAATATGGAATCGGAAACGGGGGTGCTTTGTCGCTGTTTCCGAAGCCATGACAGCTGCAAGCCAGAACACTGGAAAAGCGGCAGTTATCACAGTCGGTCTAGCACTAGCCCTTGCATCGACGCCTTCATACGCCATTTATAAGCATATTTATGCAGGGGAATCAACAGCCGGACAGAACCTAGACTATGCCGAACAGGATTATTCATTAAATCTGCACGGCAATTACACCGTTGGTGCTGGTTCCAATGTTTCTTGGTCCGTTCGAGGTAGAGCAGCTTTTAACATCGGACCGGACAACACCGTTACTACCGTTAACGGAAATCTGTTACTTCATTCATGGCACAGTGAAGATTTAGGGCATTTTACTTGGGACAGATCAAATTCAATTCTGGTTAATAGCACCGGCTCTCTTTATATCGGTGACTACGATGAAATCGGCAACCTTACCCGAGGCGGAACTGACAAAAGCAATAACCTTACAGAATTTCGGTTGAAGGACTCTTCGTCCATAACTATCAACGGAAGAGGCTTCTCTAACACAACCTTTGTCCAAGAAGGCAACAGCGTTCTTTCTGTCAACGGCTCCGGGATGATTTTTGACGGACCCTTCCATATCAATGGAAATTCACGCGTTGACGTCCACAACAATCTCCAAACCCGCAGCAATACTTACATGACCGGAGGAACTATCAATCCATATGGTAATTGGATAAATACCGGTTCATTTAATTTGCAGGGCGGGAATGTCAATGCCGGAAACGGCAACCTTATTAACAACGGAACTGTGACGCAGACCGGCGGAAACTTTTCCTCTAAGTTAACAGGCAGCGGCACCTATAACTATAACGGCGGTTCATTTAATGCCTCCAAAGTTTCGGGAGATATCGTCGTCAATATCGCTTCCGGTCTCGGGGCTTCTACATCGAACTTTGAAGGCGGAAACATCAACAACCGAGGAACTTTAACTGTCAACGGCGGCTGGTACAAGAATCTCAACAATTACGGTACAGCAAACTTCAACGGCAATGCAACAATTGCCAAAACCACTAACTACGGGACTATCAATAGTTATGGTGCAGTTAATTTCACGGATAAGTTAAATACTTCAGGAACGCTCAACACACATGACGGGGTGTGGTCTTTCGGGCCTTCCGGCGTTTTGGCAGTAAACGGCGGAATTGTCCAAACCAACAACTCATTTAACGTCTTCGATTCATTAGGGACGACTGCTCAACAAGAACTTCATTATGTTGGATTGAATTCGGTTTTACCGCAAGAAGTTAAATCCAGTTTGAATGATTTCTTCACTAAGTATGCCCCCGGTTCAATTGCTCGGAAACTAATTAATCATGCCTCGTTCACCGGCGGAAAAGTGATCGTTACTGGCGTGAACCTCACCCAGACGCAAGCGGACGATTTGACAAAGGCATTCAAAGAACAGTTTGGAAGTGCAACGACCCTCGAGTTCCAAGGCACGATAGCGGGCGTTTCACATGATGATAAATTAACCGTCGCAAAAACCAATGAGCTTTATGACAATGTAGAGCACTTGCGCGATGTTATTTTCGTTGATCGCAAACTTGAAGGCGAAAACGGAGCAATTGTTGTCGGCAATTCCGGGCTTCGGAACAACACCGGTTTTACCGGTATCAATGAGGCGACCGGAACAACAATTCAAGACGGGAAAGAGCTTACTCTGATCGGCGGTAAGTCCGACGGAACAGGAAATCGTTTCACTCTAGCTGAAAAAGTTATATCTGCTGTCGGCAGCGGAGCAAAACTGATCCTGGGCAGTCTCGGTATTAAAGACTCTTCTCTTTATCAGGGTCAGGCCTCGGAAGTCAATCTTTCCAACGGCGGAGAATTGAGAATCGCTGCGGGCGATTATCTTGTCACGAATCACACCTCTTCGGGAGGTACAACAACGGTAGATAAAAATTCTACGTTCCGCAGTGACAACGGCACATTCACCGACAAAGCTGTTCTCGAAAATAACGGCGAAACCGTCCTCGGAGCTTTAAACGGCTGGAACAGCGCAGAGGTCCGCAACAATGGAAAATTGACTGTCAGCGGTAATACTCAGTTCGGCGGCAGATTTATTAATAATGCCAATGCCAAATTAGTTGGAACAGCAGATATCGACGGAACCTTGCAAAACAGCCAAGGCGCTCGGTTAATTGCCAATACGGTTAACGTCAACGGCACACTCAGAAATTTCGGTTACATGGAAGCGCTGGATAATTCAACCGTATTCGGCACTCTTGAAAATCCGGGCGAAATCCGTCTTTTCAATACAGCTATCGGTTCCCGCGGTGACGGCAACATTGGCACCATCGGAAATACTTACACTCTTAAAGCAACGGGTAAAACACAGGTATCCGGTTTGATCGCCAATGCTTCAGGCGCTGTTGCAGAATTTACCGGCGATGATTCGGAACTCACGGTTCTAAGCGGCGGTGTTGTTTCCAACAATGGCACATTGATTGCCGATTCGTTAGTTATTAATAACGGCGGCTATTTTATTAATGGAGACAACGCGCAACAAACTTTCGCTACTTCTCCTCTTCGCTTAAGAAAAGTAGCCAGAGCTGTTGCAAGGGCAACCGAACAATTGAAGAATTTGACGGTTTCTGAGGGCGGTAGCAAGACTAATAACGGCATTGCTTATTACGGAACCGGTTCGATTGCGGGTGAATTTATCAATGCTTCAGGCGCCGAAGCTTTCGGCGGCGTGTCTGACATTTTCGTTGACGGCAGCGGATTAGGTATTACGAATACCGGCGCGATCAAAAATGCAGGTACGTTTACTTTCGGCGGTACTTTGAATAACTCCGGCTCGATTACTGGGGACGGTCTGATAGTGTTCAAACGCGCCGGTCTTGGCAACGATACCTTTACGAATGCCGGACAAATCAAAACCGGAAGCCTTGAGGCTGACAATATTAAATATGTACAGACGGCAGGCAGTCTTTCGAGTGCTTCGGGTTGGTTCAGCAATTCAACAGTTGATCTTACCGGCGGAACGATTGAGCACGCTGTTCTCGGTTCCGGCAATACCTACAATCTCGGCGCGGGCTCCGGTTCCAATGATGCAGCAACATTTACGGTCGGAACACTCGACAGTTCTTCTGTCGTGAATATCAATCGCGGTGCAACACTGAGAACCGAACATATTGCAATGGACGGTCACAAGACCACTAACTTGCAAGGCGGCCGTCTGTCCACAACGTTGGATCAGGTCTTTGCCGATCTGGATTATTCAACACTTAACCTAGATGCAGTAAATCCTGAAGATAAAGTTGAAGTCAGCAGCAATCCTCAAATCGTCACGGGCATCGGTAACGTTATCGGTTCTGTTGCACAGGGTATCGCTTTTCAATGGGGTACTGTCGCGTTTGACGACGCCTCCTACAGTGCTGCTCTTGCCGGTGACGCAGTTAATAAGCTCGTAGCAATCGGAGATGTTCCTGCGGATCGCCGCGGAGAACTTGAAGTTGCATTTAACGGCAAAGCTGCTGAGAGATTTAATGTAGATCTCGCAAATTCCATTAAAGCCACTGCCGCCGGAACTCTAGCCTACGCAACGTTTGCTAATGAAACGCTTTCCAATGAAAGCGCTGCAAATCCGGGCGCAACTTCTTTGGTTGTAGGTGTTAATGACAGCGCAGCCGTTGTTGTTCCGACTTCCGGTACGCCGAACGTTTTAAACCAGTCAATGGGGTTTATGAACGTAACCGGCGTTTCTGACGGCCTCTATATTAATAGTGGCAGCCACTTCGTTTTGGTTGGTCAGGCCCAGCCCAATCCCAATCTCGCTCCGGTGGAGTTAGCTGACGGCGCTGTTTGGGTAGGAGGCAACCGCAACGACAACGGAAACTTGACTCCTTCTAAGTTAACGCTAGGCTCTTACGGTTCAGCCGCTGCAACGAAGGGACATCTTGCAGAACTCAATATCGGTATTTCCCCGGCCAATAACAAAATCGGAGGTGCCGGCGGTCAAGTGATTGTCAAAAATGGCGAGTTTACCGTTGACGTCCTGAACAACGGCTCTGCCGGTTACGGTAATGACCGAGAGGGACTGGTTATCGGCAATGCCGATGACACAGCCACTCAGCTGATTGTCGGCAGCTATACGGCTGTTGACGGCAGTGCTATGAGCAACCACGGCATTTTCAAGGCTCAGAATATCGCTTCCCGAAACACCAACAACTCGTTCGTTAATCACGGAACTTTTGATATCGGCACTGCGGATATTAGCGGATACCTAGAAAACAACGGTACCGCAGAGTTCAATGAGCTGACTCTACGCGAATACGGTTCTGTTAATAAGCAAGGTGCTGAACTGACAGCCGGAAAACTGACCGTTTCCGGTAACGCTCTTGCCGGTGCTTCGGGAACTTACGGCATTCGTGGATCGCTGGAAAATCAGGGCAAACTGTCCGTTACGGATGAGCTAACTGTTGCCGGTGATATGACCAACAGCGGCGAAGTGGACATTGCAAAACTCACCGTTCAAGCCGCGACACCCGTTCAGGATGCAACTGCGGGCAGCTTCATTAATAATGCGCTTGCCAAAATGGACTCGCTCCTGACGGAAGCAGGATCTCTTGTTACTAATGCAGCGGATGCCGTCCTGACAATTGCCGGACTTAACGGAGCCTCCGAACTTAACGGTACTGTTACCAATGACGGAACCCTCAAAGTTGACGGAACTCAGAGTGTCACGGTTGCTTCAGGTGAACTCAACAACAACGGCACAATGGAAAATACCAATGCGCTCAATGTCACAGGCGGCACGGTTGGCAACAATGGCTCCTTAGCCTTGAATGGACTGAATGTCTCGGGCGGTCAGGTTCAAAACGCAGCCGAAGCTCAGTTCAAAGATTCAGGGACAACTAAGATTGAAATGGCTGATGCCGCCGATGTCGGCATTGCCAATGAAGGCCACCTTGAGCTTTCAAACCTCATGTTATTGAAGGGCATGATTCAGGGCGGTTCTGTCGGCTCCAAGGATGTGACACTGGCTGATGTTCGACAGGATGCCTCGATTGAGGCTGAAAAGGTTCAATTAAAAGAACTGAACAATGCCGGAACGGTAAAAGCTACCGAATTTGCGGCTGCCAAGTCTGAAAATACAGGCAACGTTGAGGTCGGAAATCTTATTCTGGCTGAGAACGACCGCTTCTTTAACCAAGCAGCCGGTTCAGTCAAGGCCGATCAGCTGGTTCTTAACGGCGGAGAATTTGTCAATGCCGGTGGAAACACCTCGGATATTGCTTTGACGCAAATCGCGACCGGCGGGCAGTTCACTTCCGACGGAGACAGCAACCTTCAGAAGGTTGTTTCCAACGAGGGAACGATTAACCTTAACAAGGGCAATCTCAATATTGCCGAGCTCGATGCGAAGAACTCTGTCTATAACCAGTTGGGCGGTCATTTCAAAGCGGATAAAGGATTCTTTGAAGATTCCACGCTCAACATAAAGGGCGGTATTTTTGATGCTTCCGAAGTTCGCGATTCCGAAGGAAACGTTACCGGCCTCCTCGGCAATAACACTGTTAACATCTCCGGCGGCAATCAGACTCCGGTGATTGATAACGAGGATTCTGCTGAGAATAAGTCCCACTATAAAGATAATTTGACGCAGGTTATCGCGGGCGTAGTCAACAGCGATACGACTGTCAATATCATGGAGGGCGGCGTTCTTGACGCTGCCAAGATCGAACTTGACGGAACGAAGGCCGACACTATCAATCTTCAGGGCGGCGTTCTTCAGACAAGCGCTGATCAGATTTTCGGTTCCGTGACGACTGAAGCAATTCGTATCGACGCAGCGGACGCCGAAACAGGCACCGTACAGCTTCCGACCACTGTGCTTTCTGCAACTACCGTCGGCGCAGTTAAAGATGAGATCAAAGCCGGGCTGAATGTCGAAAGCGGCAATCTTGCTCTTGACGACGATTATTTCAGCTCTTCTTTGATTGTCAGCGTGACCGACAAGATTGCCAACGCATTTGAAAATGCCGCTGATCTGACGATCAACTTCCTCGGTCAGATGAAGGCTCCCTTCACGGTAACAACGGCTAATGACCTTGAAAAAGAAGGTCTCGATGTTGTTAAGAACCCCGGTATCGTGCTCAACACGACGACTCTGCACAATGAGTTTGCGGATGAGTACAACAAAGACACTGATGCTTCTCAGACGATCAAAGGTTTGATCATTGGTGCCGAGTCCAATGATCCGAATACCAATTCGATCAATATTAGTATGGGATTCAAAGATGTCTCCCATACCGATAAAGTCACAATCGAAGGCGGTAAGGAATTGGTTCTTGTCGGCAATGCCGTCAATGCAATTCCTGAAGGTTCTTTTGGTGATGATGCCAATAAACTGCTGAAGGATTCTGCCGACGGCGGCTCCATTGACGTGAACAACGGTACGTTTACGTTCGGCTCTCACGGCGGAGTTACTCCGACGGTCGGATGGATTCTCTCCTCCAATATTGCTGAAAACGGCTCTCTTGAAGCGAAAAACGGTGAGTTTGCCGATTGGACTATCGTCAACAACGGTAATGTTCACGTTCACTCCAATGCCATTTTGCATACCAACAGTTTGACCGGCAGCGGTTCGACCGTTAACGAAGGGAAACTGTCTCTGGACGAAAAAGACGGAAATCTTCCGGTCTTTGATGTCACCGGAAATTTCCTGAATCAGGGCCAGAACTCCGTCTTGGACGCTTCCAAGGTGGACAAGGTAACGGTATCCGGCACGCACGCCAACGAAGGCAATGCCAATTACAACGATATGCTGATTGCCGAAGGCGGCAGCTCTAATAACAGCGGTACGGAAAAAGGCAACATGCTCACCGTTGAAGGGACTCATGCCAACTCCGGCACTTCGATTTGGAACGGTGTCACCGTTGCCGATTCCGGTAAAGGCGAAAACGCCGGCAAGCTCGATGTCGGCAGTGTGTTCGACGTTCTCGGTGAGTTTGTCAATAAGGGCAAAGACGCTGTTCTTGATGCAACCAAGACTGCCGTGACAACTGTTGCGGGTCTTCTGCGCAACGAAGGAACTGCTAACTACGATGACATGACCGTTGCCAGCGGCGGTAAATCGGAAAACACCGGGTTTGAACAGGGTGACATTCTGACAGTGGCAAACGGCGGTCAGCACACCAACAGCGGCACCTCGATTTAGAACAATGTCACGGTTCAAACCGGAGCAACTTCAACTGTTGATGTCGGCGGCAAGGAAACAATCAACGATACTTATGACATTGCGGGTGACCGCACCAACAAAGGAGAAGTTGACGCAACGAAGGTTGCCAATACTCAGGTTTCCGGGTCACTCGACAACCAAGGAACCTCGAATTATGACGATATGACCGTTGCTTCCGGCGGAATTTCGAACAACTCAGGCTTCGAGAAAGGCGACATCCTTACCATCGAAGACGGCGGTGAGCATATCAATTCAGGCACCTCGATCTGGAACAACCAGACCATACAAGTCGGAGGCTCGGCCACTACTGAAGAAGGAGGCAAAGAGACCATTAACGACAAGTATGTTATAGCCGGTGACAAGACCAATAAGGGTGAAGTTGACGCTACCAAGGTTACCGATACCCTTGTTTCCGGGACACTCGACAACCAAGGCAAATCTGAATATGACGATATGACGATTCAGGGCGGCGGAACGTCGAATAACTCCGGCTTCGAGAAAGGAGACATCCTGACGATTGAGACGGACGGCGAACACAATAACTCCGGCACGTCTATTTGGAACAATGTCGTTGTGGCCGAAGGAGATGTGAACAACACGGGAGATATTGAAACCGGAAAACTCACCATTGACGACGGTCTCGTCAAGATCGACGGCGGCAGTCTGAAGGCAGAGGAAACCGACCTGAACGGCGGAGACCTTGTCATCGGAAACGACAGAGAACCGACCGAGGAAAACCACGTCAAGGCTGAAATCAATCCGAAGGACGACGTGATCGACACGAATATCTATGTGAAGAACAACGGCGATCTGAACCTCGGACCGAAGGGCGGACTTGACTGGACCGATTCCATCGGATCTCCGACGGTGCCGGGCGGCACACCGAGCCGATTGGTTATTACCAATAACGTGACAACCGGTCCGGGAGGAGGCATTGCCGTAGGTCCAAACGTTTGGACGGATAAAGATACGCACGTCCAGATCGGAAACGGTGATCTCTTCTTTGCTAAGGATTCTCTGACCGTTATCGACAGCTCCATCCTGACAGACGGTAAGAGCGCATTCAATACCACAAGCGATATTGCGAAAGTCACCGTCGAACCGGGTGCAAACCTTGTTCTGGGCAATATTGAAGAAGTGGGCGACTACACAATCGTCAATGGCTACATCACCGGCGGAAATGAATCCGGCGGAATGTGGACGGGCGGCTGGACCGGCGACAATCTTTACGCTCTTCCACAGGACGGCTCCGGCATCAACTGGATTCTGACGCTGCACAACGATCCGAGCAAGATTTGGGTGAACGCGACATTGGCTGATGTTCGCACCGTCTATCCTGACATCGCTATCCCCAATATTGCGAACGACGATCTACTGCACTGCAAGAGCGGCGACGCAGGAGCGGACTTTGTTTGCCGCGTACTTCGCGACAAAGAATTGGATGTTGCCGGTAAGACCAAAGTCATCAACTCTGTCGCCAATATCGCCTTTGCGGGCGGTGCCATGAGCGTTTCCATGAACGACCTCAACACGGCTGCCGACTCCATCGAGGGCAGAGTTTCCATGCGAAACGAAGCCTTTACCGAGTACGGTGTTATGCGCGAATGGGATCGTGGAAACGATCTTTGGGTCGATGTTATCGGCGGTAAGCAGAAGTACAAGAGCCTAAGTGCCACCGGTATTTCTAAAGCCGGATTCGATACGAACGCCTACGGTTTGGTTATGGGATATGACCGCAAGTTTGCCGGTAAGTCCGTCATCTTGGGCGCCGCCTTCAGTTATAACCACGGTTCGCTTGACTCCACAGGCGACGTGCTGAAGACCAAGAACAAGTATGACAGCTTCGGTCTGCACGCTTACGGCGCTTACGCTCCCGTCGATAGAGTCAATCTGATCGGAACTTTGAGCTGGATGCACAACTCCTCTGATATTACACAGTCGATTAATGCAGCCGGATTCAATAAGGCTAATGCGGATGTCAAGACGAATATGTTCAGCCTCGGTGCGCGAGCCGAAGCCACTCTGCCGGTCGGCAAGGCAAATGTGATTCCTCACGCAGGACTGCGTTATGTGTGGGCTAAGTCCGGCAGCTATGACACGAAGGTGGACGGTAAGAAGGTTTGGGGCAACACACCGGATGCCACCAATACTTTCCAGCTGCCTATCGGCGTTGCGGTGCGCGGCGACATTATGACCGCTTCCGGCTGGAATGTTCGTCCGCAAGCTGATCTGACACTCATCCCGCAGTTCGGGGATACCGAGCAGAAGACGAAGCTCAGCAATTTCAACGGTGTCAGCGACAAGCTGTCGGGAGAATTTGCGGGCAAATTCGGCACAAACGTCAATCTTGGCGTTCAGGCCGATAAAGGTCCGGCAACGTTTGGCGTCCGCTACGGATTCACGGGCGGCACCAAAGGCAAAGCAGACCATGCCTTCAAGTTCGAGGCCAGATACCGCTTCTAAACAAATCTAAAAACTTACGCGGACTCCGAAAGGGGTCCGCACAACCCCGATGAATGAAGGATTCATCGGTGAGCGCTCTAAGAGGGCGCTGACCAATGAGTCTCAACCCAAGAGATAAAAATGAACAATAGAAAAAAATTACCTTTTAACCTTGGAAAGCAGTTCCGAATGACTTCCGGTTCTGGCCAACCTGAGCAAAGGGTATTCAACTTTATAGATGAGAAGCCAATCGGGGCGGATATGCAGTTCGCGATATCCCTTCCAATTGCCGCTCAAACTATGGTCTCTGAATTGAACCGGAATCTCAACTTCTTTAAGAAGCATATCAATTGCTTCAGAAAGAAGTTCCATCCTCTTTCCTTGTGCTTCCATTTTTTTAACGTCTTTCAAAAAAAGACTCGAAGCATCGATGCTCAGCATTTTTTATCGACTGCCGAGAGCAATTCTTGGAAATTGGAAAACTTCTTTCCTTTTCCTTCCTCCAGCTCATTCATCGCTTCGATGGTTTCTTTGTTTGGGACGTATGTACTAAAGGGAATGTCTCTCTCATTGACCAATTTGATCAAGGTCATCCGTACCAAGTCGGATATGGAAAGACCCATAGCCGAAAGAATCTCACTTGCTTCAGATTTCAATTCTTTGTCGAGTCGAACCCGGATAAAAGAGTCGGCGGTGCTCATAAAAGCTCCTTTTAAAGAATGCCTACATTGTAGCACTGATAAAAGATTAAGCTCTGCTTTGACCGCATCATATCCTTTGCGGAATTCAGGATTTTTCATCCAATCCGCCGAAATCTCTTTTCAAGATTTCTTTGTAGGTCTTCTGATTTGCCTTTTTTCTACCTCTGGCTTTTTCAATATCAAGTGCTGCCGCTTTTCTCAAAGCGCCATCTCCGGGGTCTTCCTCTGCGCAAAAATGAAGGTACAAAGCGCAGTCCTCTTTGCTTTCAAGATAATCAACCGGATCAAAAGGTTTGCAAAGTTTTGTACTCAGAACCGGGAAGAAAGAAGGTTTTTCAGGTCTAATACTTTCGCTCGAACAGTAATCAAGATATGCGTCGATGACGCTTTGAAAAACTTCTCGAAGCTCCAAAAGGGTGATACCTTCATAAATCAACCCGCAACGGATACCAAGGACTTTCCCCGTAAATCGGCCGTCCGGACCGACTTCCACGGAACCTTCATAACCTTTGTAACTAAGCTTCTCCTTACTCATAGAAATTCATCCTCTTTGGAGCCAAATTTTAATCAAAGTGGCCTGCGTGTAAGGATAATTATCGGTTTCATCCTTGTAACTCTTTCCCTCTCATCTCAAGCCGATGATTTCGGAGAGTTGGCCAAACGCTGCGCACCGGAGGTATCTGAAGACACGCTGCGCGCATTGGTCAGAACCGAATCTAGTTTTAATCCGTATGCCATTGGTATTGTCGGCGGAGGCTCCCGGCAGCCGAAAGCATTCCATGAGGCAATGGCAATCATTGCACAGCTGGAACTCGAAGGAAAAAACTATTCGGTCGGGTTGGCACAAATCAATAAAAAGAATTTTTCCAAGCTCGGTATCAATGCCTCCGGGGCACTGGATGCCTGTACCAATTTAAAGGCAGCATCAAAAATCCTTTCCGACTGCTACCAAAGAGCACAGAACCGCAGCGGCAGCAATTCGCTTCACGATGCCTTGAGCTGCTACTACTCAGGAAATTTTCAGACCGGCTACCGCCACGGCTACGTGGATAAGGTGCGCGCCAATGCCGGCATTTCAACCTTAACAGCTCCTGTCGTTCCGTCCATCCGGGAGGCTGAAACGCAACAAAAAGAATCTTCAACCCTTGTCGCTAAAGGCGACAAACCATCAACCGGATTGATTTTTTAATCCGATTAACTTTAGGAGTTTAACTATGAAAAAAAACAACTTCTTATTCCCCGCTGCGCTGGCCGCGTTGATTCTGAGTGATCCGGCACTGGCTGCTGCCGGAACTCAGAGTCTGAACAATACGCTCCAAACAATTTTGAGTGTATTCCAAGGCGCATCTCTTTTAATCGTCACAGGAGCAATTATTTGGGCAGGCTACAGAATGTTGTATACCCATGCCAATATTCAGACGGTTGGCGGCCCCTTCCTAGGCGCTTGTTTAATTGCCGCAGCTCCTTGGCTGGCTGAATTGCTGGTGGGCTAAATGGAAACATCGAGCCCTTTGTTTAAAGGTGCGACGCGCCCCGCTTGCATCGGGGGCGTTCCCCTCCAGGTATTTGTGCTCAATATCGGCGTCATTTCGCTTTTGGCAATCTGGATTTGGATTCCTTTGATTTTGATTACGCCTATCACGCATTTTTATTTGAAGACCGTCGCCGACAAAGATGAGCAGATTTTCTCGCAGCTGATTTCTTATGCGCGAATCAATCTCGTTCGCTCTTTTAACCGACGGTACTGGGGAAACGTCACAAGTCTGAGCCCAAAACAAGAAAAAAAAGAGCTTTTCATCCTTGAAAAGAGCAAGGAGTAAACCATGTTTGCCCAACGTAAAGCACTTGAAAACTCTGAAAAAAGCCTCTCGGAATTTATTCCCTACTCAGCAGTCATTGCGCCCGGCGTTGTGATCTGTCGTGAAGGAGATTTGGTTGCGACTGTAAAGATTTCCGGAAAGGTTTTTGAGGCGGTTTCCAACGAAGCGCTCCAAAGAGACGCGGAGCGCCAGAACAACTTCTTAAAAGTGATGGCAAGCGCGTCCTCCACGGACGAAATGTCTCTCAAAGTGCACAGAATTCGGCGCGTTGTTCACGACGAACTTTCTGTGCCGGACGAGAATTCGAGCAGCCGTTTTGTCAGAGACTTTGTTCGCGCCTACAACCGTGAAATCTCGGAAAACAATCTGATGGCGACCGAACTATATGTTTCTCTGGTAAGCCATAAAGCCACCCTGCTTAAAAGAGACAAATACAAAGAATCAGAAATTCGTGAAGAACTCAATGAGCGGTTGGATGTTTTCGGCAAGGTCTTCGACCAGCTGGTGAGTTCATTGCGAGACTACGAGCCAGCGGTTCTCGGAGAGTACGAAGACGAGAACGGAGTCGTCTTTTCTCACCAGTTATCTTTTTACAACTTCCTGCTCACCGGACAATGGCAGAAAGTCCGTGTTCCGTTCATGCCGCTTAACGAAGCGCTCGGGAACGTTCAGGTTTTCGGGGGTGCTGATACCCTTGAATTTCAAACGGCATTGGGGAAATCTTATGTACAGTCCATAGAGCTTAAAGATTATCCGATGGCAACCTATTCCCGGTTGCTCGACGGGCTGCTCTACAACACCAATTTTGATCAGAGTTCTTATCCCTTTATTGAAACTCAGACTTTTACGGCTCTATCCAAAAACAAGGGACTTAAGGCTCTGAAATTGCAGCAGAATCAATTAAGGTCGGCAGAAGACGATGCGGTTTCGCAGATGCACTATTTGACTGTAGCCCGGGATATGGTTGCAAACGGGCAAATCGTGATCGGAGACTACAGTTACTCACTGCTTGTGTTCGGCAGTGAAGATACGGTTGTTGCCAATGCGAATGACTCGGTAAAGAAATTGCAGGATGCGGGATTTTTACCGATCAAGTCCACTCTCGCGCTGGTTACGTCTTATCTGCATCAGCTTCCCGGAAGAAAGGACCGCCCTCGAGTCGCAAAAATCTCAAGTATGAATTTTGCTCATCTCGCCAGTTTTCATAATTTCCCGTGTGGAAAACGCGACCGGAACCCTTGGGGCGAAGCGGTCGCGTTAATGAAAATGCCGAGCGATCAGCCGTATTACTTTAATTTTCATTACACCGATCCCGAAAAGGATTCTTTGGGAGACGTGCCGCTGGGAAACACGGCAATCCTCGGAGCCTCCGGCGCGGGCAAGACGGTATTGCTGAATTTCCTTTTGTGCTCGGCGCAAAAGTACCGCGATAAAGACCATCAGCTCTCGGTCATCTTATTTGATAAAGACAAAGGTGCCGAGCTTGCCATTAAAGCGATGGGCGGCGGATATTTGGCAATTGAAAACGGAAAACCGTCAGGCATCAATCCCTTCCAGTTGGAGCCAACGGCTGAAAACATCCAGTTTTTAATCGGATGGACGAAACGGCTGATCGGACGCGACGGGCTTCAGATCACTCCGTTGGATGAGCAGCGTATCGCAACAGCAGTTGAGACGGTCATGTCCATGCCCGCTAAGTACCGAAGACTTGCTGTGCTGCCGCAAAGCCTTCAGACGGGCGACCGTGTGGAAGACGCGCAGAACTCGCTTACCATGCGCCTTTCTAAGTGGATTGAGACGGGGCCTCTCGCATGGGCCTTTGACAATGAAATCAACACGCTCGATCTCAATGAATTTCCCAACTTCGGAATTGACGGCACGGACTTTTTGGAAAATGAGGACGTCCGCGGCCCGATTACGGAAATTCTCCTTTATCTGATTGAAACTCAGGTAATGAAGGACAAGAGACGAACCATCATTGTGATGGACGAGTTCTGGAAGTATCTCTCCGACCCTGCTACTGCTCAGTTTGCATTCGACAAACTCAAAACGATTCGTAAGCAGAACGGTATCTTTGTGTTTGCCTCTCAGTCACCTGAGGATGTTCTGAAAAGCGAAAGAGGTTCCGCGTTTGTGGACAACACGGCTACAAAAATTTACCTGCCCAATCCCTACGCGAATGAAAAGGATTACACGGAAGGGTTCAAGTGTACGAAGGATGAGTTTTCGATCATCAAGAGCCTCGATACACAAAGCCGTCTGATGCTGATTAAGCAGGGGCCTGTGTCCGTGATGATTCGGCTTGATCTCGGAAATTTCAAACGTGCTCTGAAGATTTTTTCCGGGACTGCCGGAACCACCAAGTTCGGAGAAAAACTATTTTCTCTCGTGGGAGACGACCCTGAAGTTTGGATTCCTTATTTCTTCGGGGACAAACCTCTTCCGACTAGCGAAAAGGAGGAGGCATGAAAAAAAGCATAGGCTCCCACATTTCCAGCAGATTAAGGAATCTTTCAAAGGCAGAGCTTGATGCCGTTGCAAAACAAGTGTTGATCATCTTGGAAAGAGCAGTGGTCGCCGGATTCATTTCAGACGACGAGAAGTTGTATTTGGAATTAAACAAATTATGTCCAACGAAGATGTCTGTAGTCGTAACCGATGATCTAAGCATTAGCGACATCATCCCGATCTCGGACTCGGATATTCCGATGGGATTTTATTTTGCCAATCAAATTAATCCCGAAGAACACCCTGCCGAAAAATTCTGGTTTACGGTCGAAGACCTATTGGGTGCTCTTTATCAGTCGGGAGCTTCTTTCCCAGAGGGAGGAGAAAGATGAGTTTCAGCAATTTTTTTCAGGGAAACATTATCGATCCAGTCAGCTTTATGCAGGTAGTTAGAAAACAATGCTCGATCTACCAAAATTGGAATGACTCCGAGAGAATGGTTTTGAGAATCGAAAATATCCATTCCAATATATTCCTCAATGCCATTCGCAACTTTCTGAGTCCAGTGAGCGTTAAAACAGAATTGGATATCCCGACGTCCCAATTCAAGTTTTCTTCTCTCGGCAGTATTAATTTGTGCTTCAGGAAAAATTTTTTTGATTTTTTCAAAAAACTTTTTCCCTGCATCATCTTTTCTAACTCTTCTGCCAGCCAAATAGTATCGGGTCGTACCAAGGGCAAAAGTCCAAGGCAATGTTTCTTTTGTTTGGTAAAAATAGTAAAGCTGCTTGTTCTTCAAAGCATCTTCCAAAAGTTGTTGAGCAAAAGGAATGCTTATATATATTCCGGCTGTTCTCGAAAGAGCGGACACCATTCGGTCGAAATAACGATAAATAATCTCATAGATTTCTTTGATTTCCTGGGTTTGGCTGGAAACTCTAGCGCGAATATCAAATTTAGTCGGTTTTGCCAATGGGCACTTCTTGAACCGATTGTCAAAATCTTTGCTGTCTTCAGAACCGTCATCCCAATGACTTGCATATGGTCGCTTATCAGAGAAAACATTGCTGATTCTGACTGGCAACCCACAGCTAGGGCACCACAATCTGTATACCGTTCGATTCTCTTTTTTAACGTAACAGTCTTTTTTAAGGGTGTTCGTCAAAAGATCAACAATCGTTTCCCTTTCCAGAGGATAAATGCGGCCGTTGCCAGCTCTCACGGAGTACATGGGATCTCCTTCTTCAATTTCAAAAATCCAATGGTAGATGATTATGAAATATAAAAAAATCGTTTTAGCAATCGCTCTGTCCGCCGGTATGTATTCCGGCACTTCCGCTTTGGCGTCCGGCATTCCAACTGTTGATGCGGCTGCCATTGCTCAGATGGTGCAGCAGCTTACGCAGATGCAGCAGATGTACTCGAACATGGTCCAGCAGTACAACACGGCAGTCAACACGCTGCAAAACTTCACCGGAACTCGCGGATTGGGACTGGTGGATTACAACCTGAACCTGAGAAGTCTGATACCAACCTCCGCCCGCAGTCGTCTCAACGGAATAATGAACGGCACCTCGTCACTCAGCAGTTTGGGCCGAGATATTTTTAACCGGCTTAAGCTCGGAGACGCGTGCAGCAATCTTGACGGGGAAGTCAAGCAAAACTGTCTGAAGGCTCGCGAATTTGAAGCGGAGCAACAGGCCGTACTGGAAGAAGCAGCCAATACCGCCAACCAGCGCCTTCAAAACATCGAATCACTGATGAGTCGGATCAACACTGCAACGGATGCCAAATCCATTGCCGATCTTTCCGCCCGCATTCAGGCTGAACAGGTTGCGCTGCAATCGTCTCAATTGGCTGCACAGTTCCAACAGGCTCAGATGAATAAGCAAAACGAGCTGGTGCGCCAACAAGCTGAAAGAGAAGCGCATCAAAAGATGTTTCCGAGAATGACGCAAGCGGATATTCAACGGGCCATTCGTCCGCCGAAAAACTAAAAGGAGAATCCTATGGCGGGTACTTTTGAAGCCTTCGGGAATCAAGTCAGAGGAACAATGGCTGGTTTTGCCAATTCCGTTTCAGGCGAGATCATCTCGAGCATCAGTCCGATTATTTACACCGGCATCATGATCTACTTTTTTGCCCGGGCCTATCAGATCACGACAGGCCGGGCGGAAGGCGCGATACCCGACTTGATCACACAATGCGTAAAGATTGTATTGGTCGCTTTTTTCGGACTGAATGCCGCAAATTTCGTGACTTATGTTATCCCGGCGGTCTATGGCATCGAAAACCTGCTGTTGAATGCAATATCCCAAGGCACGACCGCAAGTGACATAAATAACGCTTGGGGAGCTGCTGACCAGACATGGCAAACCTTTATGAACGGCTTTCAGGCCATTTACAACATTTGGTCGAACAGCTCTTGGAGCGTTTGGTCCATCGGTGAAAGCATTGCCACGAGCCTGTTCATCATTTTACTCATGGTGCTTATGCTGGTGGTATGCATTTACTTCATGTTTTTCGCTGTCGGTTACTTGCTTCTTTATGAAATCTTTCTTGTCATGGGGCTGGCTTTCGGGCCGCTGTTTATTAGCACATTGATGTTCACCGTAACGCGGACGTGGTTCGACGGTTGGCTCAGAGCAGTGGTCTGCTGGGCCTTTACTCTTGTCGCAGTGGCAGGAACACTCTCACTGATTAACGGTATCTTTGCAGAGAGAATTGATCAAATAACCGAGTTTGCGATAGCTGCCGAAGGCGGAAAAGACTATGGAGTTCTGTTAGTTAACTTAGGTGTTTTTGCCGTTGTAGTTCTAGCTCTTGCAACAGTTGTGAAATCTATCCCCACATTTGCCGCCGGTCTTACCGGAGGCGTTGCGCTTCAGGCTGCCTCGGTGGCAGGTATGCTGCAAAGTTTCGGAAGAACAATGGCAGCCGTCACTGGCGGCGCCATGCTGGGGTACGCGGGCGGTATGTACGGACGCGCCAATGCTCAGGATACCGATTACGCTAAAGAAAACCGGGATGCTCTGAAGTCTCAAGCCCAGCACCTCCTTGGCAGCGGCGGCCTTACCAATCCCGGTTCATTTGCAGCAGCGACTGCCGGTTACGCGGCAGGCGCAGTCAGACAGTTTTTCACCGACCCGGACAAATTAAGAACTCCGGCAAACGCGGGTTCTGACGGTTCTTCCGGTCCGACAGGAGGAAGCAGCTCGGGCTCGCAATCCGGTTCTTCAAGCGCTCCTGCCCCTGCATTTACCGGCCCGGCAAACATGAACCAGACGCCACAGCAGGAAAAGGTGGCGGCAGCCAATGCTGCGGCGCTCGGTGCTGCATACGGAGCACAACCGTCTTCCGTTGCACAATCGACATCTCCTTCAGGAACGACGGGAACAACTAGTTCGATGCCCGCTCAAAGCGCTTCCCCGATTCCGGCTTCTTTTGGAGCAACTTCAGGGACGGCAGCTTCAGCAGCGTCCGGCAATTCCGGCGCAGCAGATCCGGCTTTTGATTTCTCTGCGGATCACTCGCAGTTTGACACAAGAGCTCAATTCAATACTCCGACGCCTGAACAAAACATTCCTCAGTCGTCTCAGAGTTCAGGGTCTTCGGAACAAGTGAACGAGGCTCAAAGCCGACAAAACGAACGGATCGCCGATGAAATCTTAAAAAACAGAAATAAAAAAGAGTGAATCATGCAGTCAAAGAAACTTCTCTACTTAATCTTATCTGGGCTTCTTACAGCCGTTGTTGTAACCGGCTGCGGCGCCACAAAACCGCCGACACCTTCCGGCATTCGCGTCCCTGTAACTGAATTTGCACAGCAAAGACAAAAGGAAGCAATGCAGAAAAAAGAGGAAGCAAAATTCAACTTTGGAAAAGACCGGGCTACACGTAATTTCAGTTTCGGTTATGAGGAGACGGAGCAATGAAAACCTTACACCTCTATTCCGAGAATGGCTGCAAGCTTGCCCAAAACTTCATCAACAACATACTGAGGAGCGGTCTCAATGAAAGTAGCTTCCCTTGCTCGGATGTCCATCGTGCGAAGCTGATCACAAATAATGACACCGGTCGTTTGCAGTCCCGTTCCAATGAGAGGAACGACGAGACCGTACTTTCGATTAAAACCCGCACCGTTACTGATAGCCGCAACAATAACGCGGTTAGAAAGAGCGTTCACTGGCTGAACGCTGACTACAAGCGCCGGACGAACGCCTTGCTGTTCCTGTCCCAGCGAGGGATCGAAAGCAATACGTATGATGTCACCTTGCTGAAGTACCTTTTTCATAATAATTCGGTGCCCTTACGTTTATCTTTTCCCCAAATTTCATACTCTTCTTCCAGCAAGGGCATGATCTGTTTGTGCTCCTCGAGGAGTTGGCTGAGATCATATTTCGGAAGTTTTCTGCGTTTCTTTTGTTTGGACTCAATAATCAGCTTGCCGTCGTCAAACGTATATTCAACGGTGTCGCCTTCTGTTGCGTTCAAAAGTTCAAGTAAAGCCTTGGGAAATGTGGCTACTACCGATCCCCCGACTCTTCGTAATGTCAAAGAAGCCATATCTTTCTCCTAAAAGATAATTTTTAGATAACGAATATTATACAGATAGGAAACAATATGTTTTTCAAGAAAAAGAAACCAACGCCCCAAGCAGAAGCCGCTCCTTCAGCTGCAAAAGAAACCGTGAACAAACCGGCTTATCCTTATCACGAAGCTCTGGATTGGACCGTTGAGCGTATGGCGCTGAAGGAAAAACAGGCCAAAGCCGGTTGGACAGCCGCCAAGATCATGGGGTGCCTATTAGTGCTGGTAAGCATCATATGTATCGTGATCGCAGTGAAAAAGGAAGCTTATCCTTTTATCGTCGAGCTGGATAAAAGCAACGGAACGACCCGGGTGATCGACATCCGAGATCCCCAAAATATCCCGGTCGATGAGATGATGGACAAATATTGGCTCAACCTTTACACGCAGAGCCATGAAAGCTACGACTACCGCACGCTGGAAAACGACCATGCGCGAGTCCGCCTGATGAGCGTTCCTGAAGTATTCAATCCCTATGACCACCAGTACGGGCTGGACAATAAGAAATCCCTTCAGAACCTTCTTAAAGACAAAAAGAAGATCATCTGCAATGTTGAGTCCGTCGTTCCCAACGGAAACGGAATCGCAACCGTCCGATTTACCAAACGCCTTGTTGATACGTACAGCAACAATGAAGAAGCAAGAAACTCTTGGCGTGCAACCATCGGATATGAATACAACCCGAATTATTCGATGGACGAGGCTCAGAGGCTTGTAAACCCATTTGGTTTTACGGTCACAAGCTACCGAGTAGACCCGATCATTGAAGGAGCTGCGCCATGAGAAAAAGACTTTGCTGCCTTTTGCTGACTGCATCTTTCCTCGGCTGCGGGCTCTCAGTTAATGCTTTAGAGCGTCCGACGGCAAGTCAATATGACGCCAGAGTGATGTACACCGATTACAAACCCGGTCAGGTGTATCCGATCCGGGCCGCAAACGGGCTGATTACAACCATCACATTTTCACCCGGAGAAAAAATTCGTGATTTCGGTTCCGGGTATTCAACCGCTTGGGAGTTTCAGGCCCGAGGCAATAATTTTTTCCTGAAACCCAAAGACTTCGACGGAGCGACCAATCTTGTGATTGTGACGGATAAACATACGTATCTCTTTGATGTGCATCCGGGGTCCAGAGCGAAGGCAACCTACAGCCTGACCTTTCGGTATCCGCTGGAAGAGGCAGCCAAAGCTCAGGAAAATGCGAACAAGAAGACCGTTGACTCGCTGCTGAATCAGTCCGATAAAGAGATCACCGATGAGACCGATTCCGAGAACCGATCCGAAGTTAATAAGTTTTACAGCGAAAATTTCGGCTCTTCTCCTCTTTCCAAGGAAATCGCTCCTTTGGAAGTGTTTGACAATGGAAGGTTCACGTACCTGAAGTTTGATCGGCACACAGACTTCCCGGCGGTTTACAGAGTCTCTGAGAACGAAGAAGAAACACTGCTTAACTCTCACATCAAAGGCGACTGGCTCGTTGTTCACGGTGTTTACCGAGAACTGAGGCTTAGAGCCGGACAAGCTGTCGTCGGCATTTATAACGAAACCTACAGCGGGGGAGGAGCTCCGAACGACTCGGGTGTATCGGTGCCCGGACTGAAACGAGAACTTGTCAAAGAGGTGAACTAAATGAATGAAAACACAACACCGCAGATTTCCGGTTCTCAACCCAATCCTACTGAAATCGGAATCCCGAGCGTTGCCGGAAAAAAATCATCCCCGGCAAAAAACAGAAACTTAGCCTTGATGGCGGCGTTAGTCGTGCTCATGCTGATTTGCATTGCCTTCGGTTTCTATCAGAAGCATTCTTCGAGAAACGCGCAGCCTAAGCAGCAGGAGCAGGCAACTCCGATACTTTCCGGACGCACGCTCACGCTTCCTCCTCTCTCGCAGATTCAGCCGCCGGAGGCGCCGCCCACAGCCGTGGTGATAAAGGAACCGGCTGAGCCGAAACCGGAAAAAGAGGCTGGGCTGATTCAGGAGCCTCCGGCAATACAGACGCAGCAAGCTGCAAGCAGTCCGATGGTCAACAGCACCAAAGAAAAACCTGAACCGACACTCGCTGAAAAGAGAAACATGGCCCCCATGATGGCCGAGGGTGGAGCTCTACAGGGAGCGGAGGAAAATGAGGGAAAGGGATTTGCAGCCACCCTCCGTGAAGAGGGCTACGACTCCGGTTCCGGGCGAAATTCCGGCGGAAAATTAGGCGGACTGCTCTCAAGCGTTTCAACTCCTCCAACCAGTGCAGCCATGATGCCGGACAGAAATCTGTTGTTGCCCAAAGGCACGTTCATAGACTGCGTGTTAGAAACCAAGCTTGATACGACGGTTCCCGGCATGACGTCGTGCGTCATTCCTCGCGATGTTTACAGCGCCAACGGTCGCGTACTTCTGATTGAGCGCGGCTCAAAAGCCATAGGAGAATACAAGGGAGCGGTAGAAAACGGGTTGAACCGAATTTTCGTTCTGTGGACGCAGATTCAGACGCCTAAAGGCGTGCGCGTCAATATCGACAGTCCTGCAACCGATGCGCTTGGCGGCTCGGGTATGGCCGGAGAAATTGACTTCCATTGGTGGGCTCGCTTCGGTAACGCACTGCTCTTTACTTTGATTCAGGACGGTTTTGACTTCGCTATGACCAAACAAACGGAAAACAACGGCGGCGTTAATTACTACCAGAACAGTGAAGACGGAATGAATCAAATCATTCAGGAAGCCATGCGTCAATCCGGCAACATTCCCCCGACGCTCACCAAGAATCAGGGCGAACGTGTCGGCATCTTTGTTGCAAGAGACGTGGACTTTTCCAAGGTTTATCAGCTGAAGCCCATAAGCCGATAAAAACTCAAACATAGAAACACTTGAGCCCCGCAGCTTTCGCTTTGGGGCTCTTTACCTAAGTGCCTAGCAAGCCAGCAACAAAAGCAACGCAATGACTAATTTGAGTAGCCATCGCAGAATGCGCTTTGCTATACTAGAGGCGTGAGATTTATTTACGAGCATGATCTCAACCTTATAGGCGGCTCCGGACTGCAATCCGAGAGCCGTTTTGCTTGGTTTCTTCACAGACTGGAAAGGTTACCAGCAACTTCCCAATTCCATTCCCGCCATGCTCTACCGAGTTTGGTTTTTGCATTTTATCAAATCGGGTTGTCTGTAATTTTTGAATAGGCCAGCAAAAAATAAGACCCGCACAGTGCGGGCCTTGATGGTGTTTTATTTCGGCTTTCAGCCTAGCTAAGTTGAGGTAACGTCACCGAACCCTTCCCGAAGGCTCCGTGCTTCAAGGCTCCTTAGCACCCTCAAGCACTTCATAACCTGATCTGCACACTCGTTGCAGATTTACTTCTTTGTATGTATTTTATCCGCACTATCAACTTCCAAAAAATTTCTGCACTGGGTCTATTGGTGCGTTTTTTTGAGAGGGCCCCGAAAGGGATCAGATACGACAAAGCCCGGTTGGGCCCGGGCTTTGGTGAATCTAAAAATTCTTATGAGGGATGAGATGGTGTGCACATTTCTAACCTCGGGGGAGATTATATCTCATAACACGGTTGTCTGGACAGGCGATGTCAATCTTGAATACAAGATTGTGCTTGTTCTGGTGTTGTGGGCTGTAATCCGCACGAAGCTCTAAGAGCAGAAAAGAGGCCGATTCCGTAAGGGGTCGGCCCTGTGCGTTTCAGAGATTAAGCAGCAAACCGATTCTTCCAACAAGTCCGCTAAAAACGTGAAATAATTAACAAGATAAAGTTTGACAATTAGTTCGTAAACGTCTGCACAAGAAGTCCCGCCAAGATTTTTTGATTTAAGCGTTATGAACTTCGTTAATGCAGCTGGACTCCATGCCTGTCGGGAAGTCCCGCAGGTCATCCTGTCATTTCCCTATTCTAAAAAACTTCTCTTTTCTGCCGTAAAAGCCGTCACGAGCCTCAGAACCTCTTGCCCGGAGGTGTCCTATGGACTTTAACTTAAAAGCGTTAGGAGCGGAGACGGTCATGGTTGACAGACGGCTTGCCGCTAGACTCGTTGAAGCGGAACTTCTTCTGAGAGACGGTGAAAAACTGCCATATGCAGAGGAACTAAATCAGTTTATCCGTCAAAACAGCTTTATCGGCGTTAATCCTTCAGAGCGTTTATTCGCTAAATGTGCCGTCACCGGAAAAAATGCTGAATGCATTGGAGTGATGGTTAAGCCGAGAGAGATAGTGCTTGCCGAAGAGGTCTATTACCGACTGCAAGAACTGGAAACAGCAGAAAGCATTCAAAAGGAATACTTAAGAAAATCCAAAGACGGCACTCCTGTCAGGCCTTTGTATGAGGTTCGCGCCGATTATGCGGACAATCCTTCTCTCTCTGAAGAAGAAAACCGCTTTATAGATAGAATCCGACCTCGAGAATATTGCTTTGAAGCCTTGAACGCTTCTGAAGCAACAAGAATTCTGGGAGGTCATGAATATGCCTTTTTCAGCCGAGTCCATCAATTTCTTAAAGAAGAAAAAGAAGCGGGAATTATTGAAGACATCAGCTCCCGCGCAGTCTCCATACCGGGATTTTCGGATTTCTGCGGTGTTCGGTACGGTAATTTATTTATAAAGACTGATTTCATTAAGAATCCCGTTAAGTCGTGCGTTTACGAAAAAGATAAAAAGGCATGGAACTTAACGCTAGAACCGAAAAAACTTTTGAAGTACGACCTAGGGGCAATACAGAAAAACGTCGAAAATCTTCTTGAAATCGGTTATCGTCGCCTGACAAAAATCGAAAGTTTCTGGACAACAGAGGCATTGCCGGAAGTAAAGAAATTCTTCGACAGCTTTAAGACTGATTCCGTCAATCTTCAGGTTGGTGAGAAAGACAGCTCTCTTGAAACCGTCATTCTCAATAACTGCGACCAAAAGGTTTTTGACAAACTTCCCTTAGAGGAAAAAATCGGGATTGACTCTCTCCGTTTTCATCCGAAATTAAATTCCGACGAGATTGAACCTCAGTCTTTGGACGATAAACCCGATTGTGTTCTGAAGGTTGGTTTTTCATTAAATGAAAAGGAAGCTGCGAAGCTGCCGGAAGCAGTAAGAGAATTGGTTAAAAGAATCTCGGATGTGGAGGTCAGGCATACCGTCGAAGACGATAACGGGGTACGGTCATTTGTCAACCATGACAAACAGCTGCTTCAGGAATTGTTTACTGAAGCTGCCGAAAAACAAGGGGTCGGCACGAAGGGTTTAGACCTTTTTTCCGGGAGCAATCCGGTATTGAAAGAAAAACTCGAAATTTCTTACGGGTCAATGTCTTTGCCTCTGGATAACCTTTCAAAGCCTCCGATTTCAATTTCCGGCATTCAGACATTCAACGAAGAAAAAGGCTGTTATGAAGCCGAATATATTCCCCGTCATCTTTATGGCACCAAAGCCTTAAGAGATGCATTTAAACAACTGGGAATGGACGACGGCAAACCCTTCCCGTTTTCTGATACGGCACTTAAATCCGGCCTTGACAGGAAGGTATTGGAAGAAGCCGCAGAAATGGTCAGGAAAACCGTCAAAGAAGACATCGAAGACTTCAGGTTTTCCTTTGAGAGTCAAAAACTCTTTATTCCAAAAGGCGCCAAAGATTTTACGGATGCGCTGCGCTTCACCGTCGAAGTCAAATCTGTCGAGCTCGCTAAAGAGATGCTGGAACGAAAAAAGGAAGCCCCTCTGAGAAAGGAGCACAGGGAAAGCATTGAAAAGATTGTCGGCAGTTTTTCTCGATCTAAGGAATTTCAGGAGCATCCGCAACTGTCGGAAGCTCTGAAAAACAGGCTGGAAGAAAAATTCAAAGCAGCAGAAAAAGCAGGTATCCGACTCGATCTGCGGCACTTGGACGAGCCAAAGAAGCAATCCCAAGATCTCGAACGTTAAAGGTTAAACAAAATGAACTACGAAGAAAAAATCGAATATGCAGAACCGGTCGTTATTGAAAAGCGGCTCATGCAGCAGCTGATCGACCCCAGCGCCGACGTCCGCCCTCTCGACACCGAGGCAGCCGAAAAGTTTCTCGCCGAGTATGAGGTGCTGAGATTTGAGAATCCGCTGGAAACTCAAATTTGCAAACCTTTCGGCGGAGAAAAAGAAACCGAATGCGTCACGGCTTCGGCAGTGAAGAAGGAAACCATCAAAGAGATTGATGCGTTTGAGCACGATTTGGACGAAGCAAGACAGAACCGGCTGCGAGCCGAATACCTTCAAGAATGTAAGTCAGGGAAGGAAATCAAACCTCTTTTCGGCGTCGATATCGAGTATGAAAACATTCCGTGGAACAACCCGCTCGATGAAGAGGAAATGGATTATTTGACTCAGATAACGCCGACGTCCTTTGTACTCGATCCGAAAGCCGAACCGAACAGAGTGGATATGCTGGACTCGGCTCTGGTAACAAAGTTCGGAGCATTTCTCAATAAGAAAAACGGAGAAATTGAGGACGACAAATATTACTGCGCGCCGGAATTTCGCAGAAATGAGGTGTGTTATTACGGCACTTTAAGACTTCGCCTCTACGAGGCCGGAGATCAAGTGAAATCGTTTGGAAATTGGATTGAACAAACGAAGTCTTGGACCGGCGTTTTTGATCTTTCTCAATTGAATTTTGATGACAAGAAAGACATTGAGTACGCTCTGAAGGATCTTCCCGAAAAACTGTTGCGGGAGAAAGTTTTTCAGGGCGCCAAGGAGGACGAACTTTTCTGGCGGGAAAACGTCACTGCTCCGATTGAGCAAACTCTGAATCTGCTTAAAGAACCGAATAAAGCAATCAGGCTTCAAGTTAAAGAGAAGGATCAAAGCATGGCGGATGTTTTGGAGAGGGACATCCGGGAAAAAGCCGAGGAGCGGTGGAAAGCTATTGAGACCGAGCGCAACCAGTCAAAGGAAGTTTTAACACCGGAAAACCGAAGGGTTTTCGACGTTCTGTTCAGCGCTTATGTCGCCACCGAAGACCTTCAAAACCACCCTAGGCTGCAAATGGCACTGGAAAAGCGGCTGCTCGGTATGTTTGTTGCAGCTCAGAAAAAAGGCGTTTCCCTCGGCCTCAATGAATACTCAATGGACGCTCCGAGCAGAAATCAAACGATCATTCAGGTCAAGCAGCCCGCCCGCGAGCGGGAAAAACAATAAGAATAGGAGGAGAAGATGGCAATCAGTTTTAAAGAACAAATTGACAACTTCAGCAACGATTTTTATATCAACACGGCCTACATTCCCTACATCGTCAACGGGCCGGAATGCGCGGATGAACAGAAAAAGATTGATGACTTTCTTGATAAATGGTCATACGTCGATTGTTCGGAAGAAATGCTCGACTCCCCGGATTTTGGAGAATGCCGTATCTGCGGTATGCAAGCTGCTGTCACAAGGGCCACTTTTATCAATAAAGAGGCCGTCCGGGAAGAAGAGCAGCGGAGAGAAACCGATGAAAAATTGTCGGAGCTGTCCTCGGAAAACGCTAAAAACTTTAAGCAGGTCTATGAATCCCACGTTTCGCGTCCCGAATTTCAACAGCATCCCCGCATGAAGGAAATCTTCCGGGCAAAACTTGCCGACGTCTTTGTGGACGCCGAGCGCCGAGGGATTGTTTTAAAACCCGAGGAACGCGCTATTGATTCAAATCGCGATAAACCTAACGGGAACGACAGGGAGAGATAATATGGCCCGATTATTACCCGAACAGCTTGAATTTGATTTTTTCGCGCCTCCTGCCCCGGAACAAGTTAAGAAACCGGAGAAAATAGCTGTATCAGCTGCATTTAAGGATGCAGATATTCTGAAATTTCAATTAAACAAAGACGGCAGCCGAAAACTGGAAGATTTCGGAGAAGACCTTAACAATACCCGCAAAGGCCGGAGCAGAACTAACTCAGATATCGACCGATTCCTCGAACTGCCTGAAAGTGACCTTCAGAAACGGCTCGGCTCAGAACCTCTTGAAAAAGTGTGGCCGAAGGCTGCCATTCAGGCGCTGGCTAAAGATAATCCAGAAGCAGGAGCTTGTCTTTGGCTCGTCCGGCAGGAGCTCGGAGACGTCCGTCCGCGCCAAAATTCCATTAAATACCGAAGGTACATGGCGACCGCCAAGGCCGCCATTGAACTTCACCGCCAAGCTGCAATCGGAGAGCTGGCTCCGGAAGTTCAGACGGCAGCGTTTGACAGTTTCTATGCTGTCCGGGACAACTATAAGTATCTGTCAGCGATTGATCCTAAATATTGGCCGATGCTCGGACACCACTACTTCAAAGATGTCGCTGACATTTGCAAATACAATGACTATCGGCTAAGCAACGATCGTCAACTAAACGAGTATGCCTACCTTACGACGCTGCCTTATTCTCAACATCCTGAAATCTATGACTTCTATCTTATTAACAGCAGCGGAAGCCGAGTTTGCTACAACCTTGCCGGAGGTAAGTCTTGGGAAGAATTCAAAGAGAACATCAATCAGCAGCTTGAAAAAGAGTTTCAAGTTCGGAAGAAGGAGGAAGAAAACCCACAGAAGACCGCCGCCTCCCGGCCTAGTGTGCCTAAACCGATTGAACTCTTCGGACGGTCAAACCGTAAGAGTGAATATGAAGTTTACGGTAAACAGGGATCAATTGAATTCCAACTGACCGACAAGGCTCACTTTGAATCCAAGGATGATTTTTGGAAATTTGTAGCCGAGCATAAACCGGAATTGGAAAGCCGTTACCGGGAGTTAAAAGAAGAATTTTCCAGAAGCGAAAAAGACTGGAGAAGCGGCAATCCGATCAGAGATCGAGTGGGCCCGGACTACCGTCAAGGGAAGGACGCCACACCGGAAATGTTTCAAGAGACCTTCGGATTCCGAGGTGTTGAGTTCGGAAACTGGGTCAAACAAGGAAAAAACGGCAGGGAACGGCAATGGATGCTTAACAATGCCTACGATTCCCTCATGGATCTCTCAAAGATATTGGACATTCCTCCGAAGGCCGTTGCTTTGGACGGTGGTTTAGGGCTTGCCTTCGGCTCTCGCGGTCACGGAGCGGCTTCAGCGCATTATGAAGTGGCGAATCGCGTTATCAATCTCACCAAAACCAAAGGCTACTCAAGCCTTGCGCATGAGTGGTTTCATGCGCTCGATCACTATTTGATGAGAACAAATTACCAAGAAATTCAAGACCCGGAAAGGCGCTACTTGAGCCAGCAGGTCGATTCCTCAATAACTGTTCAGCTAACGGAAGACGCAAAAAGAGAAATCTTCAAGCGTGCCGAATCGGTATACCGTTCTGCAAAATGGATTCCGGCTCAAGTGGAGTATTTAATCAAAAACGATTCAAAAAACTTTGACGCCGCGATTAAATGCGCTCAAGGTGATACCGATTCCTTCAGCATTGAAGTGAATTATCAGGAGCGCTCGAACTCAGCCAACAAGAAGATGATGTTTGAGTTCACCCGAAAAGACATTAACGTTAAAGAAGTCGGCCAAAACAATGTTATCCGCTTCCCGCTGCATGATGCATGGGCCGAAACCATCAATGCCATCCGAGACAGCGATATGCACAAACGTATGACGCGCAAGAGCGACTATTGGCATTCCAAAGCTGAGGAAGCCGCCCGCAGCTTTGAGGGTTTTGTCGAGCTGCGCTGCAAGGAAATCGGCATAACAAACGACTTCCTTACAAACGGTGCCTACACTGAAAAGGCTCTCGGCAAAGAGGGTTTTTATCCGTACTTAGACGGAAAAGACGTTGAGAAAGTAACGAACGGATTCAAGAGAATTTTCAAGGTCATTAAAACCAAAGAAACAGATAAGGGCGTTGCTCTCTTCTCCAAAGCCAATCAGGAAAGTCTGAAGACGCCCAAAGCTGAGATCCGGGAGGCTTTAATTAAAGCATTCGGGAAAGAAGGTCTCGTTAATCTCGTCAACAACAACCGCTTTTACTTGGCGCAAACGGAGTACGAAGCACTGACCGTTGCTTCGATAGAACAGGAAAAAAAGCAGGGATTCTCGACTATTGCGCTGCCCCAAGATCCGACACGGATTCTCGGATTCCACGACAAAGTAAATCACCGGACATTTCTCATTGCCGACAACCTCAAACCGGAGACCGCTTGCGCGGTGATGCTGCATGAGGTCGGCGTTCACATGGCTGCCGATTCCACTCTAAGAGCAAAGACCCGGAAGCTGATTGATACGGCTGTAAATCTCTATGAAACGGGATTAAAAACTGAAGACACTCTGATGAAGACCGTTAAAAACCGCCTTCAGGAAAGCAGAATCTCCCGCAGTTCCTTTGATTACCGGGAAGAAGTCTGCGGATATCTTGTCGAAGAAGCGGCAAAAGCTCAGGCCCGAGCTCCGGCTGTCGTCCGATGGTTTAACGACGTTAAATCTACAGTCAACGTCTGGTTGGTCGAGCACGGCGTCAGAGATACCAGCAAGCTCTCAGCGCTCGATCTCGCGACGATAGCCAAATCTAACGTCAAAGAAATCTCGAAGATGCCGCAGGAGCATGAACTAAGTCCGAAAGGCCGCGAGATTCTTGCAAAGCACGTTCAGGCTTTGTCGTCTAAGTATTCAAAGCTTTCGGATGCTGAAGCTGAAATCAAGGGACTCTACAAACGATTTACCGAACTGGAACAAGTCGGAAAACCGCTACCGGAAGTGCCGAAGACAACCGCAAAGGAGAAAGAGGCAGAGAGATGAAAAATTTGGAAAATAAAAAATCTCCCAAGCTTCTGGTTTAAAGAGTCCGTGTCCTTTCTTAAGGATGATCTTCAGAAAATAACCCGTTACCATTTAAAAAACGTATCAATGCCTTCAGAATTTGATAAAAATGAAAAACCTTGGTTTTTTGGACCGCAAAGGATAAGCCGTACTGAAACGGTAAAGGTTCTCTTCATCAACCCTGATAGTGACATCGAAAGCAAAAAAGATGTAATAGACAGGCTGAGTTCTAATTTAAAAAATGGTGTAATAAACCAAGACACTGGCTTTCTTCTGCAAGCGTCACGGAGTGACGCAAAAAAAACCGTGTTTAGGAAGGACCTCAACTCCCCAATTGTTAAAGCAATTTTTAAAAATGCAAAAGAGATTGCTTCCTCCTCCCTCCACATTGAGTCTCACTGTGATCTCTTGCATGAAAACGAGAAAGTGCAAGCAATTCACATTTTCGCGGTTCCTGCAATAATTGAAGGTGATTTATTTAGAGTTGAACTGACAGTCCGTGATTATGTAGAACGAGATCACGAACGAAAAATGGTCCATTCCATAGACGGAATAAGCATCCAGAGATATGAAAAAGCGTTCGTCTGGGAACCCCCGGCCCAAGAGGTGGCCTCTAAAGGCACTTTGCAAAAAACCGGTCAACCAACCAACGAACGCTACAGTTCTATTGTAAACGAAAATATTAAGTCTATCCCCTTATATAGGCTTCTTTCTGGGTACATAAGGGCCGATGGAAAAAAATATTTTGATAATGTCTCGTTAGAAGAATTCGGATTGGACGGAGTATATCAAAGCAGCGTAAGACAACTTTACGTCAACCAGTTTCTATTTCGAAAATTTGCGAATAACTTTAAAGAGGTTTTGGAGAAAAACAAGTTTCCTCTTTCTACAAGAAATAGACAGCTCTTATTTTTAAATTTTGAAATTGCAGCTGATGATTTTTGGCTTAATTCTCAAGGACTAACCACTAATTTACAAAGTTTGGAAAAGATTATTTCAAACCAAGCTGCCTACCAAAAATTATCTCCGAATGTTGTGGCGATATTTGAAGCAACAAGGAGGCAGATTGTTCAAAACTCCCTTCCTTTTCAATTAAGTGAACAAGGAAAGAAGATTTTAAAACTTCATGTAGAGGCATTGTCTACCAAGTACCCTTCGATAGAAGATGCTTCCGAAGAAGTTGTGCGTCTATATAAAAAATTTTCAGAACTAGAAAAAAGCGGAAAACCGCTGCCCGATGTACCGAAACCTAAAGATAAGGGTGCCGAAAGATAGCAAATCGGCACTTGTTCCACCGAGGAATAAAGAACTTTTTAATTTCAAGGAGTTATCTATGATTAATTTTTTAAGCTTGCCTAAATACCTTACTTTTTTTGTGCTTCCGGCTGTTTGCGGGAATGCTTTGGCTACCGAGCCAGACGGTTCGTCTGAAGCGGCTCTGTATGATGCCGTGATTTCAAATTTAGGAATTTACCTTTTCGTTATGGTTTGCTGCTTCACCGTTTACGGCATCTATAAAATTAAAAAATCAAAAGCCAAGAAAAACAAGAAAGAATAAATAAGACTGAGGCGTCCGTCCGGGAACACCCGGCCCAAGTGGTTGCTAGAGCTGAAAGCTCAGCACGTTGTCAAACCGGTCAACCGACCAACAGACGCCCGCCAGCTATTTTAAGCCGCCGTTTTCCCCGTAGCCACTTAATTTAGTGCTGTTTTGCTACAATAGAAAGTGAGTCTGCAAGTGTCCCGCCAAACCTCTTGTTCCACTCGCAGAAAAATATGTCAATCACGGCTTTGGCGGGAGAATGCCTTTTAACTTCTTCCTTTTATTCCGCTTTTCTCTTTCCTTTAAACAAAAGGATTGATCCCAATTCATTGTTATTGGCGGAAATTCAATTCTCATGCGGAGGTTCCGTATGAGTTCTCCCGTTGAAAAAGACCTGACGGTACGCGTCCAGCTTCAAAAAGGATTGCAAAAGTACCTTGACCGCGGCGATATAACGGAAATTGCCGTAAATCGTCCCGGCTTCGTCTGGGTGGAAGAGGCTTCCGGGTGGAGGCGTTATGAAGACATAAATTTCACCTACGATTATCTTGCCAAGCTCGGAAACGTCTGCGCTGTTTACGGAGGAGAAAACAAAACCCTCGACTCTGCTCATCCGGTGCTCTCCGTGGAATTACCGGACGGCGAACGAGCCCAGTTCGTGATGCCTCCAGCGTGCAAGAACGGCACCGTCAGCCTTACCGTCAGAAAAATCTCTAAGGACGTTATCGGACTGGATTCTTACATTCAGAACGGATATTTCTCTCACATCCGCCCCAAAGACTCTCTTGACCCGATAAATGAGGAATTATCTGCCCTTTACAAAGGAACCTTTGACACCGATAAAGCACCGGACACTCTTAACCTTCTCCGGGCGGAATTTTTAAAGCGCTGCGTGGAAACCGGCAAAACAATAGTTATTGCCGGAGAAACCGGTTCCGGCAAAACCACGTTTATGAAAGCTCTGATGCAGCATATTCCGACGGATCAGAGAATCATTACGATTGAAGACGTGCCGGAACTTCTTTACGGGCTCCCAAAGCACGAAAACCAAGTCAACCTCTTCTACCCTTCGGAAGCTACGGATAAATCAACGGTTACCGCTGCAAGCCTAATGCGTTCGTGTCTCAGAATGAAGCCCGACCGCATTCTGCTTGCCGAGCTGCGCGGGGGAGAGACTTTCGACTTTCTGAATGTGTGCCTCTCCGGGCATTCCGGCTCTATTACCAGCTGCCATGCCGGAAGCTGCGGACAGGTGTTTGACTATTTAGCGCTTAAAGTTCTTCAGTCCTCAACGGGACGCGAGCTTCCTTATCCAGTCATTCAGCAGCTTTTGCATCAGGTTATCGACGTGATTGTTCACGTACATCGAAACAGAACTTTCGGACGTCATATCACTGAGCTTTTCTTCAACCCTCATACTGAGGAGAAAAAGAATGAAAACCTCTAAGACGCTTCTGAAAGTCCTCTTTGCAGTTTTTGCCGTCCTGCTGTGCGTACTCGTGATTCTTTTTGTCAGCAGCTTCGTATTCATGCGGATCTTTAATCTTCCGCTTGAAGCGTGCCGTCCGTGGACGATCATCCAATACTTTATGATGTACCGCCACGCTCCCGACAAAGCAGTGCGCCTAGCAGTCCATGCGTGCCTTTTCCTGCCGTGGATTGCGCTGGTCGGTGTCGGCATTGGAATCGTGATTAATCGAGACAAACGTGCTCTGCACGGGGCGGCAAGATTTGCCAATCTCGGCGAAGTAAAAAAATCCGGCCTGATTGATCCTCCGGGCGGTCTTGATAAAACCATTCTGGTCGGAAAGTACAAAAACAAATATCTGACCTATGCTGGTTACCAGTTTGTTCTGCTGGCTGCGCCAACCCGTAGCGGCAAGGGCGTCGGTATTGTTGTTCCGAATTGCCTCAACTATTCCGATTCTCTGGTCGTTCTCGATATTAAAGGTGAAAACTTTGACATCACCTCCGGCTTCAGGAAAGCGTGCGGACAGGAAGTCTATTTGTTTTCTCCTTACGCGGACGACGAAAAAACACATCGCTACAACCCGCTGGATTACATCAGCAGCAGTCCTGCCGAACGGCTGGGTGACATTGACGCCATCGGTCAGGCGCTTTATTCGGGAGAAAACAACAACGACAAATTTTGGAGTGAAAATGCTAAAGACTTCTTTCGCGGCGTAACTCTGTTCGTTCTGGAAACACCGGGACTACCTCATACGCTGGGAGAAATTCTCAGACAGGCGTCCGGCAAAGGAAAACCGGTAAAAGAACATCTCTTAGGAAAATTAAAAGAAGCTCAGGATGCCGGGCATCCCTACTCAAACAACTGCGTTGATGCGCTCAACCGAGTATTGAGCAACTCGGACAATACGCTTGCAGGTATTATCGCGACATTCAATACCGCGCTTTTGTCCTTCCAAAATCCGAAGGTGGATTTGGCAACGAGCGCCTCGGACTTCGATTTAAGAGAAGTCCGGCGCAGACGAATGAGCATTTATTTCAAGATCGAGCCGACAAAACTCAAAGACGCCCGGGTGCTCATCAACCTCTTCTTCGATCAGCTCTTAAACCTGAACACCCGTAAACTGCCCTCTCAGGACAAAACGCTCAAGTACCAATGTCTTGTGCTTTTAGACGAGATGACGTCCATCGGCACGGTCAACATGATTAAACAGGCTGTTTCCTATATGGCCGGTTACAACATGAGACTCTTGACCATCATTCAAAACAAGTCGCAGCTTGAGGATGTTTACGGCAAAGCCGGTGCCGTAACGCTTTTGTCGAACCATGCTTTGATGATTATGTATGCCCCGAGCCCGGCCACCCAATCGGATGCGAATGAATACTCTGAAATGCTGGGATATGAGACCGTCAAATCGAAATCCAAGTCCCACAGCAAAGGCGGCAATTCCACCAGTGAATCCGATCAGAAGCGCGCCCTGATGCTTCCGCAGGAAATCCGAGAACTCGGCAAAGACAATGAGATTGTAACGCTTGAAAATACCAAGCCCATTTTCTGTCAGAAGATTAAGTATTACCTTGATCCCGCTTTTAGAGAAAGAGCAAATTGGGCAGTTCCCGAGATTCCGCAGCAGGACGTTGAACTTTTCGTGGCACAAATGGAGCAGCGGATAAAAACCGCCTCAGCATCAGACTTAAATGAAACGAATGCTGCAAGCCGAATTGTCACCGGTAATACCGAACTGCCGGACGATATGAAATCGGTACCTGATAACCAATGGTCCGAAGATCAGGTTAATTGCTACATTGAAAATCTGATTTCCAACGAGATTGTCAAAAAGTCGATTTCCAATTTTGACGCTCTAGATGGGATCAGCGCGGCCTCTGCATCGGCTCAGACCGACGTTCTGCGTCAAATGAATAGTGCCGCATCCGGCACCGGAAACGCCCGGCAGATTTTGTCCGACTTGACTGAAGAAGAAGCAAACGTCAGCCCAACCTCGGAAAGCAACACGGAAGACAAAACCTCCGAAAGCTCGGAAGAATCCGATTCCGCACTTTTGGCTTCTCTTGAAGAATTTTCCGATGAGTCGGATTCGGGAAACAAGGTTGAATCCATTGCCATTCACGCGGACATAGAAGAAACGCATTTAAGTGAAATAACCGAGCCGGACACGGAGCCGGAAGAAACTCAGACGACAGCGCAAAACGTTACGGACATTACTGCCAACATCACAGCCGATGTGACTGCCGACTGGGACGAAAAACGCTGTGCGGACTTTGCGGCCTCTTTGATTTCACAAATCAAATTGCAGCTGAAGGAACAAAAAGTTTCCGAAGCGTCTGATCAGGAAGCTTTTCCGGTTGAACAAAAGACCGAACTTACCGGCAGCGAAACTCCGACGTCCAAGGACGAAGGAGACAAACAGAAAGAATATTTCAGACACGTTCAAAAAATCAGAAACGCATATCGGAAAGTCGCGAGGAATCCGCTTGCTTCGCGAAGAAAAATTTCCTAACGAAAGCGGGCAACAGCTCATAAAGGAGAAAAAATGACTGAATACAAAGCCTTCAGCAATACCGTCGTCGTTTTCAAAGAACCGACGATTTCGCAAATCGTTCCCAAATCCGGCCCCAATGCCGGTAAAGAAACTTCCGTATTGGAGTTCAAAGCCTATAAGCCTCACTTCGTGAAACAGCAAGACGGTTCCTTCCAGCAGGACAAAGACGGAACCGAGTTCTTCAGTGTCCGTTACTACGGCAAAGACAGCTCGGCAAAAAGAATGGCTGCGGGTATCAAAGAAGGAATGATGCTTGAAGTTCGCGGGGATGTCTCAACTCGTGAATTTACCGGGAAGAACGGTAAACAGATGCAGGAAAACGTCTTAACCGCTAAAGGAATTGCGGTATCGCTCAATCAGCCCGGTTTGAAGATTGATTACTCGCGTCCTAAAGCTAAAGAGCAGGAAGCCGAGCGTTAAAACGCTCCGAACATGACAGACCGTCCGCGCTTGCGGACGGTTCCGAGGATCAATCATGAAAACAACCAACCGAGAAACCATAAAACTAACCGTAAATATTCTCATCAGGAAATTTTGCGAAGACAAAGCCGCCAAAAATTTTTCCATGAGTAATAAGGAAGCCGAGGACTACGGCGCTTGTGAAGAAACTTCTTTGCGCGAAGAGGATAAGGACAAACTCTTTGAAGATTTCGCACTGGATTGTTTCACACGACCGAGCTTTTCCAATAACGGGGAGCGGCTATGAACGAAAAATACAATGCATACGTTCGATCCGTCGCCGATTACTTCATTGAAGAGATGAAAAAAGGAACGGCACCGTGGCAGCAAGACTGGGATAACGCAGTCAATGTCGTGCCTGTCAGTGCCGTTACCGATGCTCCTTACCGAGGCACCAATGCCCTTTTGCTGATGGCTGTCAGAATGAGCCAAGGGTACGGAGACAATCGTTGGCTCACGTTTCGTCAGGTACAGGAGCTCGGCGGGAAAGTAAAAAAGGGAGAACACGGCACCAAGTGCATCTTCTGGAAGCACTTAGTGGAAAAGGACGAAAAAGATGAGGATAAAACGGTAGAACGCCTCATTCCCTGTCCGTTTGTCGTTTTTAATTCCGAGCAATGTGACAATCTGAATCTCAAGAAATTTGAGACACCGGTACACGAATGGACCCCGTTGGAAGCTGCCGAGCGTATTCTCGACAAGTCGGGCGCGAAGATCGAAGAAATCAAACAAAACCAGTCCTACTATGTTCCGGCCTTGGACAAAATCGTTCTTCCGCTGAGAACTCAATTCAAAGATGCTGAAGGTTTTTATGCAACGGCGCTGCACGAACTCGGTCACTGGACCGGGCACAGTTCCCGCCTTAACAGGCCGATACTGAATAAGTTTGGTACCCCTGACTACGCAAGAGAGGAACTTCGCGCTGAAATATCTTCGATGATGGTCTGCAGCGGTCTGGGCATCAAACGCAAAGCTCAAAACAGCGCCGCATACGTGAACAACTGGATCGAGGTTCTCAAAATAGATCCTAAAGAATTATTCCGGGCGTGTGCGGACGCCGAAAAAATTAAGGATTATTTATTCGGGATAGACAAATCTCTGGGATTAACGGCGGAGCCTCCGGCTAAGAAAGACAAAAGCCCGGACAACAAAGAAGCTAAGGCCGCCCTTCAGACAGCAGCTCTACAGACTTACAAGGATTTACCCAATTATCAACAGAAATATATTCAGAGTTCGATGCTGAATTATCTGACGCAGCCGTTATCCAATCCGTACCAATTTCAAAAACCATCACAAAAAATCAGAACCATTGATATTGAAAGGTAGTCGTCATGCAATTATGGATTGCAGAAAAACCCTCTGTTGCCAAAGCTATTTGTGCAGAGTTGGGAATTGTAAAGAAGGGAGCCGGTTTTAACGAATGCAAAGGCGGCAATACCGTCACTTGGTGCTTTGGTCACCTTTTGGAACAGGCCGGGCCGGATGCCTACACGCCTGATGACGTTCCAGTCACCAAGAAAGGCGGGAAAATTTGGCGTATGCAGGATTTGCCGATCTTCCCTTCGGTATGGAAACTCAACGTAAAACCGGACAGAGGCGTCAAGACTCAGCTCAAAACAATAAAATTACTTTTAGGTAAAGCCGACAGCATTGTCAATTGCGGCGACCCGGACAGAGAGGGACAGCTTCTTGTCGATGAAATTTTGGAATTTTACAAGTGCCGAAAACCCGTCAGTCGTTTTTGGGTTTCCGCACAAGATCCGGCGTCTATTAAAAAAGGGTTGAAATCCCTTAAACCGAACAGCCAATTTCAAGGAATGAAACTGGCAGCTCTCGGGCGATCCAGAGCTGATTGGCTGCTGGGAATGAATCTGACGCGGGCTCTAACACTTACTCATGGGGCTAAGGAAAGAAAACTCATTGCCGTGGGTCGCGTTCAAACCCCCACACTTGCCTTAGTTGCCGAAAGAGACAGAACGATCAAGAACTTTAAGGCTGTTCCTTATTTTGTTTTAAAAACGGAAGTTTCCGCAGGGCGCGGCAGTTTTACAGCGCTCTGGAAACCGTCCGACCGACAGGAAGGTTTGGACTCTGAAGGCCGTCTGGTGAATCCGGCGGTCGCTAAAAGTTTGTCAGACAAGCTTAAACCGACGAAAACAGCTACAGTTAGAAAGACGGAAACCGTGCCGAAAAGGCTGGCACAGCCCCGGGCCTTTTCACTGGCGGACATTCAACTTGAAGCAAGTAACAAATACGGTTTTTCTGCTCAGGAAACTTTAGACACCTGCCAAAGCTTGTATGAAATCCATAAAGCCGCAAGCTATCCCAGAAGCGATTGTCAATACCTGCCGGAATCACAGTTTACCGATGCGCCTAAAGTCCTTGCTGCAATTGCGAAAACTTGCCCCAAACTGAAGGAGTTGGTCTCAAAGGCCGATCCGGCTATTAAGTCTCAAACTTGGAACGATAAGAAGATAACTGCTCACCACGGAATTATCCCGACGCAACTGCCGGTTGACTGGACGGCATTAAGCGATAAGGAACAAAAGATTTATGAACTGATCGGACGCCGATATTTGGCTCAATTTTTCCCGGTTCATCAATTTAATTCTTGCTCCATCGACTTGGAACTAGGAGGTGAGACGTTCATCGGCAAAGGAAAAAACGTTACCGCGCTTGGCTGGAAATTCGTTTACCAAAATCAAACTGACCCGGACACCGATAAAAAAACCGAATCCGATCAGATTCTTCCTTCTGTAAAAAACGGAGACATTCTGAAAGTCCTAAAGACTGAAACGAAAAACGAACTTACCAAGCCGCCAGCCTATTTCACCGAGGGTACTCTGATTGCAGCTATGGAAAAAATTCATACTGTAGTGGACAACCCGGAATATAAAAAATATCTGAAGGAAGGCGACGGGATCGGCACACCGGCAACCAGAGCAGCGATTATCAGCGAACTGAAAAGAAAAGGTTATTTGGAGACGAAAGGCAAAAAAATCTGCGCCTCTTCAGACGGAATTGAATTGCTGAAGCTCGTGCCCGAGCTCGTCCGCAACCCGATCCTTACGGCTGTCTTTGAAAGAAAACTTAGGGACGTGGAGTCCGGCAAAAGCACTTTGAGTTCCTTTATTGAAAGCCAGCAAAAATTCATTTTGCAGGAAATCAATAAGGCAAAGGCAATTAATAATGGCCTCCAATAAGAATCCGTTTCTTGACGATCTTTTTCCTGATCCGATGCGTGCCCGAAAAGCACGCATTTTCAAAGGATATGAGAAGGTTTCAAATACTGCCGCCTTCAGATTTTCTGCTCTCAGTTCAAAAGTTAAAGCCGAAGGTGTTGCCGATAAGCGTGCCGAGGTTATGTTTCGGTTCGGACAAGCAAACATAAAAAGTTATCTTCACACAATCAAAGCAGCCGACTACATTGCGCGAAACGGAGACATTGAGCTGATCGACCAGAGCGGAAACAGTTTACAGGGTAAAGCGGAATATCGAAAAGTTCTATATGAGTGGAAGCTGCTTTCAGAAATGGGAGACGGAACTTCCAAAAGAGGCCACGCCAGAAGAGTCATACTTTCTATGCCCGCCGGAACAGACGAGGAAAAATTCAAAACAGCTTGCGGTCAATGGGCCAAGGATATGCTTGACGGATATGATTATCTGCTTGCTTTCCATTTACCCGGAAATGATACAAAAACAACTCAGCCTCACTGTCACGTTCTTCTTCGTACAAAAAACAGAGAGGGCAAAAGGATTCATCTTGCAAACGACGAGCTGGCGGCAATGCGTGAGCATTTCGCCGCTTGCCTCCTCAAGTGCGGCATCGAGGCCAATGCGACCCGAAGGTGGTCAAGAGGAAAGACGCAGCAGGGAATTTCTCAAGCAGAACACCATGTTTTAAATAATCGCCGGATGTCTGAACAAGATCGAGCCCGAGTCTATGCAATAGCCAAAAAACGTGAACTTTTAAAACGGCAGCAAGCTCAGGTTGAAAAGGTTCATTCTGCTTTTAGGGATGGAAAAGTAATACCGGATTCCCCGTCCATTCAAAAAACCAAAAAAACGCGAAAGACTGTAGTTTATTTGGCTGAACAAGCCTCGAGGAAACTTATTGAGTCTCCCTATGCCGAGGAGCGGCAGCTCGGTAGAAAAATGCAGAATTATTACTCTAAGCTCGAACCTGTTGAGAGCGCCGAGCAGAAAACACTGCGTCAGCTTAACGAGGCAAAGCAGCAGCAAATCAAGCGGATGCAAGCCATGCGTAAACGGCTGAAAAAAGGTTCACAAAAACCGGAACGATAGGCTTCAGCCGAACACTTCCAGATTCTTGCAAACTTTTTCCCGGCTGCTTTCCGCACGAAAATCATAGCGGGCTGTGGTAGCTACCGACGTATGACCCATCGCTCTTTGCAAAATAAAAAGGTCACAACCCTGTTCCAGCATCCTCGTTGCAAAGGTTCTGCGTAAATCATGCGGCCGGACTTTACCGATTAGTGCAAGTTCAGCTCTCTTTTGAAGAATCCTATAGATTGATGACGGCTGCATTTCTCTAAAAATGAACTTGCTGTGATCTGCGCCCGGGCAGATCCGAGGAAAGAAAATTCCGTCTTCCAGTCCTCGAACCCCGAGCCATTCGTCTATAATCCGGTTCAATTTTTTCGGCAAAAAGACGCGACGTTCTTTATTTCCCTTACCGATAAAGCAGAAGGATCTGCTGATACAGTCCCAATTTTTCATCTCCAACCGGACGCATTCTGCCCTTCTCAGGCCGCAGCCAAGCATTAAAGCAAATAGAGCCATATCACGTTTTCCTTGGTTTGTGCCGTCGTCGCAAGCCTTAAGAAGCCCGGCGGCTTCTTTGACTGTCAGGCTTCGACCTTTGGGCAGACGTTCATATTTAACGCCTTTTAAAGCTTGGATTTTTAAGTACGACGACTGAGGCAGCTGATCCAATGTCCAAGCCTCTTTTGCCACAGTTTTGAATGCCGTCAAATAGAGATTTTGTGTTGATCCACAGCAGCCCTGAGCAGCCAGTTGTTTTTGAATCTCTGTCCAATGAGTACGTTTCAATTTTGACCAATCGGCTGTCTCTATATCTTTGGCACCTAAAAAGTTAGCTATGTGCTTTAAACAGTTTGAAATCGTGATAACTGAGCGGGACGATCCGAGTCTTGCCAGATAAGCGAGGGCCGGATTCTTTTTCACGGATGATATTGTGGTATCGGCTGCAATCATTTTCTTCAAAAAGTCCAATGTTAGATAGCAAAGACACGAAAAAACTGTTCTTTGAATGCCTTTGTCAAATCCACAGCTTGTGTCTGAGTCAAATTGACGCCGGTCACGATGACTTTTCCGCCGGTGAACGAGGCATGATCGGCAAGAGTTTTAGCAACCGTGCCCGGAACATACTTAAGGAAGAAGTCGGTCAAACTAGTTTTGACTTCCTGCGGAACCGTTGAATTCAGAGCGACATAATGCAGACCCTGCTGACCGGTCGTACCAA
>OMGU01000291.1_pt1 | contig 58038 bp, 48 predicted proteins | sample 1646121 | NCBI WGS metagenome assembly OMGU01 (sample SAMN05578581, study PRJEB25193) | human gut metagenome | biome: Human Microbiome; feature: human-associated habitat; material: feces | host: Homo sapiens | place: USA:Birmingham
GGCCAAGTGGTAAGGCAGAGGCCTGCAAAGCCTTTACCCCCGGTTCGAATCCGGGAGCCGCCTCCATCGCAGTATCAACGGGCGTCCCATGGGGGCGCCCGTTTTGCATAGGGACGGCTATTTGCCCCTATCCCACCAACTTGATCAGACGGACCTGCGTGCCCGGGGCATCCGCACGGCGCCGAACCTCCACACTGTCCACGAGCATGCGCATGAGCTTGATGCCGCGACCGCGTTCGAGGCTCTCGGCGGGCTCCTCCCCGTCTGCGATCTCATAGCCGCAACCGCAGTCTCGCACCTCGATGATCACGCGATCGAGATATGCATAGACGCTCATAGAGCCGCCCTCGCCGCCGCAGGCGTGGTCGTACGCGTTGGACAGCGCCTCCCCCGCCGCGAGAGCCACATCGAAGCACTCCTCGCGCGTGAGCGGAAGCGTGCCCAAAAGCTCCGCCACGCGATGGCGGTATCCGGCGAGGTGCTCGACACCTCGCCGGATGGTGAAGCTCTTACTCCACAGCGGAGGCACATCGGGTGCTATGACCGGGATTGCGGGTCGCTCGACAGTCGATACATGCAAGATGTCGATCAGGCGCGCGATCTGCAAAAAACGCGCGACATCGGAAGATGCGTTCACGAGCGACAGGAGCCCCTCACGCCCGTAGAGGGCGCGGGCACGCGACAGCAAGAAGGCGAGACCCGTCGAATCGATGAACGTCACGTTCTGGCAGTTCACCAAGATGCGACGCACGCCGCTGTCGATCAGGGCGTCGACCTGCTCACGCAGGCGCGGCACCGACGCGAGGTCGATGTCGGTCGTGGGTGCGATGACGGCTATGTCGTTCCATTCATTCATGCTGCTATGGTTCCCCAAACTCCCCCATCCGATACGCCACCCCACCGTGGGGCGGCATCGCACACGGTCCTAGGACTCGTCCATGCGAAGCGCGACGAGAGCGATATCGTCGTCGAGCGCGGAACCGGTAAACGCATCGAGTTCCGCCAGGACCTTTGAGCACAGGCCGTCGATGCCGGCGGAAGCGGAGCGCAGCAGGGTCTCTCGCAAGCGGGCCTCGCCGAAAAAGCCGCCCGAAGCATCACGGGCCTCGATGGCGCCGTCGGTGTACATGAACAAGATGTCACCGGGATTGAAGGCGAACGCGCCGTTCTCATACACCATGGAGGGGAACGCCCCCACAACGCCCGACTGAACGCTCAACAGCTCCGCCTCGACGCCGCCAGACGCATCCCGCCTCAGCAGCATGGTGGGCGGATGGCCCGCCGAGCAATAGGTCGCCCTGCCGTGACGCAGATCGATCTTGGCGATGAACACCGTCACGAAGGTCTCCACCCTCGAGAAGCTCATGAGCATGCGATTGAGTGAGCGCGCCATGCGCGCGGGGCTCGCACCCTCCCACGCATAGGCAGTGAGCGCCGTCTTGACGAGGGCGGACATCGAGGCGGCCTCGACGCCCTTGCCCGACACGTCGCCCAAGATCATGACGGCGCGGTCATCGGGCAAGCGGATAAGCGTGTAGAAATCGCCGCCCACAAGCGCCTGGCGCGTGGCGGACGAGTAGAGTGAATCTGTCGTGATGCCGGGGACGGAACCGAGGTCGTTGCGCATGCCGGCCTGCAGCGTCTGCGCGATGCGGCGCTCGCTCTTCTGCTGCAGGGCGCCCTCCATGATGAGCTCGAAATCGTGCGCGACGTGCGTGAGGTAATCGAATTCCATGTCGTCGACGGGCTCTTGGGAGCCATCACGCAACAAGAGGAAGCGTCGCGGCGGAAGCACCGTGGAGAAGGGGCCCGCGTCCTCGACGAACACCGCCTCCTCCAAATTGGGGCCATTATCCATGAACACGCCCTGACACGGCAGACCGTGGCGCTCAAGCCACTCGCCGATCCACGTGATGCGGTCGACACGGGCCAGCCTGATCTGCTTGGGGTCCTCCGTGACGGAAAGCGGGCCCGTGTCCGCGTTGGAGGCGTCGGAGCGCGAAGAGGCGCCCACGCGCGCGGCGGGCGCGGTCACGGAGAAGAACATCTCGTCGGCGTCGCACGGCAGGTCGATGCGGCGCCCGCCATCGAGCTCGATGATGTAGACGCCGCGCTCCATGTCATTCAACACAGGCAGCAAGCGGCAGGAGAGTTGCTCGAGGACCTCCTCGATCATCTCGCGCCATGCGGCAACCGGATCCGACCCTGCGGCGTACAAGGCCTCGCGAATGCGCGTGAGCGACCGTGTGAGGCCGGCCGTGCGGGCGGCTCGCAGGGAACTCACCACGCCGACCAATTCGATGGAGAGGTAGTCGCAGATGACCTCGAGCACACGCACGTCGGATACCCGCGGCGAACAGGGCCGCGTCCATCCGAGCTCGACGATGCCGAGCACCTGCGTGCCGAAGTAGACGGGAACGGCGATGAGCGTCTTGAAAGGCGGCATGTCCTGGCTGCGGACATTATGACGGATGCGCGCATCCAGATCGTAAAACGATCCGGGGACCGTCGGGTCGTCCGGATCACCGGGAACGAGCGAGATGCGGCACGCCCGCTGCTCGCGCAGGACGTGCGTCGCCACACCAGCGCCATAGGGAATGAACGCCGGAACACGGGAGCCCATGAGGCCGCGGCTCACGCCGCGCAGCCTGAATCCGCCACTCTCGGCGAAATAGATCGTCGTGCCCGCGGCGTCGAGCGTCTCGGCCATACGATTCAAAACGGTATCGAGCAACGTGGGCATATCGTTGGAACCCACCGTGGACATGATCACGGACAGCGTGCCTGAAAGGCGCTTGTTCGCCGCCTTGAGCTCAGACAACAGGCGCTGCGTCTTGCGGTCGTAGGCGTACTGCTCCTCGAGGCTCCTGATGGCCACGACATAGCGATGCGCATGTCCCCCCTCGCCCTCGGGACTCCCGGAAAGCTCGATGGCGCGCACGCGGACGGGAATGAAGGAGCCATCCGCGAGTTTGAGCATGAGCGTATTCTCGGAACCGTCTGCCGTGAAGGGCACCTTGTGGCCCATTGAGCGCTCAAATGAAACGCTATACAGCAAGTCCTTGATGTCGGCGCCGACGACCTGCTCCCTGCCGATCTTCCCTAGCGAGAGCATCTGGCGGTTCACATGGGCGACCGTGCCGTCGGCGTCGCAGATGGCGACGGCGTCGCTCGTCACCTCTACGAGTCGGGCGACATCACTCAATTCCTCATTGTGCATGCGTTCCATGCGCAACCTCCCGCCGACTCGACACGGCGCGGGCGCGCTCATCGCACGACCGCGTGCGATAGATAGTAAAAAACCCAAACCCCGAAGGGTTTGGGTACTGTTCACGTGGTGTCGGAGGCGGGACTTGAACCCGCATGACCAAAATCGGTCACTAGCACCTCAAGCTAGCGCGTCTGCCAATTCCGCCACTCCGACGTTCGCAACAGGGAGTATATTAACCTGGATTCCGCCGACTGTGCAAGTCTTTTTTCCAAAAAAGTTAGAAATATTTTTCCAGACGCCATTACACCAGCTCAGAGGCAAAAAGATCGATCTTTCCGGAGGCGTCGACGGCAGAAGCGGCAACGCGGTCGGACGCGATCTTGGTATATGCCGGGTGCGCGAGCGGGATGAGGGGCAGGCTCTCCCCCGCCATGGATAGGGCATCTTGGATCAGCGCACGGCGGGTTGCGACGTCTATCGTCCGGCGCGCCTCGGCGAGAACGTGGTCGAGCCGCTCGTCTCGATACACGCTGATTCCCGCCGACGATCGATCATATGTGAGCAGCTCATCCGCAATCGCCTCGAGAGCGGGCACGGGCGGCTCAAGAGTCCTCAGCGCGCAATCGAACTCGGCGGAGCGATAGCGCTTCACAAAATCATCCGTATCCAACGCCTCGGTCTTGACCGAGAACCCAGCGGCCTCGAGATCGCGCACGACATGCGCCACCACCCGGGCGCCCGTTCCTCCCTTGCGGTAGATCAGATCGATATCGAGATCGAGCGGATCGGGCAAGGGCGCATCGGTCTCGGTGCCCTCTTCGGCAGAACCCTCCCCTTCCACGGGATCATTCTGCAGCGCCGCGAGCTTGGCGGCCTCGACCAGCTGAAGCGAACCCTCAGGATCGTACGTGCACGCATCCCAGGGCTGTATCTCGGCAACGCGAGGGGAAATGGGACCGAGGGCGGGCTCGCCGCTGAATTTGAGCACCTTGCGACACAGGGCCTCGCGATCGACGGAAAGACAGGCGGCACGACGCATCTCGGGGCGGGAAAACACCCCGGACACGCAGTTGAGGGAGAGATAGAGCAAGCCGCCCTCGACCCCGTGCGCAAGACGGGCATCCACCGCCATCGAACGGCCGTCAGGAGCGGGGGTCGCGATATCCTCGGCGTCGGAGAGCTGGTCGACGGGAACGTCGGTGATATCGATATTGCCAGCTCGGAACTGCTTGTACGCCGCGACCGTGTCGGCCATGGGGTCGAGCAAGACGCCCGCGGCAAGTGGCGCGCCGATGACGCAGTCGGCGAAAGACGCGAGCATCACACCGCGCCCGCGCTCCCACGGGTACTTGAGGGCAAAAGGCCCGTTGCCAACAGGCTTCAAGGCAAATGCCGCGGGATCAGCCAATGCCGCGGCGGGGACGGGACCCAGCGCGGGATGAGCCGTCACGTGATCGAAATATGGACACGGCTGGGTGAGGGTGACCACGAAGGTGGCATCATCGGGGCAGCGAAGACCGACCATCTCCGAAGCCCGACCCGCGCGCAGCGCCGCGTAGCCATCAACCAGGTGCAGCAACGAACCCCACCGCCCGAACACGGGCTCGGCATCGGATGCGCTCTCACCGCTGGGAATGGCGCGTACAAGGCGCTCCCATGCGATCTTGAAAGACGATGCGGTCACGCGCTCCCCATTGTGAAAGACAGCGTGCTCCGGAAGCTTGAACGTGAACGTGCACGCGTCGTCTGAGACGGCGCACGACAGCGCAGCGCCGGGGACAAGCTCCCCGTTGGCATCGAACCGCATCAGGGGCGTGAAAACGGCGGAGAGCACCTGCAGGCCCGCACGATCTTGAACCAGCAGGGGATCGATCTCGGAAAGCTTCCCAACACGGCATTTCAACCAGGATGCGGGGACGGTCTCCGCACCACCTTGGGATCCGCCCTCCTGCCCCCCGCACGCGGAGAGCGCGGACATCGCGGCGATGCCTATGGCCGCACCGCAAAGGGTTCGTCTATCGATCATCAAAAGTCCTCCCGGCTTTCGCGCGGTTGCATATTGCATCCACTCTAAACGAAATGAGCGCGCAAGGACCGACATTCCACGCACTATTCAGGCGGCGCATCGAGGCACTTCACCCTGTTCGGTAAAAAGAAGGACCCGCAGGGAGCGGGTCCTTCGAATGTTCGATGCAAAGCGCGTCGTCAGACGGGCTTACAGATCGATATGAGACTCCTTGATGGGGAACGGAGCCGCATAGTGGCAGGCGCAGAAATGGCCCTCGCCGATCTCACGGAACTCTGGGGCCTCCTCGGAGCACTTGGCCTGAGCGATCGGGCAGCGGGTGTGGAAACGGCAGCCGCTCGGCGGATCGATCGGGCTCGGCGGATCGCCGGCGAGGATGATGCGCTTGCGGTTCTGCTGCACATCCGGATCCGGAATCGGAACTGCAGAGAGCAGGGCCTGCGTGTACGGGTGGTTCGGCTCGGCGTACAGGCTCTTCCAATCGGAGAGCTCGACCATCTTGCCGAGGTACATGACGGCCACGCGGTCGGAGATGTGCTGCACGACGGACAAATCGTGGGCGATGAACAGATAAGCGGTTCCGTACTGCTTCTGCAGGTCCTTCAGCAGGTTCAGGACCTGGGCCTGGATGGAAACGTCCAGGGCGGAAACAGGCTCGTCGCAGATGATGAGCTTCGGGCGCAGGATGAACGAGCGAGCGATGCCGACGCGCTGACGCTGACCGCCGGAGAACTCGTGCGGGTAGCGGTTGATGTGCTCGGGATTGAGGCCGACAACGTCAAGCAGCTCGCGAACGCGCTCGATACGCTCCTCGGGAGTGCCGATGCCGTGAATGACCATAGGCTCAGAGATGATCTCACCGATGGTCATACGGGGGTTCAAGGATGCATAGGGATCCTGGAAGATGAACTGCATCTCTCGGCGCATGGCCTTGAGCTCCTTCTTGTTCATCTTGGAGATGTCGCGACCCTCGAAGTAAACCTTGCCGGAGGTCGGCGGATCGAGGTGCATGATGGCGCGACCGGTGGTGGACTTACCGCAACCGGACTCACCGACCAGGCCGAACGTCTCGCCAGCACGAATCTCGAAGGAAAGGTCGTTGACAGCGGAGACGACCTTCTTGGAGAACTTACCACCCATGAAGCCGGAGCCGGTGGGGAACTCCTTGTGCAGGTGCTCGACCTTGAGCAGGGGCGTGTTGTTATCTGCCATTTAGGCCTCGCCTCCCTTCGTGGCGGCGACGTTCACGTCGTCGGGAATGGCGGTCGGAACCGTACCGCGGGAACGGGACGTATCGGGTGCGAAGCGCTTCACAAACGCATCGTCGTCGGCGTAGTGGCACTCGGAATAGTGGCCGTTGTCCATGACGAACTTCTGCGGACGCTCCTTGTGGCAGAGCTCGGTTGCATAGGGGCAACGAGGCGCGAAGGCGCAACCCTTGGGGAGGTTCACGAGCGACGGCGGATTGCCGTTGATCGGCGTGAGGGGCTTCTTCTCGTCGGTCGCCTGCTCGGGAATGGAGCGAATCAGACCCCAGGTGTAGGGGTGGCGGCTCTCGTAGAAGATCTCCTCGGCGGTACCGAACTCAACCGGGTGACCGGCGTACATGACCATGATCTTGTCGGCCATGTCGGCAACGACGCCCAGGTCGTGGGTGATCATGATGATCGCGTTGCCGTTCTTCTCCTGCATCTCCTGCATGAGCTCGATGATCTGAGCCTGAATGGTAACGTCGAGAGCGGTGGTGGGCTCGTCGGCGATCAGGATGTCAGGGTCGCAGGCAAGGGCCATGGCGATCATGACGCGCTGACGCATACCGCCGGAGAACTGGTGGGGATACTGGTTGACGCGCTTCTCGGGCTCGGGGATGCCCACGAGGTCGAGCAGCTCGGTGGCGCGCTTCAGGGCCTCCTGCTTGGAGTAGCCGCGATGCAGGCGCAGGCCCTCGCCCACCTGACGACCGATCTTGTAAACCGGGTTGAGGGAGGTCATGGGGTCCTGGAAGATCATGGCGATATCGTTGCCGCGGACGTGCTGCATCTCCTCTTCGGACATGCTGAGCAGGTCATGGCCGCGATACGTGACAGAGCCGCCCTCGATCTTGCCGGGAGGCATGGAGATGAGGCCCATGATGGTCATGGCGGTCACGGACTTACCGGAGCCGGACTCGCCCACCACGCCGAGGGTCTCGCCGCGGTCGAGCGTGTAGGACACGCCGTCGACGGCATGCACGACGCCGTCCTCGGTGTGGAAGTACATCTTGAGATCGTCGACCTCCAGCAGGTGCTGGCCCTCGGGAATGGGCTGGGTCTTCAGATCGACGTAGTTGTCATTCTTCTTAGCCATGATTTACGCGTCCTTCATCTTCACGTCGAGAGCGTCACGCAGGCCGTCGCCGAGCAGGGTGAACGCGAGAACGGTGGTCAGGATGGCAAGACCGGGCAGGATCATGAGCCAGGGCTCGGTCTGCAGGAACTTCTGACCCTCCTGGATCAGCGTGCCCCACGAGGGATCCGGCGGGATGACGCCCATGCCGAGGAAGGACAGGGCAGACTCGGTCAGGATGGCACCGCCGATGTTCATGGTCGCGTACACGACGATGGAGGCGACGGAGTTGGGGAAGATGTGGCGGGCGATGATGCGAGCATCAGACGCACCCATGGCACGGGCGGCGTCGATGTAGTCGCTCTCCTTGACGGAGAGGATCGCGGAGCGGAACACACGGGCGATCTGCGGCCAGCCGAGAATACCGATGGCGAAGAACACGTTCTGGATGCCGTTGCCGATGACCGCGATCATGGCGATGACGAACAGCGTGTACGGGAACGCCAGGAAGGTGTCGGCGAGACGCATGATAATCGTATCCCAGATGCCACCGTAATACGCAGCGATGGCGCCCATCACCAAGCCGATGATGGTGGAGATGCCGGTTGCAACGATACCGACGGTGAGAGAGATGCGGGCACCGTAGATGACGCGGGAGAGAACATCGCGGCCGAGGGTGTCGGTGCCGAACGGATGCTCAAGAGACGGCGCAAGGCGGGAGTTTGCCGCCATGGTGGCCGTGTCGGATGCGGTCGGATCGCCCAGAACCTGCGGGACCCACAGATCGGCAGTGACCGCGACGAGGATGATGATGGTAAGCCACACGACGGCGAACATCGCGAGCTTGTTCTTCCTCAGACGCTTGAAGGCGTCGCCCCAAAGGGTGCGCGTGGGCTTGTCGGACTTATCGGCGACGACATGATGCTCCGCCGCGACGGCACGGGCCTGATCGCCCATGTTGCTCATTGGATACTGCACGCTACTCCCCTCCTACTTATCGCTCTTGCTGCCAAGGCGGATACGCGGATCGAGGAACGCGTAGCTCACATCGACAATGAGGTTGATGATCATGACCACGAACACGATGACGGTGACGGAACCCATGACAATGGGCCAGTCGCGCTGAGTGATGGCGACGTAGGTCATCTGACCGATGCCGGGCCAGTTGAAGACCGTCTCGGTCAGGATGGCACCGGCGAGCATGGCACCGAAGTCCATACCAATATATGTAACGACCGGGATGAGGGCGTTCTTGAGCGCGTGATGGAAGATGATGGAGCGCTTGGAAAGACCCTTGGCCTTAGCGGTGCGAATGTAATCCTGGTTCATAACCTCGACCAGCTGGGAGCGCATGATGCGCGCCGTGTAGGCGGTGGAGACGGCGGCCAGGGTGACGGCCGGCAGGATGTAATAGGTCCACGCGGGGAACTGCGGGAACGGACCGGGCACGCCGGAGACCGGAAGGGCGACCGCGCCACCCGTGGCATTCTTAAGCCAGATGCCGAAGATCAGCTGCAGCAGCAGTCCGAGCCAAAAGGCGGGCATCGCAACGAGCATGGACGTGGTGAGCGTGACCAGGATGTCCCAGAAGGAGTAGCGCTTGATGGCGGAGATGATGCCGGCGCCGATACCCACGAAGGCCTCGATCACGATGGCGACCAGCGCGATCTGAACCGTATGCGGATACGCCTCGAAGATCATGTCCTTGACCGCACGGCCCTTCTGATAAGAAGTGCCGAGGTCGCCCTGGAGCAGATTGCCGAGGTAGTTGAAATAACGGTCGACCATCGGGGTCTCGATGGTGTTACCGTCTTCATCGAAGACGATATTGCCGTTCTCGTCCGTCACGATCAAGCCGTGAGCGGCGCGGATGTTCATCTCCGTCTGGGGATCCATCTTCTTCTCGCCGGCGATCAGCTTGATCGGGTCGCCGGGCACGACATTCTGCATGATGAACAGAATGAGCGTGACGCCGAGGAAGACCGGGATGAACTGTAGGATTCGCTTGAGGATGTACCTGAGCACAGCGATACCCTCCCTAGTCTCATGGACACTACACCTAGCTGCAGTAGCATGCAGCATAAACTGTGATTATACGTCACTTGTCACTGAATACTGCGGGGATTATGCGTAGATATGCAGTCCACGCCCCCATTTCCATACAAATCCAAAGCTCGTTACACAAAAAGCAGGACACCGCTTGCGCGATGTCCTGCTGTTCATAGCGCTTCTCGCTTTACGAGCGATCGAAACTAGGCGAGCTCGGCGGTCTCGAAGTGCGGCTTGGTCTGAGCGTCGTAGTTGAAGGACTTCATGCGCTCGGAGCCAATGTAGTTGTGAGCGTAGAACATGATCGGGATGACCGGCATGTCCTTGCCGATGGTTCCGCAGATCTTACGGCAAGCGGCCTTGCGCTCCTCCTCGTCCTGAATCTGACGGGCGGCCAGCATGGCGGCGTCCATCTCCGGGTTGCTGTACTCCTCGTAGTTGTTGTCAGCACCGGTGAAGAAGTTCGGGTACAGGAAGTTGTCCATGGTCGGGTAGTCGGCAGTCCAGCCAAGGCGGCCGAGGCTGAAGTTCTTGTCGGACAGCTGCTGCAGGTAGGTAGCCCACTCGACGGTCTCCTGGGTGACCTTGATGCCCACGGCCTCGAGGTCGAGCTGGACAGCGGACATGAGGTCGCCGTGATCGCCGTCGCCGTTGTAGTTCAGCGTGATCTCGACATCGCGCTTGCCGTCGGCGTTGGCGGGGTAACCGGCCTCATCGAGGAGCTTGGCGGCAGCCTCGGGATCGTACTTGCAGTCCTCCCAGACGTTCTCGGGGGAATCGTCGATGGAGGTCGGCATGATGGAGGTAGCCGGCTTACGGGAGCCCTCGAACAGGGTGTCGACGATGTTCTGGCGGTTGATGGCCAGGGAGACGGCGCGACGGACCTTCGGGTCGGCGAGGACCGGATCCTGCGGGCTCGGGATCAGGAAGTAGGTGGAGAGCTCGGTACCGAGCAGGCACTGCTTGCGGGGAGTGGAGGTAAAGCCGTCCTCGGACTCGCCGTACTTCTCAATGCACTCCTTGATCTTGCCGCTCGGGATGGAAGCGAAGTCGATGGAGCCGGCCTGGAACTCGTTGAACGCGGTATCCGGGTTCTTCTGGATGGACATGTACACGCCGTCGAGGCTGGGCTTCTCACCGTAGTAGTCCTCGAAACGGGCGAGGGAGATGTACTGGTTGTGCTTCCAGGGTTCGGTCATCATGAACGGACCGTTGCCGATGGGCTGCTCGAGGAACGCCTTGGGATCCTCGTCAGCGCAGGCCGGAACGGGGGCGAGGCCGGGATGGCAGCAAACGGCCGGGAAGTCGGCCATGGGGTCGGTCAGGGTGACCTCGAGGGTCAGCTCATCGACGGCCTTGAGGCCAGAGAACTCGTCGGTGTCACCGGCGTTGAACTCGGCGTAACCGGCAACCGGGGCGAGGTGGTAGCAGATGTCGGAGGGAGTATCCATCTTGGGAGAGGCGACGCGCTTCCAGCCGCGGATGAAGGACTCGGCGTCGACAGGGTCGCCGTTGTGGAACTTCATGCCCTCACGGAGCTTGAAGGTGTAGACGCGACCGTCCTCGGAGATCGTAGGAGCCTCGGCAGCGCAGCAGGGAACGGCGGAAGCGGAATCCCAATCCCACTCCATCAGGCCGTCGAACACGCTGAAGACGACCGCGGTGCCCTGGTTCTCCTGGGCGTTATACGGATCGATGAACGCGGGCTCGGAGAGGTAGAAGTTCATGACCTTCTTGCCGGAAGCGTCGCCGCCACCGCCGTTCTCGCCGCCACCGCAGCCAGCGAGAGCAGCCACAGCGCCGGTAGCAAGGGCGCCACCGATGAAGGTACGACGACCCATCACGGGCTGGGAAAACTTGAAATTAGCCATGCCATCCTCCTTATAATGCAGGTTCACGGAGCACGACGCCGGTTGAGCACCCCTTTGGTGCGACCGGGGGTGCGAACACGTTGCCTTGCCCCGTTGCGCTTCGCGATGCCGCTAGGCTGTTCGGCTTCGCGCGATGGCCAATACCATAGCGCACTTTTGCATAATGGAGTACAAGTTTTCTGCCCGATTCCTGGCATTTTCTTTAGCTTGTTAGAGTATATGCAGGTAGAACAGCACTTTAGTGCATAAAAGAACGGCGAGGGGAACCTGAATACCCGACACAATGTTTCAACTGTGTAACGGAAGATCATCCCTCGCACACCTTTGACGAGAGCAGATCGACCGCCGGCCAATTTCCCGACGCCTATTAGCCGCCGATACGCTACAGCCTGGGCGACCGCTCATAAAAAAGACCCGACCGGACGATGCCAATCGGGTCCAAAAACCTTATGAGCTCAAATCCTTACAGGCCGACAATGCCCTGCGGGAAGAAGAACATCGCCAGGACGACGCAGGCGGCGAACACGCAAGCAACGATGACCGTGAGCTTGTCGAGGTTCTTCTCCATGACGCCGGTTGCGGTGCTGGAGTTATACAGGGAGCTGGCGATCATGTCGGAAACGCCGGTGCCCTTGCCGGAATGCATGAGAACGAGCGCGATGAGCAAAAGCGTGGACAGCGCCCACACGGCGAAGAGAACGATCTGCAACGGACCCACGAGGACTCCTTCTAACCAAGAGAAACGTACAGCGGATAATAGTAGCACACTCCCCTGTCCTTCCGCGAAATTTCACTCACCTTCACCCTGACGAACGGATGCCAGTCAGGAGACGCGCGAAAAAGCCGCCGCCCTAAACGGGCGACGGCCTCTGTATGCGATCGACGCAAATGAATGGACGAGCGCTACTCCTCGATGGCGAGGACGCGACCCGTCATCTCGGCGCTGGGCTCGAGACCGGCCATGGTGAGCATGGTCGGGGCGATGTCGGACAGGCGACCGTCCTCGATGCCGACGAGCTTGGCGGTGTCACTCACGACGATGAACGGCACGCGGTTGGTGGTGTGGGCGGTGAAGGGCTTCTTCTCGCCATCAACCTCGTCAAACATGTGATCGGCGTTGCCGTGGTCGGCGGTGATCAGCGCAAAGCCGCCCTTGGCCTGAATGGCCGGGATGACCTTGGAGAGAGCCTCGTCGACGGCCTCGACGGCCTTAACCGCGGCCTCGAACACGCCAGTGTGGCCGACCATGTCGCAGTTGGCGAAGTTCACGATGTAGAAATCGGCGCGATCCTCGTTGATGGCCTCAACGAGTTTCTCGGTGACCTCGGGAGCGCTCATCTCGGGCTTGAGGTCGTAGGTGGCTACCTTGGGGCTGGCGACGAGGACGCGCTCCTCGCCGGCCTTGGGCTCCTCGATGCCACCGTTCATGAAGAACGTGACATGGGCGTACTTCTCGGTCTCGGCGGTGTGAAGCTGCTTGAGCCCGTTAGCGGCGATGACATCGGCCAGGACGTTCTTGGGGAACGTCTTGGGGAAGGCGACCTCGACGTCGAAGGACGGGTCGTACTCGGTCATCGTCACAAAGTGGGAAAGCTCGATCTTCTCGCGCTCGAAGCCGTCGAAGTCGGCGTCGGTGAAGGCGCGGGTCATCTGACGGGCGCGGTCCGGGCGGAAGTTGAAGAAGATGACGGCGTCGCCGGCGTGAATGCCCTCGTTGTGGCAGGCGAACGGATCGACAAACTCGTCACCGCGCGGGTCCTTCTCGTAGAAGGCCTTGATGCCGGCGACAGGATCGGCCTCGACGTCGGAAGCGTTGACCAGCACGTCGTAGGCGCTCTGGATGCGCTCCCAACGGTTATCGCGGTCCATGGCCCAGTAACGGCCGGAGACGGTGGCGATGCGGGCGTCGCACCCGGTCTTCTCAGAGACCTCGGCCAGGAAGGCGGCGAGCTCGGAAACATAGCCGGCGCCGGACTGCGGGTCGACGTCGCGACCGTCCATGAAGCAATGGACGCGAACGGTCTTCACGCCGTGCTCGGCGGCCATGGCCACGAGAGCCTCGCAGTGGCTCTGCATAGAGTGCACGCCGCCGGGGCTCATAAGACCCATGAGGTGCAGGGTCTTGTCGGTAGCGGCGCAATCATCCATCGCCTTGACGAAGACCTCATTCTCCTTGAGGGAGCCGTCCTTGATGGCGTTGTTGATGCGCGAGAGCTCCTGGAAGACGATGCGGCCGGCGCCGATGTTGAGGTGGCCGACCTCGGAGTTGCCCATCTGACCGTCGGGCAGGCCGACGTCCTCGCCGGAAGCACCGAGGGTGGTGTGCGGATAGTTCGCATACAGGCTGTCGATAAAGGGCGTGTTGGCCGCGCTCACGGCGTTGTCGGAGCCCTCGGGCGCCAGACCGAAGCCGTCCATGATGACGAGCAGTGCAGGAAGGTGGCGGTTAGCCATGGTGAATTCTCCCCTAGTAAAAAGAATGGGCCGCAGCGCCTGAGCGCCGCGGCCCGATTGCAAGACGGGTGTTACTCCGCGGCCTTCACGACCATCTCGGAGAAGTCCGCGGCCTTGAGAGACGCGCCGCCAACGAGGGCGCCGTCGACGTCGGGCTTGGCCACGAGCTCGGCGATGTTGCCGGGCTTGGCGGAGCCGCCGTAAAGCACGCGGATGCCATCGGCCATCTCGGCGCCGAAGAGCTCGACGAGCGCCTCGCGCACGGCGTGGCAGACCTCCTGGGCGTCATCGGCGGTGGCGGTCATACCGGTGCCGATGGCCCAGATGGGCTCGTAAGCGACGACGAGCTGGTCGGCGGAGGCGAGCTCGAGACCCTCGAGGCCGGCCTTCACCTGGGCGACGACGTGCTCCACGTAGGTGCCGGCCTCGCGAACCTCAAGAGGCTCGCCGCAGCAGAAGACGGGAACGATGCCGCCGGCGACGAGCGCCTTGGCCTTCTTGTTCTGGTCCTCATCGGACTCGTGGAAATAGTCACGACGCTCGGAGTGACCGATGATGCAGTAGGTGCAGCCGGCAGACTTGAGCATCGGGACGGAGGTCTCGCCGGTGTAGGCGCCGGAAGCCTCCCAGTAGCAGTTCTGGGCGCCCAGGGCGATGGCGGAACCCTCGAGCTTGTGAGCGACGCAGCACAGGTCGATGGTGGGCGGGCACACGAGGACCTCAACACCGGCGGGGACCTCGGGCAGGGCCTCGACGAGCTCGGCGGCGAGGGCCTTGGCGGCCTCGCGGTCGTTGTTCATCTTCCAGTTGCCCGCGATAAGGGTGGTGCGATTATTCGGCATCGTTCAGAGCCTCCACTCCAGGAAGGGCCTTACCCTCGACGAGCTCCATGGAAGCGCCACCGCCGGTGGAGATCCAGCTCATCTTGTCGGCCAGGTTGAACTTGTTGACGGCCGCGACGGAGTCGCCACCGCCGATGATGGAGGTGCAGTCGGCCTCGGCGACGGCCTCGGCGATAGCCTGGGTGCCGTGGGCGAAGTTGTCGAACTCGAAGACGCCCATGGGGCCGTTCCAGAACACGGTCTTGGCGCCCTTGATGGCCTCGGCGTAGAGCTCCTCGGTCTTGGGGCCGATGTCCATGCCCTCGCGGTCATCGGGGATCGCGTCGGAGGCAACGACCTCGGGCACGGCGTCCTCGCCGAAGTGGTCGGCAACGCGGTTGTCGATGGGGAGCAGGATCTTGACGCCCTTCTCCTCGGCCTTCTTCAGCATCTCGCCGGCGCGCTCGACCCAATCCTCTTCCTTGAGAGAGTTGCCCACGGTCATGCCCTGGGCGAGGAAGAAGGTGTAAGCCATGCCGCCACCGATGATCAGGGTGTCGGCGGAGTCGATGAGGTGATCGAGGACGCCGATCTTGGAGGAAACCTTGGAACCGCCGACGATGGCGACGAGCGGGCGCTCAGGGTTGGCGAAGATACCGGTGAGGGTATCGACCTCCTTCTCGAGCAGGAAGCCGGCCACGGCAGGCAGATACTCGGCGGGGCCCACGACGGAACCCTGGGAGCGGTGGGCGGTGCCGAAGGCGTCGAGGACAAAGACGTCGCCGTAAGAAGCGAGCGTCTTGGCGATCTCGGGGTCGTTCTTCTTCTCGCGCTTGTCGAAGCGGACGTTCTCGAGAACGAGGACCTTGCCGGGCTCGAGAGCCTCGACAGCGGCAGCGGCCTTCTCGCCGTACGTGTCGGCGACGAAGGTCACATCAAGGCCGGAGAGCTCGGCGAGCTTGGCGGCGACGGGCTCGAGGGAGAACTCGGGCTGGAAGCCGGTGCCGTCCGGACGGCCGAGGTGGCTCATGAGGATGACGCGGGCGTTGTGGTCGACCAGGTACTTGATGGTCGGGAGGGCGGCGTTGATGCGGGTGGTGTCACCGACAACGCCGTCCTTGATCGGCACGTTGAAGTCGACGCGGACGAGGACGCGCTTGCCGTCGACGTCGATGTCGCGGACGGTCTTCTTGGTGAAAGCCATGTCCATTCCTTTCTTATTTGACGAGCGGTGGACGATGCGTCCATCCGCTTGAAAAAGGGCGCGACCCCGGGCATACGCCATGAGGCCGCGCCCTCCTATAGACGCTTGGTCTAGATGCGAGAATAACCGCGCAACTTAGGCGACGAACTTCTCGAAGTACTTGATGGTGCGGACCATCTGGGAGGTGTAGGAGTTCTCGTTGTCGTACCAAGAAACAACCTGAACCAGGGTCTGGCCGTTGCCGAGGTCGGCGCACATGGTCTGGGTGGCGTCGAAGATGGAGCCGTGGGTCTCACCGATGATGTCGGTGGAGACGATCTCGTCCTCGTTGTAGCCGAAGGTCTCGGAGATGGTCTCGGCGTAAGCCTTCATAGCGGCGTTGACCTCGTCCTTGGTGACGACCTTGTCGACGACGGCGTAAAGGTTGGTGAGGGAGCCGGTCGGCGTAGGAACGCGCTGGGCGGCACCGATGAGCTTGCCGTTGAGCTCAGGCAGAACCAGGCCGATGGCCTTGGCGGCACCGGTGGAGTTCGGGACGATGTTCACGGCGCAGGCGCGGGAGCGACGCTTGTCACCCTTGCGCTGCGGGCCGTCGAGAGCCATCTGGTCGCCGGTCCAGGCGTGGATGGTGGTCATGATGCCGGACACGATGGGGGCGAAGTCGTTCAGACCCTTGGCCATCGGGGCGAGGCAGTTGGTGGTGCAGGAAGCGGCGGAGATGATGTCGTCCTCAGCCGTGAGCTCCTCGTGGTTCACGTTGTAGACGATGGTGGGCAGGTCGTTACCAGCCGGAGCGGAGATGACGACCTTCTTGGCGCCAGCGTTGATGTGAGCCTGGGCCTTGGCCTTGGAGGTGTAGAAGCCGGTGCACTCGAGCACGACGTCGACGTCGAGGTCGCCCCAAGGCAGGTTGTTGGCGTCGGCCTCCTTGTAGATCTTGATCTCCTTGCCGTCAACGATGATGGCGTCCTCGGTGGCCTCGACCTTGTGATCGCGGGAGTAGTTGCCCTGCGTGGAGTCGTACTTCAGCAGGTACGCGAGCATGTCGGGAGAGGTGAGGTCGTTGATGGCGACGATCTCGGAGCCCTCGTGACCGAACATCTGACGGAAGGCCAGACGACCGATACGACCGAAGCCGTTGATAGCAACCTTAACTGCCATGTGTGTCTCCTTTCATTGGACCTCCCGCGGGCTGGCTGCCCGCCGTTGAAGTCCGAAAACTAACCACTCACCAAATATACCTTTTTTCCGCTTGCTCAATCGTGTGATTGGCAACTTTCGGACAAAAGTCCCAGTTTGAAACGTTTCACCATGCTATCGACCCCTAAGACCAGGGTTGTCATCGATGGTTGAGACGCTTCAATCCCCTTCATGCGACGCCCTCGCCTCCTCAACCATCTTCTCCAGGCGCAACACACGGTGATAGAGGGCCGACTTCGACAGAGGCGGTTGCGCCATCTCCCCAAGGTCGCGCAACGACAGGTCGGGGTGATTCTCGCGCAGGCGGCAAAACGTCTCGAGCGCCTCGGGCAGTCCTGGGCGCAACCCCAAATCATCGAGGGCCTCGATAAGCTCGAGCTGACGTTGGGCCGCGCCGGCGCTGCGCGTCTGGTTGGCGAGCTCGGCGTTCACGCGTCTGTTCACCTGGTTCTTCACGTGCTTGACCGCACGAGCCTCTTCGATCTCCGCGACGGCGCGCGTGGCCCCGAGCTTCGCGAGCAGGCGCCTGATGTCCTCCGCGCTTTTGATATAGACCGCATAGGCGCCCCGACGCGGGTTGACGCGAGCCTGGACCCCCATGCCGCAGATGAGATCGGCCAGGTCGTGGGCGAATTGCTCGCCTTGCACGGCGATCTCGAGATGGAAGTCACCGCGCGGATCGGCCACGAAGCCGCCGGCAATGAGGCTGCCCCGCACGAACGCGCGGCGGCAACAGGCGCGGTTCGCGACGTGTTTGGGCACGCCGGCAACCAAACCACCCGAGCGGTCGAGAATGCCCAGCAGGATGAGGGCCTTTTCCAAATCGGGCTGATCGGGCAGGACGATAAGGTAATTGCGCACGCGGTGCAGGACGGAGCGACGGACGGTGAGATCCGTCTTGAGCTTCAATATCTTGTGCGTGAGTTCGATCATCGTGCGCGCGACCGCGCCCGTCTCCGTGGCGACCTGGAGCTGGTATCCCCCGCGCCCGCTGATCGAGAGCGTGCCGCACACCCGGACGAGCGCGGCGAGCGTCGAGACGTCGCAGTACGCGCACTCGGGGGCGCAGCGCGCGAGCTCGTCGCGAACCTCTGCCGTAAAGGACATCTACCTCATCACCTCCGCGAGCGCAGCGGCAAGGCGCCCGACATCATGGACGGCTGGGGATTCTCCACCCGTGAAATCTCGTACGACGACGCGCCCAGCTAAAGACCCGATACGCTCGAGATCCGCGGCGCTCGCCTCAATCGGGCCGAACGGCGCTTGCTTGACCGCGTCGACCATCGAGGCCGAAACCGGACCTTCATCTTCTGCGGCATGTTCGGCCGCCTCCCGCGCAGCACGCTCGACGAGACGTTGCCAAGCGCGCTTTTCATACGGACGGACGAATTCGGGGCCTTGCGCCCGATGGACCAAAACCGCGTCAAGCGCCCCCTCGAGACCGCAGGCGACCAAGGCCTCCACATGATCTGCCACACTCATGCCCGCAGTCTCCCCCAGCGAGTCGATTTTGGGGCAGACGAACACCCGGGTGGCGCTGGTGGCGGCAAGCGCATCGCGGATCCCGGGGACCAACACGTTGGGAATGATCGAGGTGAACAGCGAGCCGGGACCAAGAACCACAAGGTCCGCGTTGAGAATCGCCTCGACGGCCTCCTCGTTCGCCGCGGGGCACGCGGGTTCCAGGCGCACCTCGGACATGGTGCGCAGACCATAGGAGATGCGGGCCTGGCCGTACACCGTATCGCCCTCGCGCGTGCGCCCGGAAAGGCTCACGAGCTCCAGGGTCGAGGGGTGCACATGTCCAACACACTCGAGCAGGCGCTCGCACGTGCGAATCGCACCGACGAATGAATCGGTCTCTTTGGCAAGAGCCACCAGCAACAAGTTGCCGAGCGCGTGGTCGTCGATGTAGGGGAAGCGATGGGCGAACGCGCGAGCGAGCGGGGCGGTGGGGTCGCCGGCCAGAGCGGACAGGCACTTGCGCACGTCTCCGGGCGGCACGATATGCTCCCGCTCGCGCAAGAGGCCAGTCGACCCACCATCGTCGGCCATGGCGACCACCGAGTCGATATGCGCCCCCATGAGCCGGAGGGCCGCTATGAGGCGCGGCTGGCCGGTGCCGCCGCCGATGGAAACCGCCCTGAGGCTCTGATCGGGCATCGTTAGCTCCTGAGATTCGCCTTGGCGAGGTCGCGATGGGAGATACTCACGTGGTACTGATGGCGCTCCAAGTAACGCCCGGTCGCCTCGGCGATGGCGACGCTACGATGCTGACCGCCAGTGCATCCGATCGCGATGGAGAGTCTCGGCTTGCCCTCGGCGATATACCCGGGCATGACGGCATCGAGCAGGCGGAACCAGGCGTCGAGGAACTCCTGCGTCTTGGGATGGTCGATCACGAAATTGGAGACCTTCTCATCAAGACCGGTAAGCGTGCGCATCTCGGGGTCGTAGAAGGGATTGGGCAGGAACCGCACGTCGATCATGAGGTCCGCCTCAACCGGAAGCCCATGTTTGAAGCCGAAGGAAAACACGTGGACGTCCATCAGTTGCTCGTCGCTGAGCTCTGAAAATGCGGTCTGAAGGCGCCTACGCAACGTCGCCGTGCGCATACGGCTCGTATCGATGACGAGGTCGGCGCGCTCACGGATGCTCGCCAGCGCCATCCGCTCACGCTGGATCGCGTCGGCCATCGTGTCGCCACGCTTTGCGAGCGGATGACGGCGGCGATTCTCGCTGTATCGGCGAATAAGCACCTCGTCCGAAGCCTCGAGGAACAGCACCTTGCAGGTCATCTCATGGTCGCGCAGCGTCTCGATGGTGTCGAGCAACTCATCGAAGAGCCCCTGGCTGCGCAGGTCACTCGTAACACACAGATGGCGCCCCACGCCCGTGTTGATGCCGATGATCTCGGCGAGCTGCATGATGAGGCTGGGGGGCAGGTTGTCGATGCAGAAATATCCCATGTCCTCAAACACATGCATGGCCTGCGTGCGGCCGGAGCCGGACATGCCGGTGATGATGACGATATCGGGGACGCGGTCGGCGTGCTCGGCCGAGATGGCATCTGGGCGCTCGGGCATGATGGGCCTTTCATCTGGATCGAAGCGTTAGCGAATCATTGGTACGAGTATATCCCCTCATGCGACGGCAAACGAAAACACCGCGCCTCGGCCGAAGCCCAGACGCGGCGAAGTCATGCCTTACGGGAGACAGACGTTAGACGTGGCTCACGATGAGGGTCATGCAACCTTCGAACGAGAGGTCGTCGCACGTCGAGGTCGCAACGAAGTGGTCCCCCGCCTTGAGCGGGCAGCCGTTGACTGAGCCCTCGCCCGCCATGACCGTCACGCAGAGGAACGGGTTGCCGGCGCTCGCTGCGGGATACGTGAGGGCGCCATCGAGATACACACGGTCGACGGAGTAGGCGGGGCAATCGACCAGATGCGTGACACCATCGACCTCGGGGGCCGTGATCTCTCCCGTCTCCGGGGCCTTCGCCTCATAATCGACAACGTCAAGGGACTTGTCGATATGCAGATCGCGCAGGGACCCGTCGTCCTGACGGCGGTCGTAGTCGTACAGACGATAGGTGACATCGCTGGACTGCTGCGTCTCGAGAATCACGGTCCCACGCTTAATGGCGTGCACCGTGCCGGCGTCGATCTGGAAGAAATCACCGGGGTGGATGGGGATCTCGTTCAGGACCTCGTTCCAGCGGCCTTCCTCGATGGCGGCGGCGAGTTCCTCGCGAGAGGCCGCACGCTGGCCAACGATGATCGTGGCGTCGTCATCGCAATCGATGACATACCAGCACTCGGTCTTGCCGAGGGACCCGTTCTCGTGCTCGGCGGCATACGCATCGCCCGGGTGGACCTGGACGGACAAGTCATCAGTGGCGTCGAGGATCTTGACCAGCAGGGGGAACCGGTCGCCATCGAGGCCGCCGAACAGCTCGGGACGCTCATCCCATACCTGAGAGAGGAACATGCCGGCAAGTGGGCCCGAAGCGATCTTGCAATCCCCGTTAGGATGGGCGGAGATGCCCCAGCACTCCCCCACCGGGCCGTCCGGAATCTCGTAACCGTACATCTCCTCGAGCTTACGGCCGCCCCAGATCTTGCCGTGAAAGACCGGCTCCATGAACAGCAGGTCGGTTGAAGTATCCATGCGCACCCTCCTCATAGCAGCATGCCTCGCGGCAACGCGCCGCGGGGCATGCACCATGATACTTCCGCTGGGGGGGTGAAGCGACTTTTAAATCCGAAAGGGAGGCCGCCGGTCGCGACAAAGGCCGCGGACCCTATTTCCCAGCGGCGCGCGACGACGCGATCGCCCCCGCGACAAGCCCCATGACGATCATAATGGCTATGGTGGCGAGCAGGGCGACGAGCGCCTTGGGGTCGCCTGCCAGGGCCGAGAACACCCCGGCCTGGATGCCGAAGCCCGGGTCCAGCACCGTGGCCATCATGCCGGCCTGGCACAGCTCCTCGAGCATGGGGACCACACCGAACACGCCGAGCGCGCCGCCCGCGCAGAAGAACAGGATGAGGCACGGGATGGGGTTCGGAAGCTTCGCGGCGACGAACACGGCCTGGGCCAGGGCGCACAGGGTGCCGCCGAGCAGAAAAGCGAGCAAAAACGTCATGTCGATCAACTCCTAGGCAAAAATCCCGACACCGAACGCGGTGCAGGCGAAGGCGAACACAAGACTGAAGGCGAAGCCGCTGCCGAACAGGACCAGCATGACCTTGAGCGCCGCCACGACGGCGCCGCCCAGCGAGGCACCGTGGGCGCGGGCCTCGCACATGACCTCGGTGAGCGCCGGAACCAGGCCGATGAACGGCAGATTGGCACCCATGCCGCCGAAATCGGCGATCTTGGCGTAGACGCCAGACAGAGTGAGGAACACTGTGATGAGACCGGCGAGAAGCAGCGCGACCGCTCCGCGCAGCGATAAGGGGACCTCGGGCGGCATGACCGCCCCGAGCGCGCTGATGATCACCTGAATCGCCAGGCAGATGAGACCGCCGGTGAGAAACGCGCGGCCGATGGATGAGAGTTTGTTGTCCATGGGAACATCCTTACGATAAAACAGCGTGTCGAGAAGACGCGGCGGCGGGAGGCACATATCGCCGCCGCGCCGTTCTCCTAATTGGAAAACCCGGTCCACACCGGCATGCCGGAATACGTGAGCGGTTGTTCAACGCCGTCGAGCACACGACATGCGCCCGCGGCCATCGCCTCGAGCTCGAACTCGCCAGGATACGCCGTGACCGGCGCAATCCATCCGCAGCGCTCCTCAATGGCCCCCACGAGCTCGTCGCTGTGAACCATGCCGCCGCCGAGCAAGATGCCGTCGACCTTGCCGCCGAGGACGCATGCCATGGAGCCTATCCACTTGCAGACCTGATAGGCCATCGCATCCCATGCGCGGCGCGCCGACGCGTCACCGGCGGCGGCCCGGACGATGACCTCGCGCGTATCGGAGGTGCCGCACAGGCTCACGAAGCCGCCCCTCTTGAGCGTGAGCGCGCGGGCCTCGTCGAGCGAATGGCCCCCCTCGAGGTAATTCAGCACCTCGGCCACCGGCATCGAGCCGCATCGCGTGGGCGTCATGGGACCCTCCCCGCCGACGATGTCGTTGCCGTCGACCATGCGCCCATGGTCGTGCGCCGACACCGAGATGCCGCCGCCGATGTGGCACACGACGAAATTGCACTCGTCGTAGGCCCGCCCGAGCGAGGCCGCATGGCGGATCGCGGTCTCCTTCAGGTTGAGCGCATGCAGATGGACATGGCGATAGACGCCCTCGACGCCTGTCATGCGGGCCTCGTCGCACAGCTCGTCGGTGTCGGGCGGGTTCACCACGAAGGACGGCTTGCCGCCCGCCTCCACGGCGAGCTCGTGCGCGATCTGGCTGCCGAGCTGCGCGGGATGCTGCACGCCGTTGGCGCCGCGACGCGCATGGTCGAGGATGGTCTCATCGATAGCGTAGGTGCCGCCCACGAGCGGCAGCAACCCGCCGCCGCGACCCACAAACGCGTCGATGCTGAGCAGGTCGACGCCATTTTCGGCAAGCGCCTCCATGATGGTCGTGCGCCGATATGGCAGCTGATCGGAGATGCCCGGGAAGGTCGCGAGGTCGGCGGCGTCATGGTCGACCGTCTTCTCGAACACGGAGCGCTCGCCCTCGAATAGGCCGATCTTGGTCGACGTAGAGCCCGGGTTGATAACCAGGACGCGCCAGCTCTTGCCGCCCTCCATCTACGCCACCCCCTTGAGGACCGCTGCGCGCACGCAGCTCATGACCACGTTGCCGACGATCTCGGCGACGCCGGCGGAACGGGAGCAATCACAGACGATCTTCTTGAAGCCCTGCAGCATGGGGCCGTACGCCTCAGCGTGGGCGAATTGCTGGACGAGCTTGACGCCCACGTTGCCGACGTTGAGGTCGGGCCAGATGACGATGTTCGCACGACCGGCGATCTCGCTGTCGCGCTTGACCTTACGGCCCGCAACGCGGGGGCTGATGGCGGAATCGAACTGGAACTCGCCGTCGATCTTCAGGTCGGGGCGGCGTTCGTTGGCGATGTCGCGGGCCGCGACGACCTTGTCCACGAGCTCGCCCTCCGCGCTGCCGCACGTGGAGTATGAGAGCAGGGCGCAGCGGGGCTCCCACTCGGTGAGCGCGGAGATCGTCTCGCACGCCGAGATCGCGATGGAGGCGAGCTGGGCGGAATCGGGGTTGGCGCACACCGCGGAGTCGCCGAAGCCGAGCAGGCTGCCCTCGCTCCCCTCGTACCCGGGGATGTCGAAGATGCCCACGGAGCTCACGGTGTCGATGCCATCGGCGAGGCCGATGATGGTCTGGCCGGCGAGGATGACGTCGCCCGTGGAGCAGGCGATGCCGGCGAAGGTGATGTCCACGTCGCCGAGCGCCTGCAAGATGAAGGCGTGCTCCATCGGGCGGGCGAGGCGGCGGGCGACGCCCTTGGCCTTGAAAGGACAGTCGGGCAGGGCGAGGTAGCGCTCGGCGACATCGGCGTTCACGACTTCGTCGTTGATGTCGGCGAGCTCGATCCCCTCGAGCGAGATGCCGCGCTCATTCGCCAGGCGGTGCAGTTCCTCGGCATCGCCCGCGAGCACGCAATCGGCGATCCCCTGTGCGGTGATCTCGGCGACGGCGCGCATCATGGTCTCATCGTCGCCTTCGGGAAACGCGACGCGCATGCGGTTGGCGCAGGCACGCTCGCGCAGTCGATCCATCAGGCTCATGGAGCTACTCCTCGATCTCCTCGGCAACGCGCTCGACGAGCTCGCCGACGGTCTTCATCTTCATCACCTCGTGAATGGTGACCTCGGCGTCGAGCTCGTTCTCGATGGTGGAAGTCAGGGCGATCATCTTCATGGAGCCCTTGCCGAGCTCGTCGAAGGTGGTGTCAGCGGTGATGTCGCCCTCGTGGCCGTACGCGGTCTTGGCGAAGCCGGCGATCTGCTCGAGAAGTTCCTGGTTCATGGTGAAAATCCTTTCGGTGTCTCAGTACGGCGCGCCGAATCGGAGGCGCGCCGGGGTGCCCCCCTGCTCTGGAATCGGGGCTCCCCCGGTTGATGAGCGCGCGGCCCGCGGCGTCGCGGACCGCGCATGGAGGTTGCTAGGCTTCTACCGCCTCGTCGAGCTCGAAACAGAGTTCCGACCACTCGATGGTCTCGGGCTCGCCGGGCTTGACCGGTGTCACGCGCTGGATCGGCTTGGCGTGCACCCCGATCTTCTCGCCGGCATGCAGGCGCTCCTGCAGGCCCTTGACGATCTTCTTCTTGCCGCAAAAGACGACGAAGGTGTAGATCGGGCCCTCGTCCAACTCAACGGCGCCGTAGCCGTAGGGGGCGATTTCCTTGAGGTAGGGCTTGTCGTTTTGGATGCCGGGGATCACGAAGGAGACGAGCGTGCCGTGGCCGGAGAGCTCGACCCATTCGGTCTCGCCGTGACCGCAGGTGTTGCACCCGAGATGCGGCGGGAACTCGATCGCACCGCATTCGGCGCACTTGCGGCCGAGGTACTTGCCCTCGGCGACGCCGTCGTAGAACTTCTTTACGACGGGCTCCATATTCTCGAGAAGCATGGAAGATCCTCCTATAAATCGAATCGTGTGAGAGGGGCGCTAGTCGATGGCGCGGATGATCTGGGCGCGGACGTTCTGGCCTCCGCCGAAACCGCGCAGGAACGCGGTCTTGGGATTGACCTTGACCTGAGTGGCGCCGGCCTCCCCGCGGATCTGCTTGACCGCCTCGTACACGTCGGCGACGCCGGATGCGCCATGGGCGTGACCGAAGTTGCAACGCCCGCCATGCGGGTTGATGGGCTTGTCGCCGTCATAGGCGGTCCGGCCCTCGATGGCGTACTTCCACGCCTCGCCGCGCGGGATGAAGCCGCACTCCTCGGCGGCGACGATCTCGGATGCCAGAAAGAAGTCGTTGCACATGAAGAGGTCGACCTCATCCGGGCTCACACCGGTGAGCTCGTAGACCTCGGCGGCAGCGTTCTTGGTGCCGTGGTACTCATTGGCGAGCGTGGAGCCCTCGAAGGCGGCGGAACCAGTGCCGAGCACCTCGACGGGCATGTGGTCGTAGCCGCGGGCCTTGGCCATCTCGGTGGGCATGACCACGATCGCGGCGGCGCCGTCGCACTTGGTCTCGAATCCGGTGACGCGCAGGTACTGCGTGACCTTGGGATTCATCACCGAGGTCAGGAACTCATCGGCGGAAGCCATGTTGTTGGCCTGGGCGACCTGATCGAAGTCGACGTCATAGAACGCGAGCGGGTTTTTGACGGCGGCGCGGCGCAGACTCTTGGAGAGGCCGTTCAGCGCGTCGTCGATGTTCTCGGCGGTGAGGTCGTAGGTCCAACGGTAATCGTTGATCCAGTTGTCGAACGAGATGCCGAAGGCGGAATCGAGCGGGCGGCCATACGCGCGGTCGTAGACCATGGGGATCGAGGGCAGCATCTCCTCGAGCGGGAAATCGCGGCGATAGCAACCGGGGGCGCCCACGACGGGCAGCGAGGCGGCCAGATCGACCGCGCCGGAGAGCACGATATCATACGTGCCGGACGCGACGGCCATCACGGCCTCCTGCAGCGCGACATAACCGGTGCAACAGGCCTCGGAATGATGGACCGATCCGATGCCGCGCACACCGAACCAGTCCGCGACCTGCATGTTGGGCGTCAGGGAGTCGCCGATCATGAAGGGATTGGCGGCGCCGTGATAGAAGTACTGGATATCGCGCGGCTCAAGGCCGGCATCCGCGATCGCCTCGAGCGCGGCGTACCCGAAGGCATCGCCCTCGCTCATGCCGCGGGTCTCGGGATGGTCCTCGAAGTTCTTGAACGGCGTGCAGCCCACGCCGACGATCGACACGCTGCGCATGTCCTTGCCAAGCTTAACCACTGACAGTCACATCCTTTTTCACTTAAAGGTGTACACGGGTGCACGAGGCGGACAGCCGAGCGGGGCCCAGCCGATCTCCCCGATGCGGTACTCGCGAACTGCTGCAGCGGTTCTTAGGAACTATCTGTATGGTATGTTGCCGTCGCACACCCATACGGGACGGTTCGCCCCATATCGTCCCGCATAATGGGACGATATGGGGCGAACCGTTTCTTTGCACAGGTACTGCGTCTATCGGAAATGATTCAATTGCGCTCCATCGACGCACCCGAACAACGCGCACATCCGCTTGCCGGGCTTTTCATGCCGTTCGCGGCTATATATCCAAGCGAAGGGGACGCGGAGTCAGGCGATTGGCCTCCTGCTCGAGGAAGAAGGGCGCGTACAGGAAGCGGTTGAGCGCCGTGGCGACGACCACGGGCTCCAGATCCGGACGCTCCTCGAGCCAATACTGGATGAGGTTGTGATGTCCGGCGATCGCGAAGGAAAGATAAAGGTCCCAGGTATCCTCGCCGCACGGCAGCGTGCTCAGGCGTTTCCTGAAGTGATCGTGCATGAAGATCGTCGCCTTATGGGTAAACACTGGGTCGCCATGGACGCCGTTCAAAACGACGATCTTGTCTCGATTGGCCTGCAGCACCTCCATGCGCCTGATCATCGAGGGCGTGGGATCGAGCTCCGCATCGTCGAAGCGGGCCTTGAGGGCGACCTCGTTGATCTCCCCCATTCCCTCGAGGATCTCGTCCTCGAATCGCTTCACGACATCGTCGACGCTCGAGAAATGCCGGTAAAACGTCGACTTGGACACACGCGCCTGACGGATGACATCGACCACCTTGATATCGGGGATGTCGGTTGCAGCCATGAGCTCGAACACGGCATCGGTTATGCGGCGCGACGTCTCCATGGCATCGGCTGCCCTCGACATGTCAGTCTCCTTCCCGTCCGTCACGGCGACACTCGATTGCCCGCGCCATCAGATCGGCCGGATCATGATCGATCAACTCGATCGACGTGGGCGCGGCAGTCGCGACGGCGATGCAATGTCCATGCCAAGCGATGTGGGCGACATGCCATCCGTCGGGTATGCCCTCCGTCCGGGGGTCGCGCTCGAACCCGGTGCCCTCGGCCTTGAGAACCGCCTCGAGGCCGGTCCAGGCACGGGCGAAGCGACCGGCTCGAACGGGGCCTTCGTCCGCCGCCTCAATCCACTCGCACGTCTCAACGGGAAACACGCGATGCGCGACCAGGCGGTTGAAGCCGTCGACGGGCTCGACATCAACACCCAGGTCTCCATCGATTCCGGGTGCGGAGGCCACCACGCAGCACGATCCGCCATGGGAGATGCTGATGGAGACGGTACCGTCCAACAAATAGGGCTTCCCCGCCGGGCCGATGGAGAGGCACTCGTCCGTATCGACACCATACACATCGAGCAGCAAGAGACCGGCGGCGAGCGCCTCGAGCCTCGTCGCCTCGGCGAGCGAGGAATCCAAGACGCGCGCCCCATAGCGCGGGGCAAGCGCGCGGATGAGGTCCTCCGCAAAGCCCGCACGGCCGCGGAGCGCGTCCGCCAATTTGACGGTTGATACCACGTGGACGTTGACGATCATGCGGGCACCTCCCTCCCTTCGAACACGCCGCCCCCTTCGATGTCGCCCATGATAGCAGCGCACCCCACCGTGATGGGCGGGGTGCGTGATTTGGAAAACCGGTGAATCCGGCTAGACCGGCAGCGGGCGGACGGTCTTATCGGCTATTCCTCCAGCGCCGCCTTGAACCAAGAGGTCAGGCTCGTGGGGTGCGTGATGGCGGTGCCCACGACAACGGCCCATGCCCCAGCGTCGATTGCAGCGCGAGCCTCGGCGGGCGTATGGACATGGCCCTCGCAGATGATGGGCAGGTCGGGGAACTCGGCCGTGGCCTGGCGCAGCAGCGGCAGATCCGGGCCCTCATCGAGCGTGGTGTCGATCGCGGGCTTGTTGTGCGAGAGCGTGGTGGAAACCAGATCGAAGCCAAGTTCCACGGCGTGACGGATGTCCTCGATGGTCATGCAGTCCGCCATGAGCAGGACGCCCTCCTCCTGCAGCGGGCGCACCGTATCCTCGAGCGTCTTGCCGTCAGGGCGCGGACGATCGGTGGCGTCGATGGCGACGATGTCAGCACCAGCGGCAACGCAGGCGCGCGCATGGCGCAGTGTCGGCGTGATGTAGACACCCTCGTGCCCGTCCTTCCACAAGCCGATGACCGGAATCTCGACGCGGCCCTTGATGGCCGCGATATCGGAGAGGCCCTGGCAACGGATGGCCGCGGCGCCGCCGAGCTCGCAAGCACGGGACATGCTGGCCATGATCTCCGGCGTACGCAGGGGCTCACCGGGGTAGGCCTGGACACTCACGACGAGCTTGCCCTTGAGCGATTCAATGATGGGATGCATGCGCTCCCCTTTCGGATTGAAGATTCAAGCGCTAAAACGGCCCGATCGCACCTGTGCGACCGGGCCGGGGCGCTTACATTACAAAGATGCCAGCAGATGCTCGGCGGCGCCGATCAGCGGGGCATCGCCCTCGAGCTCGCCGATCAAGATCGGGGTCTCGAGAAGAGGATCGAGCGCCTGGCTCGCGTAGCCCTCCGCCACACTCATCTTCCACGTCTCGCTGCGCCAGTCGGGACCCTGATGGATAACACCACCGGACAGCACGATGACCTCGGGATCGAGGATGTTGGCAAGCGAACCCAGGCTCGCACCGAGCGCGAAGCCCGCCTCGTGAATCACGGAGATCGCGCGCTCATCACCCTGGCGGCAAAGGTCGTTCACATCGCGACCGACCGTTGGACGGGACTCATCAACGCGTCCGTAGCGCTCCTCGAACATGCGGCCGATGGACGTACCGGAGGACACGGATTCAAGATGCCCGGAGCGACCGCAGGCGCACGGGATCCCCTGTGCACTCGTCGACTCGATGTGACCCATGTGGCCGGCAGCGCCATGGAAGCCGCGCATCACACGGCCATCCTCGACGTAGGCACCGCCGATACCTGTGCCGATACCCAGGCAGAGCACAGAATAGCGGTCACGGCCGACGCCCCAATGGGCCTCGCCCAAGCCATGGGCCTGAACGTCGCCGACAACGGCGACCGGCATCCCAAGAGCCTCGCGTAGGCGAGGACCGAGCTCGATGCCGCTCCAGCCGGGCATGATCTCGTTTGCATAGGCGATAGAGCCGGTCTTGGGATCGACCACGCCGGCAGCGGCCACGCCGACGCCGATCACCTTGCGGTCGGGGTCGCTCGCAAGTGCCTCTCGAATCGCACCCTCGATGCGGGAGTACACTGCCTCCCCGCCCTCGGAGGGATTCGTGGGCACCTCGGCAGAATAGACGGGATGCGGACGGGAGCCGTCCGCCGGATACTCCATGATGGCGCTGGCGATCTTGGTGCCGCCGATATCGACGGAGCACACATAACGCGTATCAGCCATAGTTGCCTCCAATTAGAGCAGACCGCACTCGACGAGAACGTTGCGAATGGCCTCGACGTTGGCGCCGGAAAGAGCCTTGACCGGACGAAGCATCTGATTGGACTCGAAGACACCCATGAGCTGCAGGGCGGTCTTGAAGGCACCGACGCCGGCGCCGTAGCCCTGCACCCCGTCCGTGCAATCGAAGATGTGGGAGAGCTCGTTGAGCTTGTCCTGCTCGGCCTTGACCGTGGCCCAGTCACCTGCCTCAGCGGCCTTCCACATGCGGACGTAGCCCTCGGGGTCAACGTTGCCCAGGCCGGGGACGGAGCCGTCCGCGCCGGAGAGATACGCGCCGTCGACGACGATCTCATGGCCGGTGAGCAGGCTCATCGGGTGGCCGAGCTTCTCATTCTCCTGGCAGAGGTAACGGAAGGAGATGTCGTCGCCAGAGGAGTCCTTCACGCCGGCGAGCACGCCCTCGGCGCCGAGCTTGGCCAAAAGCTTCCAGGGAAGCTTGGTGTGCACGCAGACGGGGATGTCATAGGCGAAGATCGGAAGGTCGAGCTCCTCGTGGAGGATGCGGAAGTGCTCCTCGACCTCGGCAAGGCCGCCGAGGGCATAGAAGGGGCACGTGGCAACCAGGACATCGGCGCCGAGCTCCTGCGCACGGCGACCATGCTCGAGCACGCGCTCGGTCTCGGTGTCGATGATGCCGACGAACACGGGCACGCGATGATCGACGATACGGACCGCCTCGCGGACGACCTCATCGCGGCGCTCGTCGGTGGAGAAAACGACCTCGCCGGAAGAGCCGAGGAAGAACAGGCCGTCGACGCCTGCCTCAATCATGCGGTTGATGTTGCGCTCAAAGGAAGCGACGTCGAGCTTGCGGTCCTCGGTGTCGGGGACGACGACCGGCGGGATGACGCCACGGTAGATCTTATTTGCCATGAGGGTATCTCCTTATGTTCGCTGCCCGAGCCTCGCCCGGGCACAGTAGATGAACGAGAAGGGCGCCCCGCCGCGCATGCGGCGCGGCGCCCAAATCCCGCGATGCGACGGTTTCGGAAGCTCACTCCCGAAACCGAGGCACCCGGAATCAAGCCGCTATTTTCCCAAGTTGGGATGGAGCAGCGAAGGCGCGGCCCCGAGCAGCATCTTGGTGTAGGGATCCTGCGGGTTCTCGAAGACCTGCTTGGCAGGGCCCTCCTCCATGATCTGGCCATGGTTCATGACCACGATCTTGTCGGAGATGTAACGGACCGTCTGGATGTCATGGGAGATGAACATCATGGACAGGCCGAGGTCCTTCTTGAGATCGGTGAGCAGGTTCAGGATCTGAGCGCGGACGGACACGTCGAGGGCCGAAGTCGGCTCGTCGGCGATGATCGCATCGGGCTTGAGAGACATGGCACGGGCGATGGCCACGCGCTGGCGCTGACCGCCCGAGAGCTGGCCGGGCATGGCGCGCAGGGCGCTCTTGGGCAGACCGACGAGCTCGATGAGCTCCTTGATGCGCTTCTCCTGCTCGGCCGTGCTGCCGACCTTATGGACCAGCAGCGGGTCGAGGAGCTGATCGTGCACGATCATGCGGGGGTTAAGCGCGGTAGCGGGGTCCTGGAACACGACGGACACGACGCGACCCATCTTCTTGCGGAGGTCGGACGTGCGTTTGGTGACGTCCTCGCCCTTGAAGTAGACCTTGCCGGATGTCGGCGACTGAAGACCGCACATGACGTTGGCGGTAGTGGACTTGCCGCAGCCGGACTCGCCCACTATGCCGATGGTCTCGCCGGGCATGAGCTTGATGGTGACGTGATTGACCGCGTGCACCAGATTGGGGTGCAGCAGAGAGCCGGTGCGCGTCTTGAACGTGACGGAAATGTCGTCGAGGAAGATGATCGGCTCCTTCTGGGCGTCGCTCATCTACATCACCTCCTGCTCGGTAGCGGCCGCGCGCTCGAGGTACGGCGTGAGACCGTTCTCCTTGAGGTAGGCGTCAGGCAGCTCGGAGAAGCGGTGGTTCTTCCCGGGGAGCTCCTTGATAACGGGATGGACATCGAGGCCCAACGTGGGGTGGCTCGAGCGCGGGGCGAAGCGGTCGCCACGCGGGAAATCCTGCGGCGACGGCACGGAGCCGGGCACCTGGTGCAGGCGGGAGCCATCCTTGGCGCCCTCCTCGATCGAGAGCACGGAGCCGAGAAGGCCGCGGGTGTACTCGTGGATCGGGTTCGTGAGCAGCTCGGTGGTGGGAGCCTGCTCGATGACCTGGCCTGCGTACATGACCGTGATCTCGCTGGCGACCTCGGCGACGAGAGCCAGGTCGTGGGAGACGAAGATCATCGCGAAGCCGAGCTTGGCCTGAAGATCGTTCAGAAGCTTGATGACCTGCTTCTGGACGGTCACGTCCAGAGCGGTGGTGGGCTCGTCGCAGATAATGAGCTTGGGGTCGCGGGTCAGGGCCATGGCGATGAGCACGCGCTGGCGCTGGCCACCGGAGAGCTCGTGCGGATAGCTCTCGAGCGTGCGCTTGGGATCGAGGCCGACGAGCTCGAGGAGCTCCTCAGCGGAACGGGTGCCGCCGCGGCTCGTGAGCTGCTTCATCTGGGTGGAGATGAGCATCGACGGGTTCAGGGAGGACAGGGCGTCCTGATAAACCATGGCAATCTCGTGGCCGAGCAGCTTGCGATGTTCGTCCTTGGTGAGCTTGAGCAGGTCGGTGTCGCCGAAGAGGACCTCGCCGGTAACGGTCTCGTTGGGGTCGGTGAGGCTCATGATCACCTTGGTGGTGATGGACTTGCCGCAGCCGGACTCGCCGACGAGGGCCATGCACTGGCCGGGACGGACCTCGAAGCTGACGTTGTCAACGACCTTGACGTCGCCATGGGTGTCGAACTGGATGCTCAGGTTCTTCACCTGGAGCAGTGGCTTGACGGACAGGTCGGGCACATGGCGATCGGTGCGCCGCAGCTCGACCTCGCGCAAAGCGGCCAGACGGCGGTTAAGGCTCTCGGCCTGCTCGGCATAGGCGCGAACGGGGTCGGAGGCGAGGATGTCGTCGGCGCGACGGGTCTCGACGTCCTCGTCGTCGCTGGCGACCATGGCGCCGGGCTTGGCCGCCATGGCGTCGGTGAGGCCCTCGGAGAGGATGTTCAGCGCAAGGCAGGTGACCATGATGGCGATGCCCGGGAACAGGGCTTGCCACCAACGACCGGCGAGCACGCCGCCGCGAGCGTCGGCGAGAATGTTGCCCCAGGTGGCGGTGGGCTCGGTGATGCCGGCGCCGATGAAGGTCAGAGAGGCCTCGAAGATGATGGCGTCGGCCACGAGGGTCACGGTGAAGACCATGATGGGCGCGATGCAGTTGCGCAGGACATGCTTGATGAGGATCCACGGAGCCTGGGCACCGGAGACGATGACGGCACGGACATAGTCCTCACCGTACTCAGACACGATGTTCGCGCGAACGATACGCGCGATCTGCGGCGTGTACATGAAGCCGATGGAGAAGATGATGGCCGGAACCGAATTGCCGAGGATCAACACGAGGACGGCGGCCAGGGCGATACCCGGGACGGACATGATGATGTCCAGGACGCGCATGATGACCTCGGAGACGCTCTTGCGGGCGACCGCGGCGATGGCACCGACGATCGAGCCGAAGAACAGGGCGAACAGGGTCGCACCGAAGCCGATCACCAAGGAGTAGCGGCCACCGTAAAGCATACGGGAGAGAATGTCGCGACCCTTGTCGTCGGTACCGAACAAAAAGCCGTTACCGGGAGCCTGGCGGGCGGTGAAGATCTCGAGCGGATCATGCGGGGCGATCAAGGGAGCCAAGATCGCGGTAAGCGCCACCAGGATAAGGAGAATGAGGGAGATCTTGCTGCTCATCCTCATGTTCTTGAAACCGCCGAACTTCATGCCCTTGGAAGCGGCTTCCTCGAGCTTGGCAGTTTGCTCTTCACGAATCTTAACCATGGCCTACACCGTCCTAATGCGCGGGTTGATGAGCAGATACAGCATGTCGACCACGATGTTGATGATGACGAAGGCCAGGGCCACGACGATGACGACGCCCTGGACGAGCATCGTCTCGCCACCGGTGATGCCGGCGAGAATGGCCGTGCCCATGCCGGGCAGGTTGAAGATGACCTCGATGACGACGGCGCCGCCCATGAGGTAACCGATCTTCAGGCCGAGCGTGGTGACGGGCGTGATCAGCGCGTTGCGCAGCACGTTGCGGGCGATGACGACGAACTCGGGCAGACCGCCGCCGCGCGCAGTGCGGACGTAGTCCTTATCGAGCTCCTCGACCATGGCCGTACGCACGATACGGGTCATCTGGCCCGTGAGCGGGAACGCAAGGGCGATGGCAGGCATGAGCATGCGGGCCATATACCCACCGGGGTTCGCGGTGAAGTGCGGCAGCGGACCGGACGCGGGCAGCACACCCATATACGAAGAGAACAGCAAGATCAGCAAGACGGCGAACCAGAAGGACGGCGTCGCGATTCCCGCGATGGAGAACACGCGAATCAGCTGATCGGGCCACTTATCGCGATACAAGGCGGCGATGACGCCCAGCACGAACGAGACGACCGCGCCGATGATGAGGCCGATGAACGTCAGCTGCATCGTGACGGGCAGGGCAGTGGCGATACGGTCGACGACAGGCGTGCGGCCGGCACCATACGTGCCGAGGTCACCGTGGAACAGGCCGCCAATGTAGTTGACGTACCGCTCGGGCAGCGGGTCATTCAGGCCCTGATCTTCCATGTACTGCTCGATCGCTTCCTGCGAGGCACCCTCTCCAAGGGCGTTGCGGGCAGGGATACTCGGATCGGTGAACGACATAAGGCCGAACACAAGCAGCGTGACACCCAGTGCCATGATGGGCAACGCGACGAGGCGTCGTCCGATAAGGCGCAAAAGGTTATTCACTTCTTCCCCCTCTACATTCCAAAAGCCTTGTGGGGGGCTCGGGTAGAACACGTCACCCGAGCCCCCCACGCTCTTATATCCTATTCGCGTCCAAGCGGACGGAGCGGATGCAAGTGTTTACGCCGATATTACTCGGTAACCGTGGCGCAATCGATGAAGGACATACCGGTGGTGCCGATGCCCTTGAAGCCGTCGATGCGGACGCCCTCGCCGTTGGGGGTGTCGCGCCAAGAAGCGGTCACGGTCTTGACCTGGAGCACCGGGTACAGGACGGCCTGCTCGGCGATCATGTCGAAGCACTTGTTCCAAGTCTTCTGCTGATCGTCACCGGTCTGGCCAAGAGCGGAGGCCATGAGCTCGGTGAGCTCCTTCCACTCAGCGGACTCGCTCCAGCGAGCGCGGACCTTCATCCAGGCGTTGTCACCGTACCACCAGTTCATCAGCAGGTCGGGGTCGGCGCCGAAGCAGGAAGGATCGCCAGGGGCGAGCAGGAGGTCGAAGTCGCCGCCGGCGTCGATGTCGGCGTAGGTGTCGGCGGTGGTGCGGGTCACGATCTCAGCGTCGAAGCCGAGCTCCTTGAGGTCCTGCTGAACCTGGACGGACATGCTCTTGACCTGCTCGTTGTCGGTGGTGAGGAGCTTGATGGAGCCACCGGTCACGCCGGCCTCCTCCAGGAGCTTCTTGGCCTTCTCGACGTCGTGCTTGTAGACGACGGAAGCCTCGTTGTAGTTGGTGTAGGACTTGGGCAGGTAGCAGGTGGGGGCGGTGGCGAGACCGGCGAAGGCGTTCTCGATCATCTTCTCGTAATCGAGAGCGAACATGACGGCCTGGCGGGCCTTGACGTTGTCCCACGGAGCCTTCTGGGTGTTGAAGAGCATGAAGCGGGTGCCGAAGCCGTCAACGGTATCCATCTGGCAGCCGGCGTTCTGAAGCTGGTCGACGGCGTCGGCGGTAACCATCTCCATGACGAGCGTGGTGCCCTCCTGCTGGGCCTGAACGCGGGCGGTCGGGTCGACGAGGATGTCGATGTGCAGCTTCTCGTCCTTGGCGGGGTGATCGCCGTTGTACTCCGGGTTCGGGACCATCTCGACCTTGGAGTCATCGATGACGTCGTACATCCAGGGGCCGGAGCCGACGGGCTTGGCGGTCATGTCCTCCTTGGTGGAGGAGGCGGGAACGACGCGGACGATGGCGAGGCGCTCCTTCAGCAGGGAGAAGTTCGGCACGGCCGTCTTGACGGTGACGGTGGTGTCGTCCTTGGCCTCAACGGAGGCGATGGGGGCGAGCATCGGGATGTAGATGTTGCCCTCGGCGGTGGAGCGCAGGAAGGAGTCGGCGACGTCATTGGCGGTCACCGGGGTGCCGTCGGAGAACTTGGCGTCCTTGCGCAGGGTGATCTCGTAGGTGGTGTCGTCGACCTGCTTGGGATCGTCGGCGGCCAGCTCGTTGAAGACGCTGTAGTCGTGGAAGTCGAGGCCATACAGACCCTCGACGACATGCCAGTTGGTGCCGCAGGCGAGAGCAGAAGAGGTGCTGGAAGGATCGAAGTTGGTGGTGGTGTAGGCAGAGCCGGCGGTGATCACGCCGCCGCCCACAGTACCGTCAGCCGCAGGAGCGGAGCCTGCGGGCTTGTCGCCACCGCCGCAACCGGCGAGACCAAGGCCAGCGACGGCGGCGGCGCCACCGGCAAGACCGAGGAAGGAGCGGCGGGACACGCCCGTGTTCAGAAGATCGCGCATGGGAACTCCAATCAAGCGCTCGGCGCTGCGACTCGGCAGCGCACATTACAGACCCTTTCAAGCCTAATGGGTCATTCGTTTTTTGTGCGGCGCCCGTCGATGAACGGTCATCCTTCCGCCCAGGCGGGAAAACGACCGTTCACGAGATTGTTGACATTTTTTCAGGATGGTATTAAAGACCATACCAGTTTTCCAGGAATACGCTTTATCATCCTAAAGTGCCCTGGTATTTACTGGTTTTTACTGGTATTAGAACTATCCCTCAGAATATATACATAGGGCGATAATTTAATACCACTTATTCACCTTCGGCAGCATCTTGCTCGACGCGCTGGGCCTCGAGTGCGCGGAGCGATTCGAACACCGAACGGGCCACCTCGGCAGGCACGCCGGGGACCTCCGCAATCTCGGCCTCCGAAGCGGCGCGAAGGCGCTTCATGGAACCGAACCGCTTCATGATCGCCTTCTTCCGCGTAGGGCCGACGCCGGGGACCTCGTCCAGGACGGAGACGGTCATCGCCTTGCCGCGCAGCTCACGATGGAAGGTGATTGCGAAGCGGTGGCTCTCATCGCGGACCTGTTTGATGAGATACAGAGACGCCGACCCACTGGGCAGCACGATCGGCGTATCGTCCCAGGGGACGAATACCTCCTCATCGGCCTTGGCGAGGCCACAGACTGGGATGTCGAGACCGAGCTCTTCGAGCTGCCTCATCGCCGCGGTGAGCTGGGGGCGGCCGCCATCGACCACCAGCAGGTCAGGTCTACTGCCGAACCGCTCGTCGGCCATGCGCTCGGGAGCGTAGCGACGTCCGAGAACCTCGGACATGGAGACGAAATCGTTGGCCTCATCCAACTCCGCACGGATCTTGAAGCGACGGTACTGGCTTTTGTCGGGCTTGCCGTTCGTAAATACGACCATGGACGCGACGGTGAAGGCGCCATGCAGGGTCGAGATGTCGAAACACTCGATGCGCATCGGCGGCGCGTCCAGGGCCAACGCGCTCTCGAGCTGCAATAGCGCCTGATTGGTGCGATCGTCCGAGTACCCCGTCCGCATCATGTAGCGCATGAGGGCATGACGGGCGTTGCGCTCGGCCATCTGCAGCAAGCGGTGCTTCTCGCCACGCTGCGGGCGGTGCAGGCGGCACACGCGCCCCCTCTTGCCCGTCAACCACTCCCCCACCACGTCCGCATCCGGCAGCTCGATCGCAAGGTCGACCTCATGGGGGACGTCGGCCGTCTCATCGTAGTAACGCTTAACGAAGCCGGATGCCAGCTCGACCTCATCGACGTCGAGGCCCTTGTCCAAGATAAACTCGCAGGTTCTCTGCACGCGCCCCTCGCGCACGACGAACACGCAAGCACCGGCGATGGTCTCCTCACGATAGAAGCCGATGAGGTCCAAATCCACGCTCGTGGGAAACACGACCTGCTGACGATCGTCCAGCCCGTCGATAACCTCAAGGCGACGCTTGATGCGCCCCGCACGCTCGAAATCGAGATCGGCGGCGGCCTCGGCCATATCGGCTTTAAGCTCATCGACGAGTTCGCGGCGTTGCCCGGACAGGAATCGCTCGACACGACGCACGTTCACGGCGTATTCCTCACGGCCGATCATGCCGGCGCACACGCCGGGCCCGCGACCGACGTGGTAGTCGAAACAAGGACGGCCCTGATTCGAGCAGATGAGCTCGATGACATCGGTATCATCCGGGCGCTTTTCAAGCAAGCGGCGGACGCGCTTCCACTCGGCACACGAGGCCGTGCAGATCGGGCAGACCTTACGGAGCGTGTCGATGGTCTCGCGGGCGGCGCGACTGTCCGTGTACGGACCGTAGTAGCGCGTGTCGGGGCGATGCTTCTCGCGCGTGTACTTGATGGCGGGAAATACATCGCCACGCGTGATTGCGATGTAGGGGTAGGACTTGTCGTCCTTGTAGTCGACGTTGAAATACGGATGGTATTGGGCGATAAGCTCGCGTTCGAGGACGAGCGCCTCATGCTCGCTTTCGACGACGATGTAGTCGAAACTCGCAACGAGCTGCATCATGAGCGGGATCTTTGCACGATCGTCGGTCAGCGTGACATACTGGCGCAGGCGAGCGCGCAGGTTCTTGGCCTTGCCGACGTAGATGACCTCGCCCGAAACGTCTTTCCAAAGGTAGCAGCCGGGATCGTCGGGCACCTCGGCAACCTGTTCGACAAGGCTCGGGGCATGGTCGCCCCCCTGGGCGCGCACGTGTTCGGAGGCGGCGCGGGCGGAAAAGGGCGCAAGAGGCATGGAGCGGGAGGGCGGGGTATCGCCGGATGAGCGGCCTAGCATACGCGCCGGCCGAATTCCGCCCCGATGACAACATGCGAAGGGCATCCCTTGGGAGCGAGCGTTCTCATGGGCAGCCTACCGCCTCACGGCCCTTGCACGGGCGCGCAGCTTCTTGACGCCCTGCAACGCTGCGTAGAACCCTCCCTTGATGGGGACGTCGCGGTCGGGGGCGATTCGAACTGTTCCCTCTTTGGCGAACTTCGTCTTGAACTCATTGAGATTCATGGTCTCTGGAGCGAACTCGCTGCCGATGCCCATAAGGTCGTAAGACGTGCAACCACGCTCGGCAACGTGCATCATCTCGAAATGCACCAGAGCGTCGGCGACATGCAGCCTACCCGCACCCGACACCGTGGCCGCGTAATACCGCGTTGCCACGGAACCCGAGATGGTCACAAGCGACCAGCCCACGAGCTCGCCGTCGATACGGGCGGCATACACACGGCAGTGATCGGGGCCGAGCACCCGCATCATGTTGGCGTAGTAGGAACAAGGAGCCGGAACGAACCCGTCGCGCGCAGCGGTATCGCACATGATCTTGTGATATTCCTCGAAGGATGCGACAGCGAGATCGGTCTCGTCGGCCATCGAAGCGGGGCACTCGCGCAGAGCCTTGCGGACATCGCGGCGGCCGCGCGGCTTCATGCGGGAGAAAATGGCCTCCTCGCCGCCGGACAGGTCGACGACGACAGTGGTGTCATACGGCAGCGTCGAAAGGCACGAACGCGTCATGGGGAGCTCATGGTCGACGGCCAGGCGCATGAAGACCTGGGAACGGTCGGCCTGCCTGATATGCGCGACGAGGGCCTCGAGAGCCTCCGCCTCGTCCTGGGCGCTCGGTGCGTCGGCCCACACGGGGGCATGATGGGCTCGCAGGTAACGATAACCATGCGTCTCGTACTGCACGAAAGAGGCGAGCGCCGCCGTTTCGCCGTCGCGAAGCACGGCAACGTAACCCCACGGGGAGCGGCCATCGACGGTCGACTCGAAATCCTGCCACACGGGCAGCTGCTCAACGGGGATGTCGACCCCAAGAGCCTCGAGAGCGACCTCGTACTCCTCGCGCGACAGTGTCTTCACCTGCATGCAATCACCGGTCCATATATGCCATATCCTCACGATACAGCGGTTAATCATATCCCACGGAAACGGGCGGACCGGCCGAACGCGAGCGGTTCTATTAAGAATGCATCGACGGCGCGCGTCTTTGTCGTGAGCTTGCGCGCGGGCCGCTCCGAGTGCGATAGAATCGCAGGATGTCCAGCGAACCAAGCGCGGTTATACCGCGAGGAGTCATCGGAGTTCTCATGCAGCCAACCACACCACGTACCGACTTCATTCCCGTCGTCCTCGGCGGAGATATCGGAGCTTACGCGCTGTGCCGTCAATTCCATGAGGCGTTCGGCATCCTCCCCATCATCATGAGCTCGGGGTTCGTCGGCATGATCCAGCACTCCCGCATCGTCGATCGACGCCTGGTCGCCTCCCTCTCGGCACACGACCTTCTCGAGGCGATCACCGCCATCGCGCTCGAAGACCGCGAGCGTCGCGTACTCGTCGTGGCCAACACGGACCCGCTGATCGAGGCGCTCGAGACGATTCACGAGAAGCTCCCGTTAAACGTCGTATGCCCCATCCCGCCCCGCGCCGCATTCGACGCCGTATGCGATAAGGACACGTTCGCTGAGCTATGTGCGGCGCACGGCCTCGAGACGCCGCGGACCGAAGTTGCACGCCTCGCTGGAGACGAGCCCATCGCGCCGTGCGCGATCCCCTTCCCTGTCGTCGCCAAGCCCTCCGTTTCCGCCGGGTACTACGACTTCCTCCTCAAGGGCTTCAAAAAGGTCTATTTCCTCTCCTCGCAGGCCGAACTCGACGAGTTGTGGCGCGACCTGAGGAACGCCGGCTTCACGGGTGACTTCCTCGTGCAGGAACTCATCGGCGGAGACGACACCCACATGGACTCGCTCACGCTCTATATCGGCCGAGACGGCGCCCCGCGCTTGCTCGGCGCCGCCCAAGTGCTGCTCGAGGACCACGCCCCGACGATGCTCGGCAACCCCGTCGCGATGGTCATCCGCGAGAAGCCCGAGCTATGGGAAAAGGCCTCCGCACTTCTCGCCGACGCCGGATACCGTGGCTTTGCCAATTTCGATATCAAGCGCTGCCCAGTGACGGGCCGCGAGGTCTTCCTCGACTGCAACCCCCGCATGGGCCGTAACTCCTACTACAACGTCGCAGGCGGCGTGAACCCCATGGAGGTTCTCGTCCGCGATGCCATCGACGGGATCATCGACGAACCGAGGCGCGCCGACAAACCGTCGCTCTATTCCCTGGTTCCCCTGCCCTTGCTCAAGCGCTACGTCCCCGCAGGCCCGCTCCTTGACGAAGTGAAAGACCTGGCGAGTGCCAAGCGCGTCTTCGACCCCCAGCGCTATGCCGCCGACGCATCATGGCGTCGCAGGCTCGATGTCGCGTTGACCGAGACCAATCAGTACCGGAAATTTGCAAAGTACTATCCGGAGCGCACCGACACTTCTTTCTAGAAACAAGCGCACAGCAGCCGCCCAAATTGCCGACATGAAAAAGCGGGACGCCGAAGAAGGCGCCCCGCTTTTTCAGATATCGACCGCGCGCAGCCCTAACCGCGGTGAAGCGCGCGCGACACGCGAGAGAAAAGCGCATCGAAAAACGGTGCTTCAGACCTGCCGAGCGCATACGCACTCCCATAGGCCACCAAAAGGGCCGGCAGGCCCGCAAAGGCCGCGTACACCAGGCCGCGCAGCATTGAGCCGCCCACCGGGCCGACAACCGTCGTGAGCAGCATGAGCAGACCGGCGCCGACGGCAGATCCCAGTAAGCCGAACACGAGCGCCCGCGCGCCCGAAAGCATGACGGAGGAGAACCCGAAGGATCCCACCTCGCGACGAATGCTGAGCAGCGTGACAGCATCGACGGCGAGGAAGTGGAAGGTGGAGCTCAGCGGCACAACATAGAGACCATAGACGGGCGTGAGGACGATACAGAACACCACCTGCGTGGCCGCCGCGACGCAAGCCGCAAAGGCATAGATCTTCATCTTCATGAGCGAGGAGCAGACCTTCTGCAGATAGGTCGAGAGCGCGTACAGTGGCAACGCGACGGCCTGAACCTGCAGGTACGTTGCAGTCATAGCCGCATCCTCGGCGTCGAAGCCACCGAGAAGCGCCACGAGAACCGGCGCGAAGACGATAAGCAGCAGTGCGCAGGGGATCATGGTGAAGATGATCTTGCGCATGCCGGATGAGAGTGCACGGCGATAGGCATCCATCCGCTCAGCGACGCGGTAGTTCGAAAGCTCTGTGAACATGGTGACCGAGATGGGGATGGCCAGAATCGAGAAAGGCAGCACATACCAGACGCGGGAATAGTACGCGATGGCGGCGCCGCTCGAGGTGACTTGAAGCGCGCAAGACGACTGGACGGCATTCGTGGGATACGACGCGAACGTGACGATCAACGTCGGAAGGCCGATTGCAAGCGTTTCGCGCAAAGCGGGGTCGTGCAGGTCGATTTTGAGACGCAGCCTCACTCCATGACGGCGCAATGCCGGCAGCTGGATAAGCACCTGGGAGACCACGCCCAAGGGGTTGCCCACGGCCAGGATGATCAGTGCCTGGTCCCATGCGAGCAGTCCGCCTTTGACCACCAACGAGTACAGCATGAACGACGCGATGGTGATGATGTTGTTCACCATGGGGGCGGCATTGGAGGCGAAATAGTCGCGCTCCGCGTTGAGCACACCCGAAACCACCGAGGACACGCCATACAGGATGACCTCGAAAGCGAAGAAGCGGAAGAACCATACCGCAAGATCGAAATCGAAATCCGCGCTCGCGCCCGCCGATTGCGTCCAGATGATCGGACCGGCGAATATGAAGCTCAAAACCGAGAGGACGCCCATAATGACGAGCAGGATGGTGAGCAGATTCGAGGCGTACTCGGCCGACGCCTCACGGCCGCGATTGTTGCGGACGGAGAGGTAAACCGGCAGAAATGACGTGACGAGCATGCCCCCCATCACGAGCTCGTACAACATGTTCGGCATACCAGCCGCGACGGTGTAACAACTCGCAACGGACATAAGCGCCCCGGAAAGCGCATTGGCCTGCGCCATCGTCCGACCGAAACCGGTAATACGGCTCAGAATGACAAGGATGCTCGTCGAGTTGGCCTTCCGGGCGGCGAGGCGCTCGACCTCCTCCTCCGTCTCCTCGCGCAGGCACTCTTCAAGCTCGTCTTTCAAGGGGCTCTCCGCATGCGAATTCGACGACAGGCGAGAGCGCTTCGCGGCAGTGAGGTAGACGGCGGTCTCATCGGGCAACGTCGTACTCAGCGACGTCTCGCGACCACGCTCGGTGGACCCACGTTGCGCGGCGGCGAGAAAAACGGCGGTCTCCCCGGGAGAAGAGGAAGTCGCGTTACCGTGAGCAGCGTTTGGACGCACGCCCGATCCGGAACCCCTACCGTCACGGGGGGCAAAATGGGCACCTATTCTCGATTCTTCTCCTGGCATGCAATCAGCCTCTCAAGAAAAAGCGCCCCCGGGAATCCGGGGGCGCTTGCATTCACACATTCACGCCGTGCGGCCACCGCGCACACGGCTCGGCACTACACCGGCGAGCCGCCGCCGACGTAGTTGCCGCCAGCATAGAGGGATGCGACCACAACACCGACGCCGGGCATCGAAGCATGGACGTACCGTCCCCCGCCAATGTACAGACCGACATGGTAGATGGAGCTCGTGGAACCGCCATTACCCCAGAAGACGAGGTCACCGGGCTTGAGGCTGCCGATGTTGTACACCAGGTGTCCCTTGGAGCGAACCAAGTTGAACTGACTCTGAGAGCTATGCGGGATACCATAGCCGACCTGGGCGTAAGAATAGCTCGTGAGGCCGGAGCAGTCGAAGGCGTTGGGGCCGGATGCAGCCCACACGTAGGGCTTGCCGACCTGCGCGAGAGCAACATCGACAACGCTGGCGGGCGCATTGCCGGAGTTGGTGTTGCCGTTGTTGTTGGGCTTCTCAACGGGCTTGCTGGGCTTGTTGTTATTGCCCTGCTGCTGTTGTTGCTGCTGTTGTTGTTGCTGCTGTTGTTGCTGTTGTTGCTGCTGTTGCTGAAGCGCCTCCTGGCGAGCCGCCTCCTCAGCGGCCTTGCGGGCGGCCTCCTCGGCAAGTTGATCCTTGAGCTGCGTGTCGAGGTTGCTGTAGAACGACTGCTGCTGGCTGACCTTCGAGCTGACCTCGGCCGTCTTGGACTCCTGCTCGGAAACGAGCTCCTTCTGACGGGCCTCCTGCTCGGCAAGCTCGGCCTGCTTCTGCTCGAGCTCGGCCATATCCTGCTTCACCTTGGCGATAACCTGGGCGTCGGCATCGGCGACCTTGTTCGCATAGAACGTGCGAGAGAAGAGATCGGCAAAGTCCGTGGAGCCCAGAACGATGGAGAGCAGGTTCGCGCCGCCCTGCTTGTAGGTGGAGGACACACGCTGGGCGATGACCTCCTGGCCCTCGGCGACCTCCGCCTGTTTCTTCTCGATATCGGCACGCGTCTGCTCGATCTGGCCCTGAACGGTGGCAAGATCGTCCTTCACCGTGGCGAGCTGGCTGCTGGCGAGCTCGAGCTCCATGGTATAGGTCTGGAGCGTGGCGTATGCGTCGTTGACGCGCTGCTGGAGCACGTCGGTCGGCTCTGCGAATGCGACCGCAGGGACTCCGGAAACCGAGAGCGTCGCGGAGAGTAGGCAAGCCGTGGCGATGACTGTGGTGCGTTTGAACTTCATGTCACGTCCTAACGTGTTCGGGTGCATCAAGGATACCAACCCCGACCCCTGAGCACCACCCAAAGCCGACGTGCGGCAGAATAGCTTCACAGGAACGGGCGGGACCTACCTTCGACAGATGTCCGCTGTAAGGGCGTTCAGGCAGGTCAACAGCGGCTCAACCGGCACTTCGAGCTGAATGCCGCGGCGCCCCCCGGAAATGTAGACCGCATCATACAACCAACATGTCTCATCGAAGATCACCGGAAACGGCCGCTTCAGCCCAATGGGCGAGCAGCCGCCTCGCACATACCCGGTCACCGCCGTCAGCTGTTTGGTGGGCAGCATCTCGAGCGACTTCTCCCCCGCCACCTTCGCAGCGGCCTTGAAGTCGAGCTCCTCGGCAACTGGCACGCAGCACACCACATGGTTGCCTGAGGGCGCCACTGTCACGAGCGTCTTGAATCCCTGTCCGGGATCCTCTCCCAGCTGCGCGGCAATAGACTCACCCAGACCACGGGCCTCCTCGCCGTCGTCCTCGTACGTGTGCAGGATATACGGCACGCCCTCGCGCTCCAACTCGCGCATTGCGTTCGTCTTTTGAACCTTGGGTGCCTTAGCCATCGATCTCGGCCATCCGTGCTCGGTCACGTTCAAGCAGGGGCGCCAGGAACTTGCCGGTGTAGCTCTTCTTGCACGCAGCCACCTTCTCGGGCGTGCCGGACACCACGATGCGCCCGCCGCCGTCACCGCCCTCGGGACCGAGGTCGATGATGCGATCGGCCACCTTGATCACATCGAGGTTGTGCTCGATGACGAGCACGGTGTTGCCCGCGTCCACCAGGCGCTGCAGCACGTCGACGAGTTGGCGCACATCCTCGAAGTGCAAACCCGTGGTGGGCTCGTCCAGGATGTAGAACGTCTTGCCCGTCTGCTTGCGGTGCAGCTCCTTGGCGAGCTTCACGCGCTGGGCCTCACCGCCGGACAGCGTCGTCGCCGGCTGTCCGAGGCGCACGTAGCCCAGCCCCACGTCGTAAAGGGTCTGCAGCTTGCGCTTGATCTGCGGGATGTTGCCAAAGAACGCGAGCGCCTCGGTCACGGACATATCGAGCACGTCGGCGATGGTCTTGTTGCGGTAGCGCACCTCGAGCGTCTCACGGTTGTAGCGCTTCCCGCCGCACACCTCGCACGGCACATAAATATCGGGCAGAAAGTGCATCTCGATCTTGATCTGACCGTCGCCCTTGCAGGCCTCGCAGCGACCACCGGGAACATTGAAGGAGAAGCGACCCGGCGAGTAGCCGCGTGCCTTGGACTCAGGCACGCTCGCGAACAGCGCGCGCAGATCATCCCACAGGCCGATGTAAGTCGCCGGATTGGAACGCGGGGTGCGGCCGATCGGGCTCTGGTCGATATCGATGACCTTGTCGATCTGGTCGATACCCTCAATCGCCTTATAGGGGCCCACGACGCGCGTCGAGTTGTGCACGGCGTTGGTGAGCGCGGGCGCGATGGTATCGGTCACCAGCGAGCTCTTGCCCGAGCCCGAAACGCCCGTCACCACCGTGAGGGTGCCGAACTCGATCTCAGCCAAGACGTTATGCAAGTTGTTGGCCTTGGCGCCCGTGATCTTGAGGGCTCCGCGACCGGGGTTGCGGCGCTCCTCGGGCAGGCGCACCATACGGCGGCCGGAGAGGTAGGCGCCCGTAAGCGAGTCGGGGCAGGCCATGAGCTGCTCCGCCGTCCCGGCGCACACGACCTTGCCCCCGTGCTCGCCGGCGCCCGGTCCCATATCAACCACGTAATCGGCCGCGCGGATCGTATCCTCATCGTGCTCGACGACGATCACGGTGTTACCCAAATCACGCAAACGCTCGAGCGTGGCGATGAGTCGCTCGTTATCGCGCTGATGCAAGCCGATGGAGGGCTCATCCAGGATGTAGAGCACGCCCATGAGGCCCGCGCCGATCTGGGTCGCCAGGCGGATGCGCTGGGCCTCGCCGCCAGAAAGCGTCGCAGAGGCGCGATCGAGCGTCAGATAGTCCAAACCGACATCCACCAGAAAGCGAAGACGCTCGCCGATCTCCTTGACGATGGCGTGGCCGATGAAGGCCTCGCGCTCGGTGAGCTCGAGGGCGTCGAAGAACGCGAGGGACTCACGGCAGCTCATGCAGCAAACCTCGTAAATGGACTTGCCGCCAACCGTAACGGCGAGCATCTCGGGGCGCAGACGGGCGCCGTGACACGTCGAGCAGGGCTCCTCGCGGATGTAACGCTCGAGCTTTGCCTTGGTGTTCTCGTTGGTCGTCTCGACATAGCGCTCGTACAGGATATTGCGCACGCCGGCGTATTTGGTGAACCAATGCGTGTCCCGGCCGTCCTGCGTCTTGTAATCGACGCGCATCTTCTTGTCGCCCAAGCCGTCGAGGAAAATTTTTCGGACGCGAGCGGGCAGGTCCTTCCACGGCGTGGCCGGATCGACTTTGAGATGGATGCACAGGGCGCGGAAGATCTGCGGGTAGTAGTTTGACTTGCCGAAGAAACCGCCGAACACGCCCTCCTCGATGGAGAGGTTCGGATCCTCGATAAGGGCCTCGGCATCCACGACCTTTTTAAATCCCAGGCCGTCGCACTCCGGGCAGGCACCATAGGGGGCGTTGAACGAGAAGTCGCGCGGCTGCAGGTCATCGATGGAGTGGCCATGCTCGGGGCAGGCAAGCGCAAGCGAATAGGTCAGCAGGTCGCCCTCGGTGCCCTCGGGCGCGTCCCGATTAGGCAGCAGATACACAGAGACATTGCCATGAGCGAGCTTGGTTGCCTGCTCGACGGCCTCGGCGATACGACCGAGGCTCGTCTCGCGAATCACGATACGGTCGACCACGACCTCGATGGTGTGCTTGAACTTCTTATCAAGCTCGATGGTCTCGTCCAGGCTGCGGACCTCGCCATCGATGCGCACGCGTGAGAAACCCTCGGCCCGCAGGTCTTCGAGCAGCTTGACGAACTCGCCCTTGCGACCCTGCACCACCGGCGCGAGCACGAAGGCTCGACGACCCTGACCGGCGGCGAGAATCTTGTCGGCAACCTGGTCGGTCGTCTGGCGCTCGATCTCACGGCCGCACTCCGGGCAATGGGGCACACCAATGCGCGCATAGAGCAGGCGCAGGTAATCGTAGATCTCGGTGACGGTGCCGACCGTGGAGCGCGGGTTTTTGGATGTGGTCTTCTGGTCGATGGAGACCGCTGGGGACAGGCCGTCGATCGAGTCGAGGTCGGGTTTGTCCATCTGGCCGAGGAACTGACGAGCGTAGCTCGAAAGGCTCTCAACATAGCGGCGCTGGCCCTCGGCGTAGATGGTGTCGAAGGCCAGGCTTGATTTACCCGAACCGGACAGACCGGTGATGACGACGAGTTGGTCGCGAGGAATCTCGACGTCGATGTCCTGCAAGTTGTGCTCGCGGGCGCCCTTGATGACGATGGATGAATCAGACATGGACGGTCCTTATCTGAAGTGGAATCGGATATGACTCATGGACACATTCGTATCTAACCCCTTAGTGTAGCGCCAACGCCCGGTCGGGGCATAATCCCTTCGGGCGTGGTTCTGCTTCGCTTCACAAAAACGCCCTGCGGGAATATGCCCCGACCGGGCGCACGCAGCTAAAAAGGGGCCGTGTGCCCCGCATAGAGAAGGGCGCCCCGGCAAGAAGCCGAGACGCCCATACGAGGCGAACTATGTTGCCGGAAGTACTTAGCTGCGGGCGGCACCGTCGACGGGGATGACCGCGCCGGTGACGTAGGAGCTCATCTCGCTCGCCAGGTAGACGAAGGCGTTGGCGACGTCCTCGGGCTCGCCGATGCGACCCAGCGGGATGGTGGCGATCAGAGGCTGGATCATCTTCTCGGGCAGGGCGGCGACCATGTCCGTCTTGGTGATACCGGGGGCGACGGCGTTGACGCGGATGCCCTTGGGCGCGAGCTCGCGGGAGAGGCTCTGGGTCAGGCCGTTGACAGCGTACTTGGAGGTCGGGTAACCGCAGCCGGAGGGCTGACCGTACTTGGAAACCATGGAGCTGGTGGTGGTGATGGTGCCGCCGTGACCGGCCTCGATCATGAGCAGCGCACCCGCACGGCAGCCGTTGAAGACCGCGGTGACGTTGAGGTCCATGATCTTCTTCCAATCATCGGCCGTGTAGTCGAGCAGTGGAGTGGACTGAGAGATGCCGGCGTTGTTGACGATGGTATCGACTCCGCCCATGTCCTCGGCGGCGGCGCGGAAGGCCTCGGTAACGGCGTCGAGGTCGGCCAGATCGCACGTGCGACCCCAAACCTTGGCCTCAGGATAGGTGGCGAGCAGCTGCTCAACAGCCTTGTCAGCGGTCTCCTGGCGGGAACCGAACACGGTCACAACAGCGCCTTCCTCGATAAAACGAGCGGCGATGGCGTAGCCGATACCGCGAGTGCCGCCGGTGATGATTGCTTTCTTGCCTTCGAGCAACATGGGCATTCCTTTCGGACGTGGGGCGCGCACGTTCTTTCGCGCCCATCTTTTCAACCGTAGCCATTCTCCCCCAAAGATAAAACGGTTATTCGCCCTATGGGCTGACGTGATTCGGCAGACGGACGCCAGGCCGACAAGGTCGGGGCCACATGCGCGCTACGGGTCGTGAGGCGCCTCGACCGACCCCGTTCAAGCCGCTCGGCGAGGGTACAATGGAAAGGTTCCACCTGAAGGAAAGGAAGCACCCATGAGCTGCGAGCATGCAACCGCGGCGGGCGGTCAGACCGCCCCGCAGGAATTTGAGGAAAACAATCTGTCCGAGGTCAAGCGCGTCGTCGCCGTGCTATCCGGCAAGGGCGGCGTGGGCAAGTCCCTCGTCACCGGCACCCTCGCCGTCGAACTGGCGCGCGCCGGCCACAAAGTCGGCATTCTCGACGCCGACATCACCGGCCCGTCGATCCCCAAGATGTTCGGCATGAGCGGCCGCCACGCCATGGGCCTTGGCAACCTGTTGCTGCCCGAGATCTCCGACCACGGCGTCAAGGTCATGTCGAGCAACCTGCTGCTCAAAAACGAGACCGATCCCGTCTTGTGGCGCGGCCCCGTCATCGCCGGCGCAATCCGCCAGTTCTGGAGCGAGACCTCCTGGGGTCCGCTCGACTACCTGCTCGTCGACATGCCTCCCGGCACCGCCGACGTCGCCCTCACCGTCTTCCAGTCGCTGCCCGTCGATGGCATCGTCATCGTGACGAGCCCGCAGGACCTCGTTTCCATGATCGTCGCCAAGGCCGTGAACATGGCCGAGAAGATGAACATCCCCGTCCTCGGCATCGTCGAGAACATGGCATATGTCGAGTGCCCCGATTGCGGCAAGAAGATCGAGGTCTTCGGCCCCAGCAAGCTCGACGCCGTCGCCGAGCAGTACAACCTGCCGATCCTCGGCCGCATGCCCATCAAGCCCGAGCTCGCCGCCGCCTGCGACGACGGCGCCATCGAGGCCGAACTGCCCGGCGGCCTGCTGCCCGAGGCCCTCGCCAGCGTCGAGGCGCTCCCCGAGCACGAGGCCCCCGAACCCGATGCAGGCGCCTAACATGGGCCGCCCCGCCACCATATCCACATTCTGCGACGCGCCGCTCTCCCCCGCGGAGGGCGGCGCGCCCATCTACGACGTCCTCGTCATCGGCGGCGGTGCGAGCGGACTTGCCGCTGCCATCACCGCGTCGCGCGCCGGGGCGCGCACGTGCATCCTGGAACGTGACGTCGAGACGGGCCTCTCCATCCTCGCGACCGGCAACGGGCGCTGCAATGTCTCGAACAGCCGTCTCGACGCGCGCCGGTACCGCCATCCCGACGCCGTGCGCGAAATCTTCGGCACCACCCCGGAGCGAGATGTCGCCGCATTCCTCGAAAGCACGGGTATCGCGACCACGGAGGAGGGTGAAGGGCGCCTGTACCCCATGAGCCGTCGTGCGGATTCGGTGCGCGACGCGCTCCTCAACACCTGTCGACGCGAGGACATCACCGTCATGGCGTGCGCCGAACCGAAACGGCACTCCACTGGCCCAACCGGCCTCCACGAGTTCACGGTCGACCAAGCACGCCTGCCCCTCTCCCATAAGCCCGGTCGCGACGAGAAGGCCCGCATCCGCAACGCGCGCAAGGCGCTCGCAACAGCCGACCGCCTCGATCACAAGGTGCTCGCTCGGGCCGTCGTCCTCGCATGCGGGGGAACCTCTGGGGCTTCGTGCGAAGTCCTTAACCTGCCCCATGTCGCCGAAGCCCCCGTCCTGTGCCCCATTGCCTGCACTTTGCCCCCATTAGGCGGCGATGAGACCGGCGGGCGCAACCTTCTCCAAGGTCTCGACGGCCTGCGAGTCGACTGCATGCTCGCCCTGGTGCGCGACGGGGCCGCCGTGGCATTCGAACAGGGCGAGGTCCTCTTCCGCCCCTATGGCATCTCCGGCATCGCCGCGTTCAATCTCTCGCGACGCATCGAGACGGGCGACCAGATCGAACTCGACCTGTTCCCCGAGATGAACGAACAGGGCCTCACCCGCTTCCTCGCGCGCCGCGCGGAGGCAATCGGCAACTTCGACGGCAGCCCCCGATGGTTCGACGGCCTTCTGGCTCGCCCTCTCGCGGCACTCGTCTGCGACGCCGTGGCCGGCACCGAGTGCCCACTAAACCGAGCGGCATCGATGCTGCACCGCATCCCCTTGCGCGCGGCAGGCACCACCGAGCACGCGCAAGCCCAGGTGCGACGCGGCGGCGTCCCCCTGTCGGCCATGGAACTCGACACGCTCGCCGTGCACCCGATCAACGCGAATGAAAATACACCGCAAGCGCCCATCTACGCTTGCGGCGAGGCCATAGACATGGACGCCGACTGCGGCGGCTACAACCTTGCCTGGGCCTGGCTCACGGGCGTTCGCGCGGGCGCTGCCGCTGCCGCCGCCGTCACCCATCGCCACGAAACATCCGACCTCTCCGAGGAGCCCCATGCTTGAGATTTCCCAGATTTCCTGCCGCCTGGCCGATGGCGGTGATGAGCGCTCGTGCATCGAGGCATGCACCCGCGAGGCGCTCAGCATCCTCCGCTGCCGCCGTGCAGATATCGAACGCATCGAACTGAGGCGCAAATCCATCGACGCCCGCAAGAAGTCGAACGTCCACTTCACGCTGAGCGCCCTCGTGCACTTGGCATCCGAAGTCGACGAGGCCGACCTGCTCTCGCGCCTCCCCGATCGCGACCGCAAGCGCGTGCGCGCGGTCGATGCGGACGACCCCTCCTTCCCCGCTCCCGTGCAGGACGGTCTGTGCGAGCACCGCCCTGTCGTCGTCGGAGCGGGCTGCGCAGGCCTTTTCGCCGCGCTCACGCTCGCCGAGGCGGGCCTTCGTCCCATCTTGCTCGAACGCGGGGATGACGCTACGCGACGCACCGAGGCAGTCGGGCACTTCAACGCCACCGGAGTTCTCGACACTGAAAGCAACATTCAATTCGGCCTCGGCGGTGCCGGCACCTTCTCCGACGGCAAGCTCAATACCGGGACGAAAAACCCCTTGCATCGACTGGTCCTCAAGACGCTCGTCGAAGCCGGCGCCCCGCGCGACATCCTTTGGGACGCCAAGCCCCATATTGGGTCGGACATCCTGCCCGACGTCGTCACGAATCTGATCGCGCGCATTGAGCGCCTCGGCGGCACCGTCCGCTTCCGAACCCACGTGAGCAATCTGCTCCTTGACGACGAGGGAATCGTCTCAGGGCTCATCCTCGACGGACCCGATGGGCGGGAAACCATTGCCGCAACGCACGTCGTCCTCGCTTGCGGCCATTCCGCTCGCGATGTTTTCGAAATGCTCGCCGGCCTTGGCATCACACTCCAGCGCAAGACCTTCGCCATGGGCGTGCGCATCGAGCACCTGCAAGTGGATATAGACCGCGCCCTCTATGGCACCGCGGCGGGCCACCCTGCGCTCGGCGCCGCCCCGTACAGCCTCGTCGCCCACCTTCCAAACGGCCGCAGCGTGTTCTCCTTCTGCATGTGCCCGGGCGGAGAGGTCGTTGCTGCCGCGAGCGAAGAAGGCGGGGTCGTCACCAACGGCGCCAGCATGCACGCCCGCGACGGCCGCAACGCGAACGCTGCATTGCTCGTCAACATCACACCCGAAGACCTCCCGGGAGATGACCCCCTCGAGGGCGTCCGCCTGCAGCGCGCCTGCGAGCAGGCCGCTTTCCGCGCCGGCGGCGGCGAATACCAGGCGCCGGCCCAGCTCGTAGGCGATTTCCTCGCGCAACGCCCCAGCACGGGCCCTGGCCGCATCGAACCCACTTATCCTCGAGGAGTCACCTGGGGCACCATCGACGATGTCCTGCCTCCCCACGTCGTCGACGCCCTACGTGAGGGCATTCCGTTACTCGATCGAAAGATCCGCGGCTACAACGACCCCGAAGCCGTTCTCACCGCCATCGAATCCCGCTCCAGCTCGCCGATCACCATCCTGCGCGACCGCCAGACCTGTATCTCGGTGAGTACGCCCGGCCTCTATCCCTGTGGCGAGGGCGCTGGCTACGCCGGCGGCATCATGAGCGCTGCCACGGACGGCATCCGCTGCGCCCAATCCCTCGTCACCTCAATCGGGGATGCTCGCATCCGATAGCCCGCTCCCAACGTAAAGCATCACCGCCAAATAAATGGCCCGCCCCAAACGAACATGGCCCGCTTCTCGCGATAGAGAAGCGGGCCATATTGCACTCACGTTTTCAGCGGACTCCCCACGAGCTCAAATTCCCCGACAATCCGGAAACACTCTGCGGGAGAACTCCGATCCCCTAGGCGAGCTCTGCACGGGGCGCATCCACTGAGAGCGAGATGCACGCATACACGAAGCCCCAGCCGGCGAGGTACAGCTCGAGGGCGGAAAGCACCAACATACCGGAAGCGCCCATCAGGCCGAACAGATTCGCAAACGAGACGAGAATCACACCAGCGGCGACGGCAACCTGCACGCCCGGACGGCCAGCCGAGCGACGATACATCTCGAAAGCCGCGGCAAGCAGATAAAATGCCAGGAACATGCCCAGGAACGAAGCGACCGGGACGAACGTGTCGACGGAGAACGGGAAGTTCAGCGTCCACAGGCCGCCCAGCAGAAGAACGAGACCCACCGCGGGCTCGACACCGTGTAGCGTCCATCCCGCGCGCATGGCGAAGGCGGCGACCAGCGACAGGGAACCGGCGACGATGCCGAACCAGGAAAGAAGCTGCTGCAGACGAGCGAAATCCGCATAGCCCCACGCAGGAGAGACGAACAGCGCCGTGGCGAAGACAAAGCACGCGCCCGCCATGGCCACATGGCTCCACGCAAGACCGCGCAAGCGGCTGAACAGCAGGTCGAAATCGGTCATGTTGGTTTCCCTCCCCTTGCGAGACCTGCGCCCCGCATGTAAATTCACGAGCGTAAGTATACCATCCGCACCCAACGAACGGCCTGTTCACCCCCCTGTCGATACGGCCAAAGTCACAGGCAGGCACCGGTCGTCCCGTCTCAAACTCACCTCTTGAACCGCGCGCCCGTACGCTTGCGGCCCGGCGCGAAAACGGATCCCTTGCGCGCCGACTTCCGCAGCGCCTCAATCACCTCGTCCTCGCTCGTCCCCTCCGACATCGCCTTGAGCTGAACGACGATATCGCGCAGACGAGCGGCCTCCTCAAAGTCCATGGCCTCCGAGGCCGCTCTCATGTCGTCTTCCATGGTCTCGATCACGCGAGCGAGCTCCTCGGCAGGCAGATCGGCGAAATCGCGTGCAATCCGCTCGCCGACACCCTCGCCCGCATCGTCCTCCCCTTCCGTGCCGGCGGGACTGAAGAACGCACCATGCCCCAGCGTGTCGCCTCGGCTCCGATCCTTCTTCCCCACATTCTCCTCGGCCTCGGCGATGAAGCTCGAGATGTCGTTGATGGATCGGCGAACCGTCTGGGGCTTGATACCGTGTTCCTCGTTGTATGCCGTCTGAATCGCACGCCGGCGATTCGTTTCGTCGATCGCCTCACGCATCGAATCGGTAATCGAATCGGCGTACATAACGACCTCGCCCTCGGCATTTCTCGCCGCCCTGCCGATTGTCTGGATGAGCGAGCGTCGGTTGCGCAGAAAGCCCTCTTTATCGGCATCGAGAATCGCCACGAGCGACACCTCGGGAAGATCAAGGCCCTCGCGCAACAAGTTGATGCCTACCAGCACGTCGATCTTTCCCTGGCGAAGACTACGCAAAATCTCGACTCGATCCATGGTCGCCGTATCCGAGTGCATGTAATTGACGCGAATACCGGCATCAAGCAGATGGTCGGTCAGATCCTCCGCCATACGCTTTGTCAACGTGGTGACCAGCACGCGCTCATGACGTGCCACTCGTTCACGAATCTCATCGATCAGGTCATCGATCTGCCCACGCACCGGGCGCACGTCGATCTTGGGGTCGAGCAGGCCCGTCGGGCGAATGATCTGCTCCACGTTGTTCTGGCTCACTCGCAGCTCATAGTCGCCCGGTGTGGCGCTCACATAGATGAACTGCGGAATGCGCGCCTCAAATTCGTCATAGCGCAGGGGGCGATTGTCGAGCGCCGAGGGCAGGCGGAACCCGTGCTCGACAAGCGTCACCTTACGAGAGCGGTCTCCCTCGTGCATGCCGCGGATTTGCGGCACCGTGACATGGCTCTCGTCGATGATGCACAACATGTCCTTGGGGAAATAATCTATAAGCGTGAACGGGGGCTCACCCGGTTTGCGACCATCCAGATGTCGTGAATAGTTCTCAATGCCGGTCGTGAATCCCATGGTTTCGAGCATCTCGAGATCATAGCTCGTGCGCTGCTCCAAGCGCTGCGCTTCGAGCAATTTATCGTTCGCCTTAAGCTCCGCGACTCGTGCCTCGAGCTCTTCCTCAATGGATTTTAAGGCTGCGGTTACCTTGGGCTTCTCCGTCACGTAATGCGAGGCGGGCCAAACCGGGATAGCGTCGAATTCGCGCATGATCTCACCGGTGACCTCGTCGATCTCCGCGATAAGCTCGACCTCGTCACCGAAGAACTCGAATCTCAACGGATGCTCGGCATAGGGCGGGTAGACATCCACCACATCGCCTCTCACGCGAAACGTGCCGCGTGCAAGGTCGTAATCGTTGCGATCGTACTGAATGTCGATAAGCGAATGAATGAATTCATCGCGCTCAAGTGGCTCCTTTTTATCCACGTTCGGAGCCAGCCCTGCATAGTCCTCGGGAGATCCTATGCCATATATGCACGAGACCGACGCCACGACAATCACATCACGACGTGAAAGCAGGGATGCCGTCGCCTGATGCCGAAGCATCTCGACTTCCTCGTTAATGGAAGAGTCCTTCTCGATATAGGTATCACTCGAAGGAACATACGCCTCGGGCTGATAGTAATCGTAGTATGAGACGAAGTACACGACCGCGTTGTTCGGGAAGAACTCTTTAAGCTCACTCGCGAGCTGAGCGGCGAGCGTCTTGTTCGGTGCCATGACAAGCGTCGGTTTGCCCAAAGCCTCGATGGTCTTCGCCATCGTGAAGGTCTTGCCGGATCCGGTGACACCCAAGAGCACCTGATAGCGATCCCCATCGCGCACGCCCTGCACCAAGGATGCGATGGCCTGGGGCTGATCGCCCGAAGGCTCGAACGGAGAAACGACCTCAAAAGGCGCAGGGCTTCCAGACACGCCGAAACGCCTCAATTCGCCGCCGACGCGCTCAACTTCGAACTCAGCCACGCAAATCGCCACCCTTCCTAGCGAAACGCCTGCGGATATAGCTCCTGATACCGGGCTTTGGCCATATTGACGCGAACAAGATATGCCTGTGTCTCAGGGAATGTAATGGCATTATGAAGCAGCTTGTCCTGCTTTGCCCATCCATCCACATTGCCCATACCGGCGTTGTACGCGGCAATAGCCCGATCTGTCGCCCCATTGAAGTACGTCAAAAGATACGACAAGTAAGCACAGCCATATTCTATATTGACGGTCGGGTCCTCGAGATTCTCGTAAGAATAGCGTTTGCCGTCGACGAGACCTTTAGCCACCATGTCTTGAGCGGTTTCAGGCATCAACTGCATAAGGCCACGAGCACCCTGATGGGAAGAGGCCTCAGGATCCCAGCTGGACTCCGATCGGATGACGGCGGCAACCAAATACGGATCTACGCCATGAGTAGCCGCTGAAGCAGTGATCTCGTCCTCGTAACGCAAGGGATACATCGACTTAAAAAGCAACGAAGGGGCGAAAGCAAAGGCAAACGAGACAAGCCCGAAAATGAGCACGACGGTAAGAGGGAACACTCGATACCATCGAAGAAAAGAGCCGCGTCTGTTCATCTGTTTACTTCCCATCAGCCAGTCGAATGCCCCTATCCTCAAGCCAAAGGTCGAGCGATCGGAAAAGCGTATCATCTGCAACTGAATTATCGATGACGGTATCGGCCATCATTTTTAACTCATCTTCAGACGGCTGGAGGTCCGAACGTGCATCGAAATCAGAGCCGCTCATGCCACGCTCAATTGCACGTGCACGACGAGTGTCAAGCGGCGCCGTAATGGCAATTACCTCATCAGCCAAGCCGAATGCATCGGTAAACGACGCGGGAGCGGAAATCTCAACGACGGTGAGCGCGGGTGTAGGCACGACGAGCGAGCAACAAGGAACCGGTAAGAAAATATTAGAAAGATAATCCAGCAGGACAGGATGGACAATTTCATTTAGCTGGTGAACAGAGCCCTCATCGACAAAAGCCCGCTGAGCGAGAACAGATGAGCGCACTTCACCCGATTCATCGAGGACATCCCATCCAAAAGCCTCCGCGATGGAATCAACGATCGCAGAGCCGGGGACATAAAGACTTTTTGCGATTACATCAAGATCGAGATGGCGTGCGCCAGAACGGGCGAGGTAGGAGCATGCAGTAGATTTACCAGATGCAATATTGCCGATGACAAACAAGGTGAAGGGCATACGCGCCTCCAAAATTAGCTACCTATAGCAAAAGAGGGCCCCCGAGGGGACCCCCTTGCGCTCCCGCGCCGGGAAAGCGCGAAAGCCGTCCACCGGTCAGCGGCGCCCTGCTCTCCCACGGGCTGAC
>OMGU01000293.1_pt1 | contig 57957 bp, 43 predicted proteins | sample 1646121 | NCBI WGS metagenome assembly OMGU01 (sample SAMN05578581, study PRJEB25193) | human gut metagenome | biome: Human Microbiome; feature: human-associated habitat; material: feces | host: Homo sapiens | place: USA:Birmingham
CCTTCCCGCTGCGCTGGTATATGGGCGACGGCACCATCGTCCGCGCCGTGGCCATGATCGACGAGGACAAGATCAATAAGGACGTTCCCGATCGCGTTTACAAGTACGGCGTGTATTGATTTTGACTGCGCACTCAAGAAGACCTGCTGCATGAATGCAGCAGGTCTTTTTTCACTTCCCAGGCTCCCCCCGGAATTCTTATGAAATACCGGATGCTCCAGAACTGCTTCATCCGCCTCAGTCTGTTCCGGTACTTCCTCATGCAGTGCTCCATTATCAGCTTTATGTGTACTCTAATCCGGGTCTATCAATGTGTTTAGACTGTACTAGGTGGTACTCGAACCAACGGAGATGCCGCTCCAATACCGCCCCCACAGTTCCCGGCCCTCCTGGGTCTCTCTGGTGTGTTGTACTATGCAGGTATAGACGGGCTCCGCAGCCAGCCAGCCCCGGCGAGCCAGAGCTTTTAGACAGGCTCCCAGCCCGTCATGTGTAAACTTCTCCCGGTACTTGTGAATCATCTCATCCGTAATCTGCCTGATCAGGATTTCCGCATAGCCCATGCCATTGGGAAGCACACGGTATCTATTTTCTACCCGAATCCCGGCACATAACAGTCCGCCGGGTCCATGGGGCCGGTGGTTAGGTTCTGTTTCTCGGTCAGTTTCTCCATCGGTTCGTCATAAACGAGCCGAACCGCGGCCCGTTGTCGTACGGATAAGTTATTTTTCGGCCCAGTGTATAAAAATATCCAGAAATATTCCTCACTTAATGAGATTTAGAGTTTCTATTTAATAAATGTCTCTATATGAAATAACAAAATAGAAAGCTGAGAACAGCAAAAATATTTAGAATTTTTATTTCTCTTTTTACAGCGGAATATATCAAGTTATATAGATTGGTTCCTTAATCTCACTGAGCTATAATTTGCGACAAGAAAACTCTTCTTTGTATATATTAGGACATAAACTGCTAAAATATTCATGTTTAAACTTCTTCCACATAATAAAGGGGGAATGTAAAATTACATCCCCCTTTTTGATATGCCTGGCTCCTTATTGCACAGGTGGCAGACATCCAGTATGAATTTTTGACATGCTATAGCATCGAAAATATGATTGGCAGAAATGCAAAATATTAAATTTAGGACGCCGCCGGGACGGCAATGAACTAAAATTTTGCAATTTAAGGCAAAAAGAAAAACCCTGGAACCATTGAAGTTCCAGGGTTTCTTATGAAGTGCCAGATCAATCTGGATATTTACAACCCGGAAGCTCCGGCCTTCTGGCCGGCGGCGCCTTTGCGCCGTACAAGCGTTTTCGCCGCAAGCGAAAACCTTGGCGCAGGGCGGATTCACTCCGCCCGAGCATGTAAAATCTTCCCGGTAACCAAAAAATAGCCACACCTTTCGGTGTGGCTATTTTTTGGAAGGGACGGTTAAAATCGATATTTTCCCGTTTCAGGGAAAAGCCCCTATAGTGTGGTACACCGACCGCGCTCCCAGTGTAAATGGGTCGCGGTTGGAAAGTAGCCGCAACGTTTTTGTTTTGAGGAAAGGCTACACTAATATACTAAAAAGATAAAAGCACCTATGCATATTGGAGTTTCACATTATAAACTCACTATATGGTACCACATTATCAGCACCAAATACATTGCGCAAATACGTTTCGAATTGTGCGTTAATCTCTACAGTAACTAAAATAGCGAGTCTCTTCCTCGGCCTGGAACAACACACGTAAAACAAGTTTCAATTCCTAATGTATGTTGCAAGTTCTTTGCCTTGCAGGGATTTTTCGTCTTTATATAATGAATCTTCAAACTTGCAGAGATTCCATCCTCTGCCCATCACAAAAAGAACATTTTCGTACTCCTCACCTTTTACTCCATGGTCTGTGGAGTACACGGCATCCGGCTTGAAGAAATTAATAGCATTGATGACTTCACCATATTTAATTTCATAAAACTGTTTTAGGGTCGTCTGCTCATAGGCAGAATCATCACCAGAATTATATTCTTCCATATAATTTTCAATATCTGGAGGAATAGGAATCAACCTACTATCAGCAGCTGTCCTTAAAATGTCATAGATAGTTCCTTGTCTTGCGACACATAAATCACCTGTAAGCTCTCGCCACTGCTTCTTCTGCCTCTTAGTCTCTATTGGCTGACGCGTTGTTCCGAGAATCTCATACCTTCGTTTCCTCTATTTGATTTTTTATCTCAGTATTTTTAAGTTGACCTGCCCAGTATTTTTCAAGTGCCTCATAAAGCTGTTTCCGACATTCAAGAGGATAGTCGTTAAACGATAAATTCTTCTTTTCGTTAATGATTGATTGAAGCAGATGGGCAACTGATGTCTTACCAGTATTATTTTTACCAACTATCAGCGTTAAAGATTTGTCTAAAACGATATCTACATTCTTTAATAGTCTAAAATTTTCAATGTGTATCTTCTGTATGTACATATGCCTTTCTCCTCACCAGTATTAAATAAACTAAGTTTTCTAATCGGGTTTTCGGAATGGACTAATCCTTGATGCTTAATGCATTTTACAGTATCTTACTTTGGAAAAATTGCATCTTTGGAAATGAATACTGGTTTCTGTACAATGGTATTCTACACCATTTTACAGGAGGAATCAAATCATGCGCATCAGCATAGAAGAAAAGCACTCCCTGGTTGCTCGTTACCAGGCCGGAGAATCCGTCTCCGATATCTGCGCCGACTCCGGCGTGCCCAAGAGTACGTTCTACACATGGATCAAGCCGTACACTGTGACCATGACAGACTCCGGTCATGCTGTCAGCCAGCAGGCGTTTATCAAAATGAAACAGAAACTTCAAAAGTTGGAGAAGAAGATCGAGATTTTACAAAAGGTCAACTGCACGGTTTCAGCGTCGCTTCAAGAAAAGCTGCAAGAGCTTGCCAAATTGCATGGTCAGTATAGTGTCCATGCCTTATGCGAGGCGCTTTGTGTATCCCGCGGTACCTTCTACAACCATATCTTCCGGCGAAAAGAGGTAACAGCCTATGATAAACGAAGAGCCGAGATGAAAGAGCATATCCAAGCAGCTTTCGATGAGAGCCAACAAAGGTTTGGCGCAAATAAAATCGCTGCTGTGTTAGCAGATCGAGGCGTTCGGACTTCGCCCAAGTATGTGGCTGAACTGATGAGAGAAATGGGATTACAAAGTGTATCCATCTACTCCAAACGCGATTATCAGAAAAGTGAGCGGCTGGCAAAAAAGCAGAACATGCTACAGCAGCAATTCAAAGTGGATGAACCGAACCGTGTTTGGGTCAGCGACATCACTTGCTTTAAGGTCAATGGCAAGTATCTCTATATCTGCGTAATCCTCGACCTTTTCTCACGTAAAGTAGTAGCCCACAGAGTATCACCAAAGAATAGTACCTACTTGGTTACCTCTACCTTTCGTCAGGTATATCGGAACAGAAACGAGCCCCAGCAGCTGATGTTTCACAGCGACCAAGGCCCGCAATATACATCCAACACATTCCGGAAACTACTTCGCATAAACAAGGTTGTCCAATCTTTCTCGAAGTCCAGCCGTCCTCATGACAATGCTGTAGCCGAGTCCTTCTTTGCCTCCATGAAGCGGGAGGAGATTTATCGGACACAATATTGCTCTGAGCGCCAGTTCATGCAAAGCGTTGATACTTACATAGAATTTTACAACACCAAGCGCCCCCACAGCACGCTCAACTACAGGACGCCGGATAGGTTTGAATTGCTCCATGCGCAAAGGAAAGAACGGACAGGCTGATCTGGACAAAGGGTTCAAAACTGGGTATTTTTCATTTTTCAACCACCAAGCTTGCGTCTTTTATCTTTGCGATATGAATTACCGAGCTGTGCAAGAGAAAAGAAAACACCTGAAATACCAAGGCTTTCTCCCATGGAATAAGGGTAGGAGTATTGGACAGTCTAAGAAAACTGTTCAATACTCCTACCCTTGTCCATATGGTTGCGGGGGATGGATTTGAACCACCGACCTCCGGGTTATGAGCTGCTACCGGCAGTTCAATCCTTTGATTTCAAGTGCTTTCCGACCCTTTTCGTTCCAGAAAACTGCCAAATCCCGGAGGTCGTATGCTGCCTGCTCCGCTGGGATTTTTCCCGTTCTGGGTCAAGTCATGGGTCAAAGTAGCAACACGTTATCAGAAATTCGTCACTATAAGACAAAACACCCCAACGGAGGCGCAAGGTCAAAAGAACAATGGCCTGCTGGTCATAAATTACATTCAAAACGACTGATTCATTGAAGCACACTCCAATAAACTCCTCGCTTTTTCATCAGTTCATCATATGTGCCGGACTCCACGATCCCCCGCTCCCCCACCACAAAGATGCGGTCGGCCCGGCGGATGGTGGAGGGACGGTGGGCGATCAGGAAGCAGGTGCGGCCCTCCAGCAGGCGGAGGGTGGCCTGCTGGAGCCGCTGCTCCGTGGTAGTATCCACACTGCTGGTGGCCTCGTCCAGGATGAGGATAGGCGCCCGGCTCACCAGGGCCCGGGCCATGGCCAAAAGCTGGTACTGCCCCTGGCTGAATTCCCCGGCCGCCCCCGACATGAGGGTTTGGTACCCCTGGGGCAGGCGCTGGATGAAACCGTGGGCATGGGCCAGTTTTGCCGCATGGACAACCTCCGCCTCCGTGGCCTCCGGGCGGGCATAGCGCAGATTGTCCAGCACCGTGCCGCGGAAAAAGACGGTCTCCTGGAGCACCACGGAGAAGCACCGGCTCAGTCCTTCCCGGCTGTACCGACCGAGGGGCACGCCGTCCAGCCGGATCTCCCCCGCCGTCGGCTCATAGGCCCGGATCAGCAGGTTGACCAGGGTGGTCTTGCCCGCGCCGGTCTCCCCCACAAATGCGGCCACCTCCCCTGCCCTGACGCGGAAGCTCACATGCTCCAGCACCGGCCTGTCCGGCTCATAGGAGAAGGACACATCCGCAAAGGACACCTCTCCCCGCACCGTCCGGGGTGAGACTGCACCCGGGACATCGGGGGGCAGCTCCGGCTCGTCCAAAATCTCAAAGAGCCGCTCGGCCCCAGCGACGGCCTGCTGAATGCTGGAAAAGAGGGCGGCAATGCTGTTCAGGGGCCGCCCCAACTGCCGGGAGTAGCCCAGGAAGCTGACCACCAGCCCAACGCTCACCGCGCCGCGGAGGGCCAGCACGCCCCCGGCGCAGGCGATCAGGGCAAAGCCCAGGTTGTTGACCATGTTCACCAGCGGGCTGAGCAGGCCGGCGCAGATCTGCGCCTTCACCGATGTGGCGCACAGCGCCCCGTTCATCTGGTCAAACCGCGCCAACAGCTCTTCCTGCTGGTGGTAGAGCTTCACCGTGCGGCTGTTGGAGAGGGACTCCTGCACCAGGCCGCTCAGGCGGCCCAGCTCATCGGCCTGCCGGCGGTAGAGCGTCCTGCTCCGCCGGGAGATCAGGCGGGTGCACAGGGCGATCACCGGCACAGTTGCCAGGGCCGTCAGAGTGAGCAGCGGGCTGAGGGCCGCCATGATGGCCAACGCCCCCGCCACCATCAGCAGGCTGGACAGGAGCTGAGTCACCGTCTCAGCCGCCACGGTGCTGACGTTGTCGGCATCGCTGACCAGGCGGTTCATGGTATCCCCATGGGGGTGGCGGTCAAAGTAGGACAGGGGCAGCCGCCCCAGCTTGGCAAAGCACTCCCTCCGGATGCGGGCCACCATCCGCTGGGAGAGGATCTCCATCCAGCGGCGTCGGCCCCAGTTGCCGAGCCACTGTGCCGCCGCGGCCCCTGCCAGAGTGGGCAGCAGCACTGACAGAGCGGCACGCTCCACGCCGCCCCAAGGCAGAAAGCAGTCCACCGCCCGTCCCAGCAGATAGGGTACCGCCAGGGCCGCCCCGGTGGAGAGCAGGGTAAGGCACACCACCAGCAGCAGCTCCCTGCCCCAGCGGGCGTAGAGGGCCAGGAGCCGCCGCACGGTGCCCCGCCCGTCCCTGGCCCTGGCGTGGGGGCCGAAGCGCTGCTGGAGGCTCCGCCGCTGGGGAGGCAGCACAGGGCCGCCGGACGCTTCACCGTGTGCCATCTTCTCCCTCCTCTTCCGGGGCCTGAGAGGCCCAGATTTCCCGGTAGGTGGGGCAGGTGTCCAGCAGGCTCCGGTGAGTGCCCAGACCCACCTGCCTCCCCTCCTCCAGCACCAGGATCCGATCTGCCGTGCGGGCCGCGCGCACCTTCTGAGTGATGTGGAGCACCGCCTGCCCCGGCCGCCGCTCCAATCCATCCAGCACCCTCCGCTCAGTGGCCGGGTCCAGGGCGCTGGTACAGTCATCCAGCACCAGCACCGCGCCTCCCCGCACTAGAGCCCGGGCCAGAGAGAGCCGCTGCCGCTGTCCCCCGGAGAGGTTGACGCCCCCCTGAACTAGCACGGCGTCCAGGCCGCCGGCCTCCGCCACGAAGTCGGCGGCCTGAGCAGTCTCCAGGGCGGCACAGAGCTGTGCCTCCCCCGCGCCCCGGTCACCCATGGACAGATTTTCCCGGATGGTGCCGGAAAAGAGGGCGCTCCGCTGGGCGGCCACCACCACCTGCCGCCGCACCCGCACCAGGGGAAGGCGACTCATGGGCCGCCCGCCCAGGTACAGCTCTCCCTTCTGGGGCTCATAGAGCCGGGCGCACAGCCAGGCCAGGGTGGTCTTGCCCGCGCCGGTGGGACCCACCACCGCCAGCCGCTCCCCCCGCCGCAGTGTGAAGGAGATGTCCTGCAGGGCGGGCACGCCGCTTCCCCCGGGGTAGGCGAAGGTCACATGGCGCAGCTCCAGCACCGGCTCCTCCACGCCTGTCTCCTCCGGCCCCTCCAGGGTTCCCTCCTCCGGGAGAGCCAGCACCTCCTCCACCCGCCGGACGGAGGTTCTGGCCCGGATGAGCAGCTTGAACACGTCAATGAGAGTCATCAGGGAGGTGAGCATCTGGGTCATATAGGTGACGAGGGCGGACACCGTGCCCGCCTCTGCCCCGCCGCACCCCGCCGCCCACAGCACCGCCGCGATGCCCAGGTTGACAGTGAGGGTGACCAGGGGGGCGAACCAGGCCGACAGGAGCTGAAGCCGGATGCCGGACTCCTCCAGCTCTCCGTTGGACGCCTGAAAGCGGCGGTTTTCCCACTCCTCCCGCCCCAGGGCCCGGATGAGGCGGATGCCGCGCAGAAATTCCTCCACGGTGGTGTTGACCCGGTCCATGGCCTCCCGCACCCGGCGGAAGCGCCGGCCGCTCTCCGCCAGATAGGCCGTGATGAGAGCCGTCACCCCCAGCACCACCGCCAGCACAATCCAGCTCAGCCCCATGTCCAGCCCCATGGCATAGACCACGCTGCCCACGCACAGGGCGGGGGCCTTGACACCAATGCGCAGGGCGGAGTTCACCGATCTGGAGAGCTGGTCACAGTCGCTGGACATCCGCGTGACCAGGGCGCCGCTCCCGAGCTGATCCACGCCCCCCTCGGTCAGGCGGAGGCATTTGGCAAACAGCGTCCGGCGGAGCTCGGCCCCAAACCGCTGGGAGGCCGTGCCGGAGCAGAAGTTGCGCACCAGCACGCACAGGATGCCCGCCAGGGCCGCCACCGCCATCCAGCCCCCCAGCTCCAGGACGCGGCCCAGTTCCCCCGTGCGCACCCCCTCGTCGATCATCCGCGCCATCAGGGTAGGCAGCAGCAGTTCACAGTTGGCCTCCAGCAGGACAAACAGGAGGGCCGTCAGACAGTACCAGCGATAGCGCCTGAGGCAGCGCCAGACGAGGGACACACCCCTCCCCCCTTTCCGGCCGCCAGGCGGGCGGCCTCGTCCATCAGGGCCCGGACGGTGTCAAATGGCCGGGCGGCCTCCAGGCTCTCCAGCCGCTCCCTCCGCAGGGTGAGCACCGGCACCCCCGCCCCGGCCGCCGCCCGCAGCAGCTCCAGATTCTCCCGGTTGTAGGGGCCGATGGCGGCCCCGCTGTCCACCACACAGGCGGACGAACAGGCCGCCGCCACCGCGGCGCGCAGGGTGTCCGGCGCGGGAGGGGAAAAGCTCTCCGCCTCATACCGGCGGGCGGCCAGGGTCTCCGCCACCGCCCAGTCCACGTCACACCGCTGGAGAATCCCGGTGGCAAAGGGGAGCCCCCTCTTTTGCAGGGCCCGGAAGCAGGGGGCCCCTCTGCCTTCTCCGGGCACCACGAATACCCGCGGCTCCCCTGCCGCGCCGCACAGCTCCACGCTGCCCAGCAGCAGGTTGAAGCTGCCGTCGTGGATATCGTAGAGCTGGCGGATGGTGTCGTCATCCAGTACGTCCTCCGGCGCGCCGCAGCGGAAGATGGCGTTATCCTTTACCAGCACCACCACGTCGGCCAGCTTGGTGGCCAGATCCACCTCGTGGAGGGAGAGCACCACGGACAGCCCCCGGCTGGCGGTCATCTCCCGGAGGATGTCCAGCAGCTCGATCTTGTGGCGGATGTCCAGATAGCTGGTGGGCTCGTCCAGGACGATCACCTCCGGCTGCTGGCACAGGGCCCGGGCCAGCAGCACCCGCTGCTTCTGGCCGTCGCTGAGTTCGGTAAACCGCTGCTCCCGCAGCTCCAGAGCGTTGACCCGGGCCATGGAGTCCTCCACGATGCGCTGATCCTCCCTGGAGAGCTTTCCGAAGTGGTTGGTGTAGGGGTAGCGCCCGGCGGCCACCACCTCCCAGCAGGTCATGAGCTCTGGCTCGATGCGGTCGGTGAGCACCACCGACACGTGGCGGGCCAGCTCCTTGTCGCTCATGCCGTCCAAATCCCGGCCGCCGATGGCCACCACGCCGCCCAGCTTTGTCAGATGGCGGGTGATGCTGCGCAGGATGGTGGATTTGCCGGAGCCATTGGGGCCGATCAGGCAGAGAATGCCCCCCTGCCAGATGCCGATATCGATGTCCTCGATGAGGGGCCGGCGATGGTAGCCCACCGACAGCTTCTGGGTCTCAAAATACATCAGCCATTCCTCCTGCGCTTGATCATCAGCCAGATCACCACGGGGGCGCCCAGCACCGAGGTGACGGTGCTGATGGTGAGCTCCGTGGGGGAAAAGGCCGTGCGGGCGATGAGGTCGCAGGCCAGGCAGAACACGCTTCCCGTGAGGAAGGTGGCCGGTATGAGCACCATGGGCCGGGAGGTGCGGAAGATCAGGCGGGTGATGTGGGGCACGGCGATGCCCACAAAGGAGATGGGGCCGGCAAAGGCGGTGACGCAGGCCGACAGGATGCTGGACAGGAGGATCAGGGCCACACGGAAGCCCTTGACGTTGACCCCCATGCTCTTGGCGTAGTTCTCACCCAGCAGATAGGCCCCCAGGGGCTTGGACAGGAGAAACACCAGCACCACCGTGGGGATGGTGATCAGGGCGGAGGCCCCCAGGGTGGCCCAGGTCATGCCGGAGAAGCTGCCCATCGTCCAGATGGTGAAATTCTGGAGCTGGCTGCTCTCGGCGAAGGTGATCATGAAGTCGGTGCCCGCGTCGCAGATGTAGCCGATCATCATGCCGATGACCAGCAGCATGGCTAGGTTCTGCACCCGGCTGGACACGGCCAGCACCAGAGCCATGGCCGCCAGTGCCCCGGCGAAGGCCGCCAGGAAGATGACGTAGGGGGAGAAGCCCTCCGTCACAATGGGGGTGGCCGCCAGGAGGAAGAAGCCCACAAACAGGCGGGAGCCGGAGGAGATGCCCAGCACAAAGGGGCCGGCGATGGGGTTTTTGAAAAAGGTCTGGAGCAGGAAGCCCGCGATGGACAGCGCCCCGCCCAGCAGGGCAGCCCCCAGCAGGCGGGACAGGCGGATTTTCCAGAGGATATTGCCCTCCGTGGTGCCGTCGTTGCCCCAGCGGAGGAGGGTGAGCATGCGCTCCAGGCTCAGATGCACCGAGCCGGTATTGATGTTCCAGTAAAACAGGGCGGCCATCAGTATTGCCAGCACAACAAATCCCACGGCGTTTCTTGTGTGTTGTCTCATAGGCCTCTCTCCTTTTCCGCGCGTTCCCCTGCCGGGCTCCGCGGCTTATTCGGCGGGCAGCTTATAGAAGTAGTGGAGCTGATCCGCGTCCTCGGGGTGGTAGATAATGGTGGCAATGTCCTCGATCATGGTGGCCACGTCGTCGGCAGACTGCCAGTAGTTCTTCTGGATGCCCCAGACGTTGCCCTCCTGGATGGCCTTCATATCCGCCAGATAGTCCCCGTTGGCCAGAATGTCTGCCACGGTGGACACGCTGACGTCGCTGGTGTTGTCATAGATCAAGATCTCGGCGTCCACCGCCCCCTGATAGAACTTCTCCACGGTCATCTTGGTGTTGCCGCCCTGGCCGGGCTCCAGCTCCGCAAAGGGATAGGTGCCGCCGGCCAGCTCCAGCATCTTGTTGACATAGTCGCCGCCATTGCGCACGTAGACGGTACCCTTGAAGATATAGGTCTGGAGGATGGTGGGGTGCTCACTCTCCCCGGCCACGCTCTCGGCCACGGCATTCACCCGCTGCACCTCTTCGTCGAAGTAGGCGTCGGCCTCCTCCTCCATGTCCAGCAGGGCGCCCACCAGCTTGACCCACTCCACGCGGCCCAGGGGGTGGTTCTCCAGGTGCTGGCTGTCGGCGATGTAGGGGATGCCCAGCTCGTCCAGCTTGGCCAGCACCTCGTCGCTGCCGTGCATGGTGTTGGCGGAGATCAGGATGATCTGGGGCGCGGCGGCGCTGATGAGCTCATAGTCGGGGGCGGAGTTCTTGCCCACATAGGTGGTGGTGCCGTCCTCAATCTGCTGGGCAACCTGCTCGATATGCCATTTATCCTTGTCGGTGGTCACCAGACTCACCTTGTCCAGCGCCCCGATGGCGTGAAACAGGGTGGCGTGGGTGGTGGAGAAGCAGCCCAGCTTGGTCAGCGGGGCCTGGAGAACGGTCATGTCCCCCGTGTCGTCCGGCGCCTCTCCCCCCTCGGGCACCCACAGGAACTTCTGTCCCGCGCCGTCGGTGATGATCTTACAGCCGTTGGCACAGTAGTCCACCGCGAAGTTGTTGGCATACTGGAGCTCCATGCTGCGCACCACGGTCAGGTCGTTCTTGTCTGCCGCAGCGGTCTCCACCACGGGGGACGGGCTGGGACTCTCCGGCACAGTCTGCTGGCCGCAGCCCGCCGCTGTGAGCAGCAGGGCGGCGGTCAGGCACAGCCCGGCCGCCCGATTCAGATGGTGTATCATTGCGATTCCTCCTTGTCATCTGGTTCTTCTCTATCTGGAAACGCGGTTTTCCACGTATTCCACCACTCCAATTTCCCCTCCAGCCGGCAGGCGTGCTCCAGCATCCTCCGGTGCATCTGGCAGTCCAGGGGGGAGGGCCCGGCCCGCCGGGCGGCAGGACAGCCCCCGCCGCACAGGCCGAAGGCGGGACAGCGGGCGCATTCCTCCGGCGGTTCCAGCCCGGGGCAGGGACTCTGCGGCAGGGCCGTCCCCGCGCCCAGCGTCCCCAGGAGGCACCCCTCCGCCCCGGCCAGGGCGGAGCAGGGCCACAGACGGCCGTCCGGCGTCACCGCCAGGGAGCGCCCGGTCTGGGCGTTGCAGTAGCAGTCCCGTCTGCAGCCCGTGCGCAGCAGCAGGCGCAGGCGCTCCAGCTCCTTGAGCCGCACCGGGCGGCCCAGCCGGGCCAGCTGATCGTGACGGGCCAGCAGGCGGTTCAAACCCTCGGCCAGCGCCTGGGGGGAGGGGGACAGCCCCGCCCCCGCGCCCCGGCCCTGGGGCCGCACCAGATCCAGGCCCACACCGTGGACGTTGCCGCACCACAGGGCGAAGTCCAGCAGACGGTCCAGGCCGCGCACACTGCCCGCCGACACCACCGCGGTCAGGTTGGCCGCCATGCCGGCCGCCGCCAGGGTCTGGAGCCCGCGGGCCGTCGCCTGGAAGGAGGGCTCCCCCTCCGGGGTGCGGCGGGCGGCGTTGTCCGGGCCCACCCCGTCCAGGCTCACCCCCACGGCCACCCGCCGGGCCCTCAGCTCCCGGCAGAGCGCCGGTGTGAGCAGCGTGCCGTTGGTCTGGATGGCGGCGTGGAACCTCCGTCCGGAGGCCCGGCCGAAGTCCAGCACCTTCGCCGCCGTGTCCCAGCGCAGCAGGGGCTCCCCGCCAGTGAACTGGATGCGCAGGGCTCCCCCCGGCGGGCAGGCCAGATCCACGGCCTCTGCCGCCCGCTCGGGGGAGAGATCCTCACCCGCCGGCCCGCTCCCGGCGTAGCAGTAGCCGCAGGCCAGATTACAGCGGTTGGTGAGGCGCAGCACCAGGGTGTCCAGCCCGCCCTTCATTGAAAGCCGTCCTCCATCACGCCCTCCATGTCCATGTAGATGCGCCGGATGGCCCGCAGCTCCTCCTCACCCGCCTGCCACATACCCCGCTGGTGGGCCTCCAGGAAGCGTTCGCTCATCTGGAGCACCGCCGCGTCGTTGACCTGCTCCATCCACCGGCGGGTCTCCTCGTCCAGGAGGAACTGCCGCGCCATGGCGTCGTACATCCAGTTGGAGGCCACCTCCGCCGCCGCGTCCCAGCCAAAAAAGGTGTCAAAGGTGGTGGACAGCTCCTGGGCGCCCTTGTAGCCGTGGCGCTTCAGGCCCTCCAGCCACTTGGGATTGAGGATGCGGCTGCGCATGACCCGGGCCAGCTCGGTCTCTACACGGGCGGTCTCCGGTCGGGCGGGGTCGGCGGTGAGGCCCGCCACGGAGACGGGCCTCTGCCCGCTGCAGTCCCGGACGCAGGCGATCAGGCCGCCATGATAGCTGTAAAAATCGTCGCTGTCCAGCATGTCGATCTCCACCGACGACTCGTTCTTGATGGTCATCCCCACGGAGGACAGCTGGCTGCGGAACAGCTCCGGCATGGCCTGGCCGTGGAAGCGGCTGCTGTACCCGTGGGCGCTCCAGAGGGTGTAGACCTGGCTCAGATCCCTCCAGCTCTCCCAGTTCTGGCTGTGGATGGCCTTGCTCACCCCTGCGCCGTAGGTGCCGGGTGGGCAGCCGAACACCCGCAGGGATGCTTGCTCTAACGCCTCATTTTCGCTCAGGCCCTCGGCCACCAGCCGCTTCCGCTCCTGGTCGGTGTGCTTTTTGACAAAGTTCTGCTCCGGGGGCTCATCCAGGCCGGCCACGGCCAGCACCGCCCGCTCCACCAGCTCCACCACGTTGGGGAAGGTGTCCCGGAACAGGCCGCTGATGCGCAGCACCGCGTCGATGCGGGGGCGGCCCAGCTCCGCCAGGGGGATGGGCTCCACCCCCACCACCTTGTCCGTCTGGCCCAGATAGCGGGGGCGCACCCCCATCAGGGCGAACACCTCTGCGATGTCCTCTCCGTTGGTTTTCATGCACTCGTCGGAGTAGACCACGATCGCTACACTCTCCGGCCAGGGTTCCCCCTTCTGGGCCCGGTAGGCGTCGACCGCCTGCTCCGCCAGCGCCTGTCCCACCGTCCATGCCGCCCGGCTGGGTACGGCGGCGGGGTCGATGGCGTAAAAGTTCCGGCCCGTGGGCAGGATGTGGGCATTCCCCCGGGAGGGACTGCCTCCGGGCAAGGGCGGGACAAAGCGCCCCTCCACCCCCGCCAGCAGCAGATCCAGCTCGTCCGTGGTTTGGCGCAGCCGGGGCGCCGCCTGGGTGCAGACAAAGTCCAGCACCCGCGCCAGCGGGGTGGTGTCCCCCGGAAAGCCCTCCTCCGCCAGGAGCTCCGCCGCAGCCTCCGGCCGGTAGCCCTCCGCCGACAGGCGGGCAAAGAGCCGCCGGGCCGTCGCAATCGCCCCGTCCACAATGCGCAGGGCGGTGCGCCCGTCGGGGTAGAGCCGCTCCGGCGCGGCCCGCAGCTCCTCGGGCGCCCACCCCTGGGCCAGCAGTATGCTGTCCTCCAGGGCGGGCACGGCGCCGTTTGGCACCCGCACCAGGGCTCGGGCCAGGTGGTCGAAGCGCTCCCCCTCTGGGGGCTGGCCGTAGATGTGCAGGCCGTCCCGCACCAGGGAGGTCTTGATGCGGCTCATCCAGCGGTGGAGGCGGGCCACCCCATCCTCCGGCTCGGCCTCCAGATCCGCCCGCTCCATCTGGAGGTCGGCAGTCACCTCCAGCTCCTCCGCCAAGGTGAAGATCCGCTCCAGCAGTGCGGGCACCTGGGCAGGCCGGGCCTGGCGGGCGTGATAGTAGCCGTCGATGGCCTCGTCCAGATCGGTGAGGCCGCCGTAGGTGTCCGCGTCGTCCATGGAGGGGATCAGGTGGTCGAGTATGCAGGCGTAGGAGCGGCGCTTGGCCTGCATCCCCTCCCCCAGGATGCTGATGTTGTAAATGTAGAGGTGGGGCATCCCGCCGATGCAGATGTCGCCGAAGCAGCCGGAGGACAGGCCGATCTCCTTGCCCGGTAGCCACTCCAGGGTGCCGTGGGTGCCCACGTGGAGCACCACGTCCGCCCCGAACACCTCGTCCACCCAGCGGTAAAAGGCCAGGTAGGAGTGGGGCGGGGTGCTGTCGGTGCTGTGGTAGAGCTCCTCCGCCCGCTCCGGCGCCGAGCGCATGGGCTGCACCCCCACAAAGAGGCTGCCGTTTCGGATACCGGGGATGACGATCTGGCTGCCGGACACCATCACGGTGCCCGGGGCGGGGCCCCAGCTCTCCTCCATCTGGGCCCGGGTCTCGGGGTTAAGACGGTCGAACCACCCCCGATACTGCTCCGCCGGCACCGTGGCCTCCGTCCGCTCCAGCGCGGCCTCCGGGGAGAGCCAGCGGTTGTCGTTGGTCACCGCCGCCCGGATGCGGGCAATGATCTCCGCCCCGCTGGAAAAGGAGTAGGCTGTGCGCAGGCCCTGGTTCTCCAGGGTCCGCACCACCCGGAATACCGTCTCCGGCGTGTCCAGGCCGTGGGCGCTGCCGATGGTGTCGCTGCGGGGCGGCATGTTGTGAAAGATGACGGCCACCTTTTTCTCCGGCATGGGCTTGCGGGCCAGTTCCGCCCAGCGGCAGGCCAGCTCCGCCACCCTCGTCACCCGGTCGGGCAGGGGGAGGCACACCTTCCGCCCGTCCGCCGTCCGCTCCGTCACCGCGTAGGGCACGGAAATGAGCTGCCCGTCAAACTCCGGCTGGTAGACGCACACGGGCAGGGAGACCAGATCCAGGCCCCGGATATCCCGCCGGTACTCGTCAGCACTGAAGTAGGTGGTGAGTCCCTGGATCACCGGCAGGCCCCAGTTCTCAAACACGCTGGCGGGCACCTGGCCCGCCCGGGCCTCCCGCCCGGCCAGGGTGGTCAGGCTGAAGCCGTAGGACACCACCAGCGCCCCCGGAATGGGGGTGCCGTCCGCCCTGCGGTAGAACCGCTCCATCCGGTAGAGGATGCCCTGCTCCGTCCCGTGGTCGGCGGCGAAGGAGTCGGACAGGGCGTATGGGACGCCCCCCCGGGCCTGAATGGCCCGCAGCAGGGCGTCCACATGCTCCAGATTGCCGGTTCTGGCGTAGTGGTCATGGATCAGCACACCGATGACCGGCCGGGTCTCGGCGGCCATCCGTGCCCGGTACCCCGCCTCCCTCTCCGGCGGCAGGAAGCCCTCCAGGGTGTACACCCCCTGCCCCCGGGGCGGGCTCGGAGGGCTGAGGGGATAATCCCCGCCGAAGCGGCCGTTGAGGGCGCAGAGCACCAGCCCCTCCAGATCCCCCGGGCTCCCCGCCTGGTAATAGCTGTCCAGCGCGGCGTAGAGGGCCAGCTCCAGCCCCAACCTGGGGAGCAGCTCGGCCAGCTCGTCCCCCATGGTGGAGGTAAAATAGACCGGCCGCCCCTCCAGCGCCTCCCACAGCCGGGAAAAGCAGTACAGGTTCTGAATCGAGCCATGGGAGGCCAGAAAGGCCATGTCCGCCGCCGCGCCGTCGGCCAGAAGGGCCCGCTCCAGCCCGGCGTCGGCATTTATCTCCCGCACGGAGTAGACCCTGCCCTCCACCGCGCCGGGGTACCGGCGCTCCAGGGCGGCCAGGGCCTGAGGCAGGGCCCAGAGCCGGTATTCATTCATGAGCACGAAAAGCAGCTTTACCATAGACGCCTCCTTAACCCGCCGCCGGGCTGTGGCCGCGCACCAGCTGGGCCAGCGGCCTGGCCCGCAGCTCCTCCACCCGGTAGCAGGGCGCACCCATCACCTGGGCCACCTGAGCCGCCAGCCCCAGAGAGACAAACTGCCGCTCGGTGTCGATCACCACCGCTGGGATGTGGGCCTCCGCCACCCGCCGGGCGGCCCGCAGGGCCTCCTCCACCGGGTCGCCGCCCCGGCTGAAATTGGCCCGGCCGTCGGTGATGAGCACCAGCAGGGGCAGGGAATCCCGCACCCGGCGGCGCTGCCGCTCCAGCATGCGGCGGGCCTCCTCTAGCCCAGCGGCCAGCGGGGTCCGCCCGCCGGTGGGGAGGGCCTGGAGCTCCCGCTGGGCCAGCTCCACGCTGCGGGTGAGCTCCAGCACAGCGGCGGCCTCCCCGCCCCGGAAGGCCACCAGCCCCACCTGATCCCGCTTCTGGTAGGAGTCCATCAGCATGGAGAGCACCGCCTCCTTGACCTCCTTCATCCGCCTGGCCGCACCCATGGAGCCGCTGGCGTCCACGGCGAACACGATGTCCGCACCCACGCGGCTTTCCCGCACCTTCACCCGCAGGTCGGGGGGCAGGATGACCAGGCCGGACTGCCCGCCGCCCCGGCTCCACTGATAGGGGGCGGCGGCCCGCAGCGTGGCGCCCACCGCCAGATCTTCCGCCTTCCCCCGGGGGATGCGGTCGCCCACGGCCCGCCCCCGCCGGGTGGCGGAGCGGGTCTTGCTGCGCCGCCCGCTGCCCCGGCGGGCCAGGCGGTCGGCCCGGGTGGTGAGCAGGGCTCTCACCTCGTAGAGGTTCTCCCCCTGCTCCAACCGCTCTCGGGACGGCCCCTGCTCCGTGGGTGGCGCGGGGGCCTGAACCCCCTCCTGCGGCGGCCCGTCGGCGGGGTGGGACTCGTCCGCCGGTCCATCCCCGCCCCCGGCCTGTCCGTCCGCTCCAGATCCCCGAGGGGGCTCCTCCCCTCTCTCCTGTCGCGGGGGCGGGCCTTCGCTTCCCTCCCGCCTGCGGTGGGGCAGGGCCAGCTCCGCCGCCGTGTGGAGATCCTCCAAGTTGATGTAAGTGCGCCCGGCCAAGGCGGCCAGGGCGCGGGCGGTGTGCAGGATGGCCAGCTCCGCCCGGTGCCCGGCGGCGTTGGCCTGCCGGGCCAGCAGGCAGGCGGCCTGCTCCTCCGCCTCCCCCACGTCCACCTGGGGCAGCAGGGCGCGGGCGGCGGCCAGCTGCCCGGCCAGCCGCTCCTCCCGCCGGGCCCACTGGGCGCGAAAGGCGGCGGGGTTTTCCTCAAAGGCCAAGCGGCGGCGCACCACCTCTTTCCGGGCCTCCGGCTCCCGCTCCCCCGTTACCGCCACATAGAGGCCGAAGCGGTCCAGCAGCTGGGGGCGGAGCGTCCCCTCCTCCGGATTCATGGTGCCCACCAGGGCGAAGCGGGCGGGGCAGGTGTGGGAGATGCCGTCCCGCTCCACCCGGCACACTCCGGTCTCCAGCGTGTCCAGCAGGGCGGCGGTCAGGGCGGAGGGGAGCAGATTTACCTCGTCGGCATAGAGCACCGCCCCGTCGGCCCGGGCCAGCAAACCGGGCTGGAAGGTTCTGCAGCCGGTGCGCACCGCCGCCTCCAGCTCCACACCGCCCAGCAGCATGTCCTCCGTGGCGCTTACCGGCAGCTCCAGCAGGCGCACTCCGTCCAGGCCGCCCAGGGCCCGCACCAGAGTGGACTTGGCCGTCCCCTTTTCCCCGCACAGCAGCACCCCGCCGATGCGGGGCTCCACCGCCAGGCAGAGGAGGGCCTGCTTTGCCCGCTCCTGCCCCACCACGGCGGTGAAAGGATACAGGGGCCTATCCATAGAACAGCGCCTCCCAGTCGATGCCGGCATCTCCAGCCTGCTCAAACGGGGCCCGGCGCAGGCGGTGGGGCAGGGCCAGTTCCGCCGCCCGCCGCAGCTCCTCCATTCCGGCCTCCGTCCGGCCCTCCAGAGCCGCCAGAGCCCGTGCCGTCTTGAGCATGGTGATGTCCGCCCGGTGGCCGTCCACCTGGAGAGCGGTGCACACCCGGGCCACGGTATCGAACAGGGGCTCGGGCAGGGACACCTGGGGCAGCAGGGCCTGGGCCGACCCGATCCGACGCCGGAGGGCCTCCTGCTCCGGCGCCCAGCGGGCGCAGAAGGCGGCGGGGTTTTCCTCAAAGGCCAGGCGGCGGCGCACCACCTCCTTGCGGGCCTCCGCCTCCTGTTCGCCGTGCACCTCCACCATCAGGCCGAAGCGATCCAGCAGCTGGGGCCGCAGATCCCCCTCCTCCGGGTTCATGGTGCCCACCAGGATGAAGCGGGCCGGATGGCTGTAGGAGATCCCCTCCCGCTCCACGGTGTTGACCCCCATGGCGGCGGAGTCCAGCAGCACGTCCACAATGTGATCCTCCAGCAGGTTGATCTCGTCCACGTAGAGGATATTTCCATTGGCCTGGGCCAGCAGGCCGGGCTCAAAGGCGCGGACGCCCTCCTTCAGCGCCCGCTCCAGATCCAGGGTGCCCACCACCCGGTCCTCGGTGGCGCTTACGGGGAGCTCCACCACTCGGCGGCGGTAGGGAACGGCGCGGCGGGCCGGGCTGGACCGGCACTCGTCGCACAGCGCCTCACCATCCATCCGGCAGTGGAAGGGGCACCCCTCCGCCACCTCCACCTCGTCCATCAGCTCTGCCAAACCGCGCACCGCCGTGGACTTGGCCGTTCCTTTCTCCCCCTGGATCAGCACGCCGCCCAGGCGGGGCTCCACCAGGTTGAGCAGCAGCGCGGTTTTCAGCTTTTCCTGCCCCACCAGGGCTGAGAAGGGGTATTCGTATCGTTCCATTTGCGCATGACCGCCTTTCTGTATCGGGAAGATGAACGCAAAAAACCGGGGTCGGAGCGTGCTCCGATCCCGGTTTTCCTGCAAACAGTTCATCCCCCGCCTACGGGGGATATTCCTCTGCCGCACACTGGCTCCTGAGATCCGAAGAGCATGTCCTGTGCACGCAGCAGGCAGGTTTTCTGACTCATGCGTCTCCGTCCACGCCAGCCTTCCCGGCATTACCTGCCAGTGGCATTTTTGGCGGGACTCCGCAATTACAGCAGCGGCCCTGTGCGGGAGTTTCACCCGGCTTCCCTTTTCCGTCTCCACCCGGAGGGGAGACGCACCTGTGCGTTCGCTATTTTATTTGTAGCAACTTGATTGTATTCCCCATTTTATTCGTTGTCAATCGTTAATTTCCTTTCGGAGAGATTTTGCCCATTCTGAGGTGGAGGCGAACTGCCGTAAGTGCCTGCCAAACGCCTTTTGCGGGCGGAAACCCGCACCCACTTCTCGGGAGAAGCGCACAGCGTGCGGCAAAGTGCAGAGAGGGACAAGCCAGGGAGCGACCGCCGTCACGGCCGTGTCACCCCTGTGTGCCGGTTTCGGGGCAGGGGTGGGGCAGGGCCCCCTGAAACGGGATTTTGGCGGCGTTGGGCCGCGTGTGGGCAAGTGGTTCCTGGGCGGGAGTGTCACGGAAAATCTGCCCTCCCAGAGTAGCATGAATTCCAGAGAGAAAAGGCCTCCGGGGGCCCGATTCTGGGTTCTCCGGAGGCGTTCGATTTTAGTACTAGGATAAAGGACCGACGTCGGTGAACCGCCGCCGGCCCAATCACAACGCCCCGCAGTGCGGGGCGTGCCAAGGGGTTGCGGGATTTCGGCTCAGACCAAGCTTAGGTGGTCGCTGAAGGCGGAGTTCGAAGTTTTAGGTGGTCGGTAGTATTGAGAAAGGCAGTGTTACCAGCTGGTTCCAGCCTTTTTGACCGCCGCTGTGGGGGCGTTTGGGCTGGGGACATCCTTCCACGCCGGGGTACGCAAATCCTGCGCCACATAAAACAAAGATAGGGTCTTTTGCGCTGGACGGGAAATGATACGTTGTAACAAAGAAAAGGCAAATGATAATGTTCTGTTAACTCTGCGTCGTTGGCCTAGCTATTTCTCCTCTTCTGCGGTATGTTGTGTTGCTGCAAAGGAGGTAATAAGCCATGGCAAAACGTAGAGCCAACGGGGAGGGAAACCTCCGCAAGCGCAAGGACGGTCGCTGGGAGGGCCGGTACACCGCCGGCCGCGACCCGGAGACGGGCAGGGCCATCTACAAGAACGTCCTGGGAAAAACCCAGGCAGAGGCCAAGGCCAAGCTGAAACAAGCAATCGAGGAAGCGAAAGGACTGGACACGGCCAAGGTTGGCCGGTACACGGTGGGGCAGTGGATGGAGGTGTGGTTTGAGCACTACGCCAAGATAAAAGTACGGCCATCCTCCCACCAGACCTACCGGGGCTACATCGACAACCACATCAAACCCAACATTGGCAAGGTCCCCCTGGAAAAACTCACTCCTCTGGAATTGCAGAAGTTCTACAAGAAGCTGCTGGAGCAGGGAAGGGCAGGCCGGCTGGAGTCCAGGCACCAGGCCAAGGGGCTGAGCCCCAAGACCGTGCGGAACATCCACCAGATCATCTCCTCTGCGATGAACTTAGCCAGGGAGCAGAAACTGATCACCGCAAATCCTGCGGAGGGCTGTGCCCTGCCCCGGCTGGAGCACAAGGAGATGAAAACCCTGCTGGTGGAGCAGCTCCAGTCCTTCCTGAGAGAGTCCAAGGACAGCGGCGTGTTTGAGCTCTACTATCTGGAATTGGCTACTGGGCTCCGCCGGGGAGAACTTCTCGGCCTGAAATGGGTGGACATTGATTTGGAGCGGGGTGACCTCCGGGTACGGCGGCAGATCGCCCGGATCAACGGCGAGGTGGTGGAGGCGCCCCTGAAAACGAAAAACGCCTACCGCACCCTGCCGCTGGCAGAGGATACGATAGGCGTTCTGAAAGCACAGAAACAGAAAACAGGAGACAGCCCGTGGGTGTTCCCTAGCCCCACCGGCAGGCCGATTTCACCGGACAGCGTGCTGCACATGCTCCACCGGGTGCTGAAACGGGCAGGGCTACCTCGAGTGAGGTTCCACGATTTGCGTCACACATTTGCCACCCTGGCCCTCCAGAACGGGGTGGACGTGAAAACGGTATCCGGAATGCTGGGGCACTTCTCGGCGGGGTTTACCCTGGACACCTACGCCCATGTGACCACGGCCTCCCAGCGCCAGGCGGCCAAAACGATGGGCAGTATCCTCTCCGGCAGTCTCCAGCCCTGAACGCTCCGAGATCCCGTATGGGTCACGGTTTGGGTCAGATAAAAACGGCAAAAATAATCATCCAGAAAAAATGATGAAAACAAGAGAAAACCCGTCAGAATCCATGGATTCTGACGGGTTTATGGTTGCGGGGGATGGATTTGAACCACCGACCTCCGGGTTATGAGCTGATGTCGGCGGTTCAATCTGTTGGTTTCAGGCGCTTTCCAACCCTTTTTGTTCCGGAAATCTGCCAAATCCCGGAGGTCATATGATCTTCACTCCGCCATGATTTTTCCTGTTCTGGGTCAAGTTTTGGGTCAAGGTGGTAAACCTGCCTCAAAAGCTGCGCCGCTATAATCAGTAAAGTGGCCTGGATCCTATGGGGAAATTCAAAGGAGAACAAGAGACAGGCCCTATTCCAATCCAGAATTTTCCTCTGGGAGCGGGGCCTGATGGCACGGAATTACCCACCTTTTAGCGCATTTGCGGGCACTTTCCACACCTGTCTCAAGGCGGAGACGGGTAAACACAAAATTAACAGTTGGATAACTGAACAGAGGACTGCCTGTGCCTGTAAGGGGCAGAAACAAAAATAAGAGGGCAGAATAGATCCTCTTTCTTAGCACATAAAGACCAGAAAGTGAAACCAGTCAGCACGGGAGGTCACTTCGAAAACTCCATTTTTTCATCAATTCCCAATCCGGCCAGAACTGTATTCACATCTCTGGTATAAGTGCCATCCTCCAACTGAACAAGCGGAAATCCTATGGCCCCGGAACCCCTCATGCCATCATATAACGGGCTGGTATCTCGGAAGGTAATAAATTCCTTCAGATGGTCGATGGAACCGGTAACATTGATGAACTGCGGCATAATACCATGTGCTGTCAGGATGGACACAAAGCACATGGTGCCGGGACAGACGTTGCTGCCATAGACTTTTATGGCCAAGACTGGGTCACTCCTTTTCAAAACAATCTCAAATAGTTTCATATGAAACAATTTCGTTGTGTATCATACCATAGCAGCCGAGAAATGTCAACGGCTTATCCCACGGAGGCTGTATGAAGCCCTGTAGGAGTACAATACATATTGGACAGAAGAATAAAAAAGGATGAAGGATAAGGCCTCATCGGTTAAAGTTGAGTTACCACACAACAACTTGACAAGAGGGGGCCATATCCTTCATGAGTAAGAGTATAACACAGGACATGGCATATCGGCAATCCCTGATGAAGTACGCGGAGAAATACGGTGTCAGCCGGGCCAGCCGGAAGTATAACAAAAGCCGGTCGTATATCTACTTCTGGAGGGCTCGCTGGGATGGCAGAGCAGAATCCCTGGCCTGCCAGTCCCGGCGGCCCCACAGCCATCCAAACCAGCACACAGAAGCAGAACTAAAACTGATCCGGGATATGCGCCGCCGCAATCCAGAGCTGGGTATGGTGGAGCTGTGGCACCGGCTGCGGCAGCGGGGCTATACCCGCCGTCTGGAGAGCCTGTTCCGGGTGATGAGAAAGCTGGGGCTGTTCCCACCCAAAGAGAAGAAACCGGCCTGCAAGCCAAAGCCCTACCAGCAGATGACCTATCCCGGCCAGCGGGTCCAGGTAGATGTGAAGGTGGTTCCCCGCCGCTGTATCACAGACCCTGAGCTGCGCCTGTACCAATACACTGCTATTGATGAGTTCACACGCCTGCGCTTCCTGGCTGCTTACCCGGAGCAGTCCACCTTTTCCTCCGCTGACTTTCTGAAAAAGCTGTCCAAATGGTACGCCCGCCGGGGAATCCGCGTGGAATGTGTCCAGACCGACAACGGTTTTGAATTTACCAACCGATTCTCCAACAGCAAGCGGGATCTCCCTACTTTGTTTGAGACCACCGCCGCCCACCTGGGTATCCGCCACAAGCTCATCCGACCCTACACGCCTCGCCACAACGGTAAAGTGGAGCGCAGCCACCGCGAGGATCAGAAACACTTCTATTCCTGCCGCAGCTTTTACTCCCTGGATGACTTCGCCAGACAGCTCGCTGTCCACAACCGCCGCTCCAACAACTTCCCCATGAGACCGCTTAGTTGGCTTTCTCCGAACAAATTCACTGTCCAATATGTTTGACAAACCTACATTATTCCACGGAGGCTGTATGAAGCCCCCTGCCTGATGGGATAAGCAGGTTTTAATTGCAATTTCGAAGCAAATAAGGTAGTATTACAATAATGAAAAGAATGGGAGCGAATGAGCATGGACGACGTAAAACTCTCGGATATAATTCAGGATCTAAACCAGAAAGTGGATGCGGTCTACCGCCATGGCACGTTGCAGGAACGCTATTCCGCGATTGCCCGGGATTACGGAGAGGGCTTTGTGCTCACGGAGTCGGAGGCGCATACCTTGGGGTATGTCTGCGAGATGGGAGAGGCTACTGTCACCGATTTGGCTGACTATAGTTTTCGAACCAAGGGCACCATATCCAAGATGCTGCGCAAGCTGGAGGACAAAGGCCTGGTCGAAAAATTTCAACGGGAGGGCAACCGGAAGTGTATCTATGTACAGCCAACTGAGCGGGGAAAGCGGGCAAACGACATCCATCGGGCATACGATCGGGCCGCCACCAGCGTTATGCTGGCAGATCTTCTAAAGACTTGTACAATTGAGGAGGTGGAGAGCTTTTTCAAGGTAACCCAGGCCAGAATCAAATATCTCTCCAAAGAGCAGGCCTCTTCAGAACAATAATTTTATAGTTTCATATGCAACAAAATCAGCTCTAAATTTTGTGCTATTCCACAAAATTTAGAGCTGATTTATAGTTTGCGCCTCAAAGTGGTTGACACATTTGTGATAAAAGTGTATGATACGCGCATAGATGGTTTCACATGAAACCATTATTGAGCGGCCGCTCATGCACTTCGTCACTCGTTTTGGGAAGGAGAAGAGATCCATGAAAAAGCTCAACGGCAAAGACCTGTTCTTTATGGCCATGGGCTCCTGCATCGGTGCTGGCATTATCACCAACACCGGTGTGGCTATTGGTATGGCAGGCAGCGGCGTCATCCTCGCTTACCTGCTGGCATTCTTTGTCATGTTCATAGCCAATCTCCCCACAATGCTGTTTGCCACGGTTCATCCGGTTATGAGCCCTCAATATGTCATGACCTCCTGGGCCAGCAAAAAGGTGGCCGGCTTCTGGCTCTACTGCCAGGTGTTCGCCGCATTTGCACAGGCCTACATGGGCGTGGCTTTCGGCACCTATGTAAACAGCATTATTCCTGCCATCAGTGTACAGGCGGCCGCCTGTTTTATTGTCACCCTGTTTTTCCTGCTGAACCTTCTGGATCTGAAGAGCTCGGCAATGGTACAGAATGTGACCACGGCCATTCTTCTGTGCGTGCTGCTGTCCTTCATCCTTCTTGGCCTGCCAAAATGCGATCTTGGGCGGATGTTCAGCGGCGAAAGTCTGTTCTATGGCGGAGCTCGCGGAATTTTTGACGCCTGTGCCAACGTGTTGTTCGGGGTGGGCGGCTGCACCATTCTTATGAATTTCGGCCCTCAGATGGAGAATCCGAAGCGCAATATTCCCCGCATGACGATTATCACCTTTATCTGCGCCTTTCTGGCCTTTGGACTGGTCGCCTTTGTGGGATCCGGCGTGGCTCCCATTGAAGAGGTTGCCGGTCAGCCCATGACCTATCAGGCCCAGCTGATCTACCCCGGCAATACCTACGTAATTTTTGTCGTGGGCGGCGCGCTGCTGGCGATTATTACCACCATCAACTCCAACTATCAGCGCTATTGGAGTTCCATTATCCGCGGCGTGGACGAGGGATGGCTCCCCGCTTTCATGGGCAAACGGAACAAGCGCGGCACCCCTTGGGTTCTGATGGTGCTCTTCTGGCTGATGGCCCTGATTCCCAACCTGTTTAACCTGAACATCGGCCAGCTGGTCAGCCTGGCCTCCGCAGTTACCCTGATCCCCATGCTGATTCCCATCTGGGGTTTCCTGAAGCTGCCCGAGGGAGATCCCGAGGGCTGGAAGGCCTCCCGGATGTCCAAATATTTCTCTTCTACCGCCAGCAGGGTGGTTTTGTGCACCATCTGCACCCTGATGATCTGTGTGTTTGTGGTGCTGAACGTTCTGCAGTTTACCCCCGTTGTCACCATCTTTATTATTGTCTACTTTGCCGTGGCACTGATTATCAGCTTTGCCTTTGGCGACAAGCTCATGGCTGCCGGTGCAAAGCGGGCTGCAGCTCTCCGTGCCGACGAGTAAAGGCAGGATTTCCTCTCCAAGGTTCCGCCGGCAGGCTGGGCTTCCAATAAGCCTATACGACAAACAAGGTCAGAAAGGGAGATTTATTATGGTCAACAAGCTGGAAAAATGTCTGCACCCCATGCTCGCCAAACGAGATCAGAAGTGGTTCTGCCATAAAATTCAGGCCGAAATGCAGAAGCAGGGCCTGGGCTACCTGATTCTGCAGGCTCCCTACAATGTGTTCTATGCCACCGGATACACCTCTCTGGTGGGAAGCAGTGCGGCAGTGATTCCCGCCGAGGGGGATGTCCACCTCCTGATCAGCACCCTGGAGAGCGCCGACGCCTACGCATCCACGCAGGATGTGGACGTGCGGGAATTTATGTCCTGGGTATTCATTGACAACGGTACTGAGGAGTCCCGCCGGGATAAGGGGGACGTGATGGATCCTGACGCCATCATTCACATCTGCCTGGATCTCATCAAAAATACCCCCATGGATGGCAAGGTGGGCATCGAGATGGGCAGTGTCACGCACCATTTCTACACCGCCCTCACAGAGGCCTTGCCGGAGGGGATGGTGGTGGATGGCTCCGCCGTCACCAGAAACTGCCGAGTGGTCAAATGCCAGTGGGAGATTGACATGCTCCGACTGGCTGCTCAGGAGGCTGATAAGGCATGGCGTGCCATGATTGAGGAGGTCAAGCCCGGTATGCCTGCCTGGAAGCTGGACGCCATGTTCTCCTACTATGCGTCCAAGCTGAATCTGGAACACGGGACTGCCTCAAGAGGACACAACTTCATCCCCGCGGCCGGGCCCTATTACGGCCTGTGCGGGATGCCCCGGGGCTATATCCTCCAGGCTGGTGATATCATCAAATTTGATGTAGGATATCAGTATCTGGGCTACTGGAGTGATATCGCCCGCACCTTTGCCGTGGGAGGCACCGCTCCCGACGAGGCCCTGGAGCTCTATGACACCCTCTATCGCGCCAATCGCCTGGGTGTCAGTATGCTCAAGCCCGGTGTGGCCATGCGGGACATCTACAGTGCCATCCGGGAAGAGGTGGAGAAGAGCCGCCTGGTTCCCAAGTATCCCAGAGGCCACATGGGGCACTCCATCGGCTGCGGCGTCGGCCCGGAGGAGTATCCCACAATCGCCCCCGGAACCGACTACGTGCTGGAGCCCAACATGGTCGTCTGCCTGGAGACCCCCTACTCCGGCACGGGCGGCGCACCCGTACACGGCGGCTTCAATCTGGAGGACACCCATCTGATCACGGCCAATGGGCACGATTCCTTTACGACAATGCCCGACAATATCTTCTGGAAGTAAGCCAACCCGGTGCCGTGTGCGTTTATAGACGACAGTACACCGGATGAAATGGAGAAGTGTTAGTACAATGAGGTACGATTTTGAGACAGTAATCCGAAGAGAGAATGCCGGGAGCGGCAAATGGGATGAAATCAAGAGGACTCTTGGCTGCTTCCCGAAGGATGTAATCCCCTTCTCTGTGGCGGATATGGAATTTGATATGGTGCCTGAGGTGCGGGAGGGACTGAAGGCGTTCCTCGACCGCAGCGTAATGGGCTATGCGGCCATGACGGAGGAATACAGACAGACAGTGGTTTCCTGGGAGGCGCGCCGTCATGGCTGGCAGATCCAGCCGGAGTGGATCCGGGATACGCCGGGTGTCATCAATGCCTTTTTCACGGCGGTTAAGGCGTTTACAAAACCCGGCGAGGGTGTGATGCTCATGACGCCGGTGTACTATCCCATGTATGCCGCCGCCACCCGTCATGACCGGGTTCTGGTGGACAACCCCCTGGTTCAGGAGGGGGATACCTACCGGATTGATTTCGAGGACTTTGCACAAAAGGCGGCAGAACCGAATACAAAGCTGCTGATTCTGTGCTCTCCTCACAATCCCAGTGGACGGGTATGGACGCGGGAGGAGCTGGAGCGTATCGGCCGCATCTGTATTGACAATCATGTCTTGGTGGTCTCCGATGAAATCCACTGCGACCTTCTGATGCCCGGCTATAAGCATATCCCATTCGGCTCGATCAGCGAGGAGTTTGCCATGAACTCCATTATCTGTACCGCGCCCAGCAAGACTTTCAACCTGGCAGGGCTGCAGACTTCCAATACCATCATTGCCAACGAGGAACTCCGGCAGCGATTTTACGTGGAGCAGCAAAAGGATGACGGAAACCCCAAGTGCAATATCCTGGGCCTGGAGGGCTGCCGCCTGGCCTATGCCTACGGAGATGCATGGCTGGATGAATGCCTTCAGGTCATTGACACCAACCGAAAGGTGATCACCGACTATCTGGCCCGGGAGTTTCCCCAGGTTCGGGTCACAAGGCTGGAGGGCACCTACCTGCTTTGGATCGATTTCCGTGGCCTGGGAATTGAGTGCCACGAGCTGGCCAGGATTCTGAAAGAAGAGGCCCATATCTTCCTGGATGAGGGCTTTATCTTCGGAGAGGCCGGGGAGGGCTTCGAGCGCTGGAATCTGGCTGCGCCCACATCCTATATTCAAGCCGCGCTGTCCCGGCTGGAGTGCCTGAAAAAGCATCTGTCCGGAATGAAAAGAGAGATGCTCTGAAGCGCCGAATCCCGCTTGAAACGAGGTGTTCTTATGCTGAGTGATAAGGAGAAGGCTCTCCTGAAAAAGCTGGAGCTGCCCTACCCCTGTGTGGCGGTGAAATATCGCTTTGAAAAACCGGACGCGCCCCATTACGACGGGGGAAAACTGGCCTATTGCCAGTATGTCAAATATGCCCAGGAAACCGGTAATCACTTCTATATTACTGCAGAAGATGATGCCTGCTACGGCAAGATGCCGCTGGGAATGATTGGGAAGCCGCCGGTAACTGCGAGTGGTCAAGCCGGATACGATTTCGGAATTTACAAGTCTCCTGTTGGAGCCCAGCAACTCTATCAGAAACTGCCGGTACTGGAACCAAATACTATTCGCTATGTGGAATTCTGCCCCGCTGAAGGATGCGATTTTGACCCAGATCTTCTCTTCTTTGTTTCGGATTTCCCGCAGGCGGATATCATCATGCGTGCAACCAGCTATATCTCCGGTGACTTGTGGGAATCCAAATCCTCGCCGGTTATCAGTTGTGCGTGGATGTACGCATATCCCGTCATCTCCGGAAAGGTCAATCATATTACGACTGGCTTTTACCATGGCCTCAAACGCCGCAAGGCCTATCCGGCTGGACTGCGGATGATCTCCATTCCCTATCAGAAGCTGCCGGAATTCTTTGCGGCGCTGGGGGAAATGGACTGGACAACGATCGCCTTCCGCGAGGACGCGGAAAGCAAGAGGGAACTTCAGCGCCGAATGGAGCATTGGCAGGAAATGGCCAGGGCCTCCGGAACTGAAGTGGATCTGCATTAGACGCATGTCCCGGCCGGGCGAGGCGGTCGCCGTACACGGCCGGGACATTTTTATCCCGGAATTGATACGCCGAAGATAAGGAGATACCATGAAGTACCAAGAATTGTTTACCCCTGTCAAGGTGGGGAGCATTACGATCAAGAATCGCTTCGCCATGGCGCCTATGGGGCCGCTCGGCCTGGCTGATGCCAACGGCGGCTGGAACCAGCGCGGAATTGACTACTATGTGGAGCGGGCCAAGGGCGGGACCGGACTGATCATCACGGGCGTAACCTTTTTCGACCAGGTGGTGGAGAAGCAGGATCCATCTACTGTGCCCAATCCGCTCTATAAGCCCGTCAGCTTTGTCAAGACCAGCTGTGAAATGACCGAGCGGGTACACGCCTACGGCAGCAAAATTTTTCTCCAGCTCAGCGGCGGCTTTGGACGTGTGACGATCCCCACCAATGTGGGAGATATTCCGCCGATTGCCCCCTCTCCAATTCCACACCGCTGGCTGGATAAGACCTGCCGCGAGATTAGCAGAGAGGAGATTCAGGCGATTGTACGGCAGTTCGGCGAGGCGGCCTACCACGCCAAGCGGGCCGGTTTTGACGGCGTCCAGGTCCACGCTGTTCACGAGGGATACCTGATGGATCAATTCGCCATTTCCATGTTCAATCAGCGAACTGATGAGTATGGAGGCCCTCTGGAGAACCGGCTCCGCTTCGCCAGAGAGACAGTGGAGGAGATCAAAAAGCGCTGCGGCGAGGACTTCCCTGTTACCCTGCGCTTCAGCGTCAAGAGCATGATCAAGGACTGGCGTGTGGGGGCCCTCCCCGGTGAGGACTTCGAAGAAAAGGGCCGGGACGTGGCGGAGGGGCTGGAGGCGGCCCGGCTGCTGGAGTCATACGGTTACGACGCGCTGGATACTGACGTGGGAACCTATGATGCCTGGTGGTGGAACCACCCGCCCATGTATCAGGAGAAGGGACTGTACCGGAAATACTGCAAAATGGTGAAAGAAGTGGTCTCCATTCCTGTATTCTGCGCCGGACGAATGGATGACCCCGATATGGCGCTGGAAGCCATCCGAAGTGGTGTCTGCGATATCATCGACCTAGGCCGGCCTCTGCTGGCTGACCCGGACTATTGTAACAAGCTGAGGGCCGGACGGTGCCGGGAGATCCGCCCCTGCATTTCCTGTCAGGAGGGGTGCATGGGCCGGGTGGCGGAGTACTCCCTGATCAATTGCGCAGTCAATCCCCAGGCGGCCCGAGAGCGGGTCACAGCCTATACGCCGGTGCTCCGCCAGAAAAAGGTGCTGATTGTGGGCGGGGGCGTCGCCGGGTGCGAGGCCGCTAGGGTTCTGGCGATCCGTGGGCACTTGCCAGTCCTTTACGAGAAGGGCTCTCGGCTGGGCGGCAATCTTCTGCCAGGCGGCGCACCAGAGTTCAAGGAAGATGATCTGGCCCTGGCGCGCTGGTATGCCGATGAACTGGCGCGACTTCGGGTGCCGGTCTACCTGAACACGGTGCTTACCCGGTCTCAGATTCTGGAGCAGGATTTTGACACCCTGATCATCGCCACCGGCTCCACCCCAAAGGTATTCTCCCTGGGCGATGATGACAGGGTATATACCGCCGCCCAGGTTCTGCTGGGGGAGAAGGACTGCGGCAGAGAGACCGTCGTGGTGGGCGGCGGCCTGGTCGGGTGTGAGACCGCGCTATGGCTGGCGCAGCATGGGAAGAAAGTTACTATCGTGGAGACGCTGGACGGTCTTATGGCAGCCAACGGACCGCTCTGCCATGCTAACCGGGATATGCTGGAGGCCCTATTGCCGTTCCAAGGAGTGACGGTTGTCACAGGTGCAGAAGTCAAGTGCTATCGAAACGGCGTCCTGTCACTGGCTGCGGCCGGTCGCGGGCGGGAGATCCCCTGCGACAGCGTGATCCTGGCGGTAGGCTACCGAGAGGAAGATTCGCTCTACCGGGAGTTGGAGTTCGACGTACCAGAGCTCTATCTACTGGGCGATGCTCGTAAGGTCTCCAATATCATGTATGCGATCTGGGACGCGTTTGAAGTAGCAAACCATATCTGATTTTTGGCATTGGTGCTATATATTGCGGAGGCTGTCCGACCATAAAGCGGGCAGCCTCCGCTGTATGTTTCAGTATGCTTCATCACCGGCTGTTTGAGCCAGAAATAAACGGTAGTATGGAGCATTTATGGGCATGGCTCACACCCACTCCGGCAGAAGAACTGAACACCCACAGGAAGGCCACCGTCGCGGCCGTGTCAGCCCTGTGGGCCGGTTTTGGGGTGGGTTAGAGGCACTGGTTCTGAACCGGGGATTTCGGCGGCTGTTGGGCCTGATATAGGACGGTGAACGTCTAGGACAGCCACGATGTAGGAAGCCTGGTAATCCAGGGCATTCAAATTCGGAGGAAGAACGCCTCCAAGGAGTCCTGTCTTTTGCCCTTTGGGGGCGTTCGATTTTAGTACTAGGATAAAGGAAGGTGGTCGCAAGCGCCCACCTCCCGGCCACAAAGCCCCGCAGTGCGGGGCTTTTCCGGCTTTTGAGGGAGGTGCACCTTTTCGCCACAGTCGATGGTTTTAGGTGGTCGTCAATTTGAGAAGTCCAGTGTTCCCAGGCGGTTCCGGCCTTTTTAGCGACGCTGTGGCCTGAAGGATGCAAAATTTGCGTCGCAAAACAAAGAAAAAAGCCCTTTCCGAAGTACAACTGCGATGGTGTTGACAATGAGAAGCTTATCCATAGAGGCCAGTTCGCAAATGTGAATTGTTTGATAACTCTGCGCCGTTGACCTAGCTACTTTGTGCCTTTTGCGATATGTTGTGTTGCTGCGAAGGAGGGATCAAGGTTATGGTAAAGCGCAGATCAAACGGGGAGGGTAACCTCCGCAAACGGAAGGACGGCCGCTGGGAGGGTCGGTACACCGCCGGCCGGGATCCAGACACAGGCAAGGCCATCTACAAGAATGTCCTGGGCAAGACCCAGGCGGAGGCAAAAGCAAAGCTGAAAGCCGCCATTGAGGAAGCGAAGGGGCTGGACGCGGCCAAGGCCGGGCGGTATACGGTTGGCCAGTGGATGGAGGTGTGGTTTGAGCACTATGCCAAGGTGAAGGTGCGGCCATCCTCCCATCAGACCTACCGGGGTTACATCGACAACCACATCAAACCCAATATCGGCAAACTCCCGCTGGAAAAACTCACTTCTCTGGATTTGCAGAAGTTCTACAAGAAGCTGCTGGAAAAGGGCAGAGTAGACCGGCTGGAATCCAGGCACCAGGCCAAGGGCCTGAGCCCTAAGACGGTGCGGAACCTCCACCAGATCATTGCCTCGGCCATGAAGCTGGCAAAGGAGCAGAGGTTGATCCTTGCCGACCCCACCGAGGGTTGCGTGCTACCCAGGTTGGAACACAGAGAAATGCAGACACTACCGGTAGAACAACTCCAGTCCTTCCTGAGAGAGGCCAAGGACAGCGGCGTGTTTGAGCTCTACTACCTGGAGCTGGCCACGGGGCTCCGCCGGGGTGAACTTCTCGGCCTGAAATGGGAGGACATTGATTTGGAGCGGGGCGACCTCCGGGTTAAGCGGCAGATCTCCCGGATCAATGGGGAGGTGGTGGAGGCACCCTTGAAAACGAAAAACGCCTACCGCACTCTGCCGCTGGCGGCGGATACGGTAGACGTTTTGAAAGCACAGAGAAGGAAAGCGGGGGACAGCCCTTGGGTGTTCCCCAGCCCCACAGGCGGGCCGATATCCCCGGACAGCGTGCTGCACATGCTCCACCGGGTGCTGAAACGGGCTGGGTTACCCAGGATCAGGTTCCACGATCTCAGGCACACATTTGCCACCCTGGCCCTGCAGAACGGGGTGGACGTGAAAACGGTATCCGGGATGCTGGGACACTTCAGCGCGGGGTTCACCCTGGACACCTACGCCCACGTGACCACCGCCTCCCAGCGTCAGGCGGCCAGGACCATGGGCGGTATCCTCTCTGGAACTCTCCAGCCCTGACCGCTCCGAGATCCCGTATGGGTCACGGTTTGGGTCAGACGAAAACGGTAAAAATAATCAGCCCGAAAAAGTGACGAAAGCAAAAGGAAACCCGTCAGAATCCATGGATTCTGACGGGTTTATGGTTGCGGGGGAAGGATTTGAACCTTCGACCTCCGGGTTATGAGCCCGACGAGCTACCAAGCTGCTCTACCCCGCGATATGGTGCCGGAGACCGGGGTCGAACCGGCACGGGATTCCTCCCACGGGATTTTAAGTCCCGGGCGTCTGCCAATTCCGCCACTCCGGCGTGGAGGGCTCCAGTCTCTTGCTTTTGAGTGCTCAATTAGAATACCACAGTCAAAGCCTCTTGTCAACCCCTATTTTTAAAAAGCCGCCCGACAGGAATCGTATACATCTTTCCCTCCCTCCGGCATATACTGATATGTACACGACTTACGAAGGAGGTATCCCCATGCAACACACGCAGCAGGACGAAACCATTCTGCGCACCGAGCCAAAGGAAGACATAGATGACCTGATTTTCCGCGCCGATCCCGGCTGGATGGTCAGTGAGCGATAAAACCGCCCGCCCTCGGGCGGTTTTTTCCTGCCACTCTCTTTACAATTTCCACTCTTTTGGATATAATATGAGGGCTATTTTATGGAAATGAGTGTGGTTTTACATGCTTCAGTTTGATGAATACAAGGTAAAGCTCAACAATCTGCGCCCAGAGCTGGACGAGCTGGACCAGGCCTTGGGCCTGGAGACGGCCATCCGGGAGGTGGAGATGCTGGAGTCGGAGAGCGCTTCCGACGGCTTTTGGGACAACCTGGAGAAGGCCCAAAAGGTGCAGCAGCGGGTCAAGCAGCTACGGGACAAGATTGAGGGCCAGCAAAGGCGCAAGACCCAGTGGGACGACCTGATGACCCTGTGCGAGTTGGGCAACGAGGCCGAGGACGAGACTCTGGTTCCCGAAGTGGAGGAGGGCTTCGCCAAGCTGGAGGCCGAGATAGAGGAGGCCAAGCTGTCCACTCTGCTCACCGGCGAGTATGACGGCTCCAATGCCATCCTCACCTTTCACGCCGGCGCGGGCGGCACCGAGGCCCAGGACTGGGCGCAGATGCTCTTCCGCATGTACACCCGCTGGGCGGAGCGCCACGGCTACGTGTGCAAGACGCTGGACTACCTGGACGGCGACGAGGCCGGCCTCAAGAGCGCCACCATTTCCATCGAGGGTGAGAATGCCTACGGCCACCTCAAGAGTGAGCACGGCGTGCACCGGCTGGTCCGGGTCTCCCCCTTTGACGCCAACGCCCGGCGTCAGACCTCCTTCGCCGCGCTGGAGGTCATGCCGGAGATTCCCGACGATGTAGAGGTGGACATCCGCCCGGAGGATGTCGAGATGCAGGTGTTCCGCTCCTCCGGTGCCGGCGGCCAGCACATCAACAAGACCTCTTCCGCTGTCCGCCTGATCCACAAGCCCACCGGCATTGTGGTTTCCTGTCAGACCGAGCGCAGCCAGTTTCAGAACCGGGACACCTGTATGCGGATGCTGCGCTCCAAGCTGGTGGAGCTTCAGATGCAGGCCCACGCGGAGAAGATCTCCGACATCAAGGGTGTACAGCTCAAGATCGAGTGGGGCAGCCAGATCCGTTCTTACGTGTTTATGCCCTACCAGTTGGTAAAGGACAACCGTACCGGCTATGAGACCAGCAACATCAACGCCGTGATGGACGGCGAGCTGGACGGCTTCATCAACGCCTATCTGAAGGCGGAGGCCACCGGCAACTGGGCTGAAAAATAAATTATTTCCTACACGAATCTTTTGAGCAGCGGGCTCATAAGATTCGTGTGCTTTTTGCACACTTTTTTTCTCCGCCACCTTGTATTTTTGTTTCCAGTTTGTTACCATTAGGATGCCCCAAAAAACGCCTTTCATAGGGAAAGGCAATGAGGAAAGGTGGAATGTTTTCTATGAGAAAACCCGCAAGCAAATTCCTGTCCCTGTTCCTCGTGCTGGCTATGGTGTGCTCCCTGTTCGGGGCCGCCTTTGCCGCAGAGGAAGAAACCGCAACCCCCTATGTCATTCCCGATGTCGATGGTAAGGTTGTTATTCTCCATACCAACGACACCCACGGCGCGGATCTGGACGAGGAGGGCACTTCCTTCGGCATGGCCGGTGTGGCCCAGCTGAAGAAGGACTTCGAGGCCGCTGGCGCCGATGTGCTGCTGGTCTCTGCCGGCGACTCCATCATGGGCAAGCCCCTGGTGAGCGCCGACCAGGGCAAGAGCGCCATCGAGTTCATGAACGCCGCCGGTTATGATGCCATGACCGTGGGCAACCATGAGCTGGACTTCGGCATCGACAACCTCAAGGCCCTGGCCAAGGATGCCGACTTCCCCATCCTGTGCGCCGACATGACCACTGAGGCCGACGGCAAGACTGTCTTCGACTCCAACAAGATCTTTGAGATCGGCGGCGTGAAGGTGGGCGTGTTCGGCCTGGCCACCCCCGAGACCCTGACCAAGGCCGACGCCTCCAAGATGCCCGGCATCACCTTCCCCCAGACCGACAAGCTGTACGCCGTCGCCCAGGCTCAGGTCGATGAGCTGAACAAGGCCGGCGCCGATCTGATTGTCTGCCTGGGCCACCTGGGCATCGATGACGAGAGCATCGGCAACCGCTCCATCGACGTGTGTGAGCACGTGAACGGCATTGACCTGTTCATCGACGGCCACAGCCACTCCACCACTGCCGATATCATTGCCAAGGTGGGCGACACCAACGTGGTCAACGGCGCCAAGATCGTCTCCACTGGCACCGCTCTGGCCAACGTGGGCGTGGTGATCTACGATCAGGAGACCGGCACCCTGACCGACGAGCTGGTTCCCGCCGCCTCCTACACCAAGACCGACGCCGATGTGGCCAAGCTGGTGGACGACCGCAACACCGCCGTTGATAAGGTCTACGGCGAGAAGATCGCCACCACCGAGGTGGATCTGAACGGCTCCCGCTCCGGCGGTGCGGCCACCGATCCTGTTACCAAGGCCGAGATGACCTTCCCCGAGGGCGAGGGCGTCCGCACCACTGAGACCAACCTGGGCGACTTTGCCGCCGACGCCATCCTGTGGCAGGCCCGCCAGACTCTGGGCGAGGAGAACGTGGACGCCGCGCTGACCAACGGCGGCGGCATCCGCGAGGCTCTGGCCAAGGGCGACATTTCCAAGAAGAGCCTGCTGGCCGTCTTCCCCTTCGGCAACACCGTGGCCACCATCGACGTGACCGGCGCCCAGCTTCTGGAGGCCCTGGAGGCCGCTACCTGCACCACCCCCGAGGCCATCGGCGCCTTCCCCCAGGTGTCCGGCATTGAGTTCACCCTCAACACCGGCGTTCCCTATGTGAACGGCACTCAATACGCCAACTCTACCTACTACGCTCCTGCCAATCCCGGCAGCCGCGTCACCATCTCCACGGTGAACGGCGAGGCCTTTGATCCCGCCGCCACCTACACCATCGCCACCAACGACTTCACCGCCAAGGGCGGCGACACCTACGGCGTGTTCAAGACCGCCGGCGGCTGGAAGGATGTGGGCGTGTCCCTGGAGGACGCCCTGATCAACTACACCACTGAGGAGCTGGACGGCACCATCACCGCCGAGCAGTACGGCGAGCCCGCCGGCCGCATCACCATTGTGGACGAGCCCGCCAACTATCCCGCCGATCTGGAGACCGGCTCCTGGTACTACAACGCCGCCGTGTATGCCTTGGACAATGGCATCATGAACGGCACCAACAAGGGCTTTGAGCCCACCGGCACCGTCACCCGCGCCACCGTGTACCAGACCCTCTATAACATGGAGGGTAAGCCCGCGGTTGAAAAGACCACTGTGACCGGCACCGAGGGCGAGTGGTACGCCAACGCCATTAACTGGGCCGCCTCCGCCGGCCTGTTTGAGGGCACTGAGTACGGCACCGACACCGTAATCACCCGTTCCGGTATCGCCACTATTATCGCCGATTACGCCTCCTACAAGGGTATTACCGTGGACACCTCCGGCATGGCTATGAAGGAGGCTCCCGACTACGACTCCATCCCCGCCGCCGATCTGGAGGGCATGACCTTCTGCTATTATGGCAAGGTGATGACCGGTGACCAGAAGGGCAATCTGAACCCCAACGGCCAGCTCACCCGCGCTGAGTTTGCCCAGGTGCTCAAGAACTTCAGCGTCCTCAAGCCCACCTATGTGGAGACCGTGGTTTCCATCCCTGTAGCCGCCCAGGACGGGATCCCTGCCCATGAGATTCCCGCCACCCTGACCCTGCCCGTCTCCGCCTCCAAGGACGCGAAGGTCCCCGGCGTGGTGATGCTCCACGGCACCGGCTCCAACCGGGACGAAGCCGGCATGGGTTACGCCCTGGCCGCCCCCCGTATGGCCGCCGACGGCATCGCCACCCTGCGCATCGACTTCATGGGAAACGGCGACTCCACCGCCAGCTACCGGGATTACAACTACACCTCCGCCGTCATTGACGCCAAGGCCGCCGCGGACTACCTGGCCGGCCTGGAGACTGTGGACGGCGGGAACCTGGGCGTCATGGGCTGGAGCCAGGGCGGAACCGACGCCCTGCTGGCCGCAGAGGCCCACCCCGACACCTTCCAGGCTGTTGTCACCTGGTCCGGCGCCCTGGAGCTGAACGGCGCCTCCCTGTTTGCGGGTACCAGCTTTGAGGATGCCTATGCCCAGGCCAAAAAAGAGGGCTTTTATACGATGACCTTTGACTGGCGGGAGCCCTTGGAGCTGGGTGAGCGCTGGTTCCAGGAGGTGGCCGAAACCAACATTCTGAAGGTAACTGCTGACATCAAGGCCCCCATTCTGGCCATCAACGGCAAGGACGATACTACCGTCACCCCCGATAACGCCGAGAAGATTGTGAAGGCCGCCGCTAACGCCGACAGCCAGTTGCTGCTGGTGGATAACTGCGACCACACCTACAACGTGTTCTCTGGCGATTTCACTGCCCTCTATCAGACGGTGGACGCCACCGCCGCTTTCTTCCAGGCGCAGTTGATCCCCGCTGCCGCCCAGGCCGCGGCCTGATTGATCTCCCCCTACACACCAGGCACCCCCGGAGTCCAACGGCTCCGGGGGTGCCTTCGTATTTCTTGCTTTTCCGTATGCCGGAAGCAGCAGCTCTTTTTAGCCCCGTCGACAGGCCACAGCCCTGCAAAAAGGCCCGGAACCAAATCGGTTCCGGGCCTTTTTTCTCTCTGGCTCAGTACATGCCGCCCTTTGAAACCCACAGAATAGGAGCGCTCTATAAAAATCTTTGGAACTCTACTTTTCCTTGTATTTCAAGGATTCCAGCGATTTTCAAAAAAATCATCCCCCACGCAAATCCACGTAATTCTGCGTAGATTGATGGGCAAATGGTGTAAGTTTGGTGTAAGCTCGGTGTAAGCCGGCCAAGGCCCGACCATCTTCTTAAACCCTTGATTTTCAGAGGTTTACGACGGCACGGGCAAAGGCTTCTTTCACCATTTCAAAATCTGTATGTGTGTAAACATCCAGGGTTACACTGGCATTGGAATGGCCCATTAGGTATTGAAGGCTTTTTACATCAATACCGGCTCTCTGCATATTGGTGCAAAAAGTGTGACGCAGCACATGAGGAGTAACTTTGGGCATTCTGGTTGTGAACGCCTTTCTATATCGTTTCGCAAAATTCCTCATATAGTTTTCCAAGTGCATAGCGACCTTTGGCCTACCCAGTTTGTCGAGGAAGAGGAAGCCGCTGTAACCATCAACCATCATTTCAACTTTGGGAACAGGACGCTCTTTCACGACGCGCCTTAGTGATAGATACGCGGTGTCCGTCAAAGGAATGGTTCGGATACCGCTCTTGGTCTTTGGCGGTGTAATGAAATATGGTTGATCCGCGGTTCGGCACAACTGATGCCGGATAAAGATACAACGCCGCTCGAAGCTGACATCCGATTTTGTCAGTCCATACAATTCACTCACGCGGAGGCCGGTTTCCAGGAGAATCACAATATCATCATAGTAATTCCCTGCATTGTCGTCCCGTATTGCCTGCAAATACTGGATCTGTTGTTCTTTGCTCAGCGCGTCTCGCACATAGGCGTCATCGGGAAGTATATCCGCCATTTTGAATTTGAATGGATTTTTCCGAATGATGTCATCGTCTACGGCCATCTCGAATGCTGGGCGGACTACGCTCTGAACCACACCAATGGTATTTCTTTTTAAGCCTTGGTCGTGCAATGCAACAAACCAGCTTTTTGCGTCAGACAGTTTTACGGAATTTACCTTCTTCTGGCCAAATGGCTCTGTATGTACCCGGTTGATTGCGGACTTATAGGCCCTCATCGAATTCGGCTTCAGACTTCGTTTCAAATTCACATACCGATCAACCAACTGCGCGACTGTGATCTCACCGGCAGAATAGTCAATCCCATCGCCCAGATCGTTCCTGATTATCTCTTCCTGCTTCCGCAACTCTTCCAACGTTTTTGCGTAGATATATTGCCGTTTTTTGTGAATGTCAGTGTAACGATACATATAGGAGCCGTTTTTCCGTTGGCTTTCACCATCTTTTAGAACCCGGCCTTTGCTATCTCGGCGCTTTTCTGACAAAACCAACGCTCCTTTCTTGAAAAGCGCTTAATAAGCACTTCTATTATAGCACAAGCAATTAAAAAGATGAACAACAACATGTATATTTCTACATAATCCTACACATTATCTTATCAAAGTGCTTAAATTGAGAACTCTTCTTCGATATATCGGTCAAATAACCGACGCTTGATCAGGCGTTTGGTTCCGACCCATAAAACGAAACGGCAGTCCTTGCTGTTCGTAAGCTCTCTCAGCTTATTGATCCCAATTCCTGAGTAGGCAGCCGCTTCTTCAAGGGTCAAATTGCTCTTTTCCCAAATCGGAATTTCTTTCATACAGACTCCTTTCACATACACAGTTCAGCCCCCAAGCAGGCTGCTATTGTAAAAAAATGAGGGGCGGTACCGCATATGGATACCGCTCCCATCCAAACATAGAAAAATCATGGGTTACCCCACAGACCATTTCCTGCGCTCTCATTCCAGACCGCGTATTTGCAGGCTGCCGCTGTGCGACACTTCCTTGGCAGGTATGCAAGCAGCATACTATCTGCTAATCCTGTATAACTTCTGCAGGCCCCTATTCTCCCCTTTGCACAGGGTACTTTGTCAAGGTACAGGTTCGGAATGGGCCCTAACATACGGCCCCATCCATTCATACAATAAACAGGGATGGGCTAAACGAATTTTTACACCTCCTCCCAAAATCTACATATTGTTTTTTTGTATTGACAACCACTATATATTGTGCTATATTTCCTTTGTAATTGATTTCTGCGCGAAATCCTCACCCGTTGAGGCACGGGCTTTCGGGCCTGTGTGTGGAGCGAGAGCTCCACCTGCGCACGTTGTTAGGTTTGTACGCAAATGTCAGCAGAGTTATTGCGCCCTTCGGGCCTTTAACGGCTGACTTTTTTATTTATCGGGGACATCCCCATCTATTGCGAGAATGACGACTGCCCATTGAATATCGGGCGGTATGGCTTTTGCCTGAATCGTCGTTCTCGCTTTTTTGTTGCCCAAATGCCGGAAGGCTTTGAGGATATATCAAGAAAGGTGGAATTCAACATGAAGTTCAAGAAGAAGTGGCGACATGGAGGCCGTCCCAGACAGGGGGCGCGTTCCAGCTCCCAAAATGTACTGTTCTGCACAGGTAAAGCCAAAAAGTTTACCGTCGTAAAAAAGGGGGACAGACATGGTACTAAGCAGGGAATATGCTCCGCAGATCGTGGTCAAAACTGAAGGGCTGCCGCGTGAGGATTGGCTGGAATACCGTCGGCTCGGCATTGGAGGAAGTGATGCAGCTGCTGTACTTGGTATCTCACCGTTTCAGACTGGGCGGGATCTCTACTATGACAAGCTTAAAATCGTTTCCGCAAACGATGATGACAACTGGGTGGCTAAGAAAGCCGGCACGCTGCTGGAGCCTTTAGTTGCTGAAATTTTTTCCTATCGGACAGGACTGAAGGTCTATCGAAAGCCATTCATGTATCAGCATCCAAAGTACCCCTGGATGCTGGCCGATCTGGACTATTTGGTGGAACTTCCAAATGGGAAAATCGCCATCTTGGAGTGTAAAACCACCAACCCATTTGGCAAGGAAAACTGGTGGTACAACGGCTGCGAGATCGTACCTCTGAATTACGAAGTCCAGGGGCGTCACTATATGTCCGTGATGAACATAGACCGGGTCTACTACTGCTGTTACTACACAAATACCGCCGAAGAGGCGATTATCCGCCATACCGACCGTGATGCCGCCTATGAAGCGGAACTCATCTTCCTGGAGGAGGATTTCTGGACAAACCGCGTCCAGGCCCATGTTCCGCCGCCCTATATTGAAAAAGATGGGGAACTGATCCTTCAGAGCATCAAGCGCAGATTTGGCCCCGCTGATCTGGATGCACCACCAGTCATGCTGAACCCATCCAATGCCATTCCGGTGCTTTCCTACTATGATCTGCGGAAAAAGAAGGCTGCGCTTTCCGCAGAAGTAAAAAAACTTGAAAATGAAATGAGCCGGGCCAAGGCCTACATCATCGAGCAGATGGGAAGCAGCTGTCGGGCCAATTACACTGGTGCAGATGCGGACTATGCTGTGTCCTATCTCCCAAGCTACACAACCGGCATTCCGAAAGACAAGCTGGAACGGCTGAAGGAGGTACATCCGGATATTTACAATGAGTACGTGGTCCGTTCAGTGACAAGAAGATTTACTGTCAAAAAAATTGCCGCGCAAGCGGCATAACAGAAATGGAGGTGACTGCCTGTGGGCATTGTCGCAAGTCTTGATAAGGTCTTATTCTGCAATACTACTACCAAATACTCTGTTCTCCGCATGAAGACCGACGATACCAGCATACCGGAGGACGCACGAAGCCCCTACCGCTACCACGACCATTTGATCCGATTTACTGCTGTTGGGTATGAGATCCCGCAGACAGAAACAGTAAAACTGGAACTGATCGGTGAGTGGAAAAACGGAAAATACGGTCTTCAGTTCCAAGTGGAGCGATGGCATGAGGTCGTTCCTCCCACTATTGCCGGGATACGGAATTATCTTGCCTCCGGACTTCTGAAAGGAATCGGTGAAAAAACTGCGGATGCCATTGTCTGCCGGTTTGGTCTGGAATCTCTGAACATCCTGGAAAATCAGCCGAAACGGCTTCTGGAAATCCGGGGGATTACAGAGGAGCGCCTTATAGAAATACAGGACGCCTATACGCAGACCCGCCGGATGCGGGATCTGCTGACTTTACTGGCTCCATATAATGTCACGCCGACTTCTGCCCGGAAGATTTATGAGTACCTTGGGCCAACCTGCGCGGATCTCGTGCGGGAGAGTCCATATAATCTGTGTCAGGTACCCACATTTGGCTTCAAACGGGTGGATGCCATCGTGCAAAAGTCTGGTGGGGATCTGAGAGACCCAAAGCGAGTGCGCGGCGCACTGTTCTATGCTCTGGAAAATGCTCGCTCAAAAGGTGGACATCTGTATCTGGAGGGGAATACGCTCCTGAAGGAATCCTCACAGTTGTTGAATGAGCGGGTCCCTCTCCCCCAAATGCGCGTCCCGCGGGATCAGGTCGAGCAGGAACTGTCTGCCATGATCGTCGGTGACGAAGTGGTATCCAACCAGGGCAATATCTATCTGCCCCGCGTATTTCTCCAGGAAAGCGAAACTGCTCAGCGGATCGTAGATCTGCTTCTGAAAAAACCGGAACCGATAAGCATTTTACTTGCTTTGGAGGATGTTAAAGCCAAACTTGGCATCAGGCTATCCAAGAAACAGCTTGACGGCGTCGAAATGGCTTTCCATCACAATCTCTCGATCATCACCGGGGGCCCCGGAACAGGCAAAACCACCGTTTTGAAAACGGTGATCGAAGTATATCGGCACCTGTATCCAGGGAAAAAACTATCTCTGGCCGCCCCGACCGGAAAAGCCAGCCGCCGCATGGCTGAGACTACTGGTGTAACGGATGCCCAGACCCTGCACAGCCTTCTCGGCCTGTACGGGGATGATGATGAGCGGCGAGCCCGGCAGCAGGAGCCGCTGGATACCGATTTTCTCATCGTAGACGAAACATCCATGATGGATATGTGGCTTGCACACCAGCTGTTCAAACGACTGCGCCTGGGGACAAAAGTCCTTCTGGTCGGTGATGCCGACCAGCTGGAGAGCGTCGGTGCCGGAGATGTGTTCATACAGCTGATCAACTGCGGCATTGTCCCGGTAACTGTGTTGGACGAGATTTTCCGCCAGGCAAAGGACAGTAGGATTGCCTACAACGCCAAATTCATCAATGAGGAGAAAACAGCCCTTTACTATGGTGAAGATTTCACCTTTACCAAGGCGGAAAGTCAGGAGGAGGCTGCGGAGTGGGTTCGTAAGCTCTATCGGGAGCAGACGGATCTGAGTGGCATTGAGCAAGTGGAGATCCTGTGCCCCTTTCGCACGGAGGGAGCAGTGTCCGCGCTCAACCTGAATGAAACGATCCGCGAGGACATCAACCCGCCCTCTGAAGATGCGCCGGAAATCGCGTGCGGCGGGAAGCTGTTCCGTCTGCATGACCGTGTGATGCAGACAAAAAACAACTACCACATCAAGCTCCATGACGAGACAGGCGCTTCGGTTGGCGAGGGTGTCTTTAACGGGGACATCGGCACAGTCTGCTCGGTACAGCCGGACAAAATTGAGGTCAACTATGATGGCAGATTCGCGGAGTATTCCAAAGAGGCGCTGGATGAATTGGAACTTTCTTACGCGATCACGATCCACAAAAGCATGGGATCGGAATACGATATTGTTATCATCCCTTTGATGGCGGCTCACAGAATACTGCTGTCAAAAAACCTCATTTATACGGCAATTACCCGTGCCAAACGGCGTGTCCTGCTGATTGGTGAAAAAAAGGCGCTCTATATGGCAATCAAGAAAAACGGCAAGGGAAAGCGCAATACCAATCTGGGACAGCGTATCCAACTTTACCATAAAGCAGTGACACACAGGCCTGTACCGGGTACGATGGTGGCCGATGAGAAATTGAAAAATGCTAGTTGATTTTGAGATGCGTGTGTAAAAAAAGGCACCGGCATCTCTTGTTTTATTTTTGAAAGGAGTTTGCCAATCATGGAGAATAACAAAGTCATGCTGATCAACGCGGTCCCGGCAGCGGCCCATCTTCGGGAGGTGGTTAATTTCAATCCGAAGAAGTTTCTGCAGCGTGGGGCCGACCCGGAAACGGGAGAAGTCCGGATGCAGATGCAGCTTCGCTACAAGAAACTCTGGTTCCGCCTGGCATTCCCCAACGGGAGCATGAACTACCGTCCGATCCGCGTCACGGATCGGACGGCAACCTATGAGGCCGCAGTCTACCTAGACCGCAACGATGAACGTCCAATCTCGGCGTTCACCGTCACCAGATCTAAGGAAGATGTAGCGGATGGAGATTTTGTAAAGGCTGCCCAGGAAGCGGCTTTGGACACTGCTTTGGACGATGCCGGATTTGGAATTCAGCTCTGCGAGGTGGATTGCGCAGTCGTTGAACCGACGCCCGCAGCCACCCCCAATCCCGCTCCACAGGTTATCCCTCCCCAAGCGGGAACACAGACACCACCTTCTTTCCATCCGCCGGAAAACACACCGCAGACGCAGGAGTCCTGCGAGGCGAGTGCGGGTGACCATGGAGCGGTCGAGCACCAAGCCGGAGATGCAGATGTTGAACACAAAGACTCCGAATCTGCCCCCCCACAGGACGCCGGAGGCATTACTGCGGCCCTAGGAGTTCTTCGCACGCTTGACGGGCAGGGAGATAAGCCCGATGCCCATCCCGATGCTTCGTCCACGGGCGAAGACGCCGCATCAGGGGATAACGCATCCCAGGCGGATCATGTGGGCGTCACGGATAAGTCGGCAGACAGCCATTTGGAGGAGCCGGTTCAGGTCAAATATACAAATGACATGACTGTGGAGGACATCTGTGCCCGGATGACTCCGGAGGAGGCTGGAAAGCTGGTGGTTTCCACAGGAATCAACATCGGCTGGACGCTGGCACAGATTGCGGAGGAGCGGCCTTCAAGCTTGAAATTTTACGCTTATTTGGATGACGAATGCGGCAATGTCATCAAGGCCGGCGCTCTCATCCTGATAGATGCGGCCCCCAAAGCCAATGCAAGCTGATGCTTGTCTTGAAGTAAAGCGACTTTTTCAAGGGAGGTGCCGGAGTGCGCTATCAGAAAAAACACGACTTTCCATTCGGCATTCTGGACGTGGCCGACATCCTCCGCCTGAATATCCGAAGAAGGCTGCCGGATCAGGTCTATGCAGATTGTCCCTTCTGCAGCGACCGCAGAGGCAAGATGAACCTCAATCTTGAAAAAGACACCTGGCGTTGCAACTACTGCGGAAGAGGCGGCGGGATGTTGGGCCTTTACGCGGTTCTGAATGGGGTTGACAAGTCTCAGGCATATCACGATATCTGTGATGTGCTTGCCATAGACGGATTTGAAACGAACTATCCCATTACGCCAAAGGAAGAGGTGCCGGAAGCAAAAGGGGCCGCGGCGGTATCCCCGCAGGAATTGAACCGTACATTTTCCGCACTTCTGTCAATGCTGTCACTGACCGATGCACACCGGAAACACCTTCACGAGGCCCGGGGCCTCTCTGATGATCAGATTGAACAATTCAAGCTGCGCAGTACGCCGCCGCCTTCCCTGTGCAGGCTCCTTACGGAGCGTCTGATCCGGGCTGGATATACGGTGCAGGGCGTCCCCGGCTTCTATCTCAATGACTATGGAAAGTGGACGGTAAAGTTTTACCGTCGCACCTCTGGAATTATCATCCCAATCACAGGGGCTGACGGGCTGATCTGCGGTATGCAGGTCCGGCTGGACAATCCCATCAAGGATGAAAACGACCCGCCGGAAAAAGAGGGAACCAAATATCTCACATTATCCTCTTCCGGCAAGCCAATGGGAATTACTTCAGGGAGTCCACTCCATTTTGTAGGCGACCCATCCTCCCGTGTTGTCTATGTGACGGAGGGATGCCTCAAAGCAGACATTGCCCATGCTCTGACCGGCCGCACTTTCGCGGCAGTTATCGGCGCAAACAATGTGGCAAAGCTGGACGGCCTGTTCGCTTTTCTGAAAAGGAACGGGACAGAGGTCATCATTGAGGCTGAGGATATGGACAAGTTCTGCAACACCGCGGTGGATGCAGGAAGCGCTAAAATCGCGGCATTGGCAAAAAAACATGGCTTGGATTGCCGGCGTCTTACGTGGAACCCCGTGCGCCTTGTTCCTTGACAATCTGCGTAGAAATGCGCAATAAAACAAGGCAGATTATGAAAGAATAATCTGAACTCTGTATCTGAATCGGCGGGGGAAGTTCCCGCCTGACCCGGTGTGACGGGTTACAAAAGCTCTGAGTCTCCGACGTGCCCATCGCAGTGCTATGTGGTGGGTACGAAGCTCGGTAAAGTGCGGAGGTGATATCTGAGATGGTATCACGCCGCTAGAGGCTATAAAGCAGTCACGCCTAGTATGTCAAACAGACCGACAAACTCCCGACCTAACAGCTCGTAAACGCAAGGGTGATTATACAGCCACCCGCCCCCATGTGGGGTGCTGTCGCAGCTCAATACCTTGGGATTGTAGTGGGCCGCAGAAAACCAGGAATGGTCGAATGTCGCTGGCAAAGTCACACCAGCCAGTGATGACAGCCGGGCCATAGGGAGAGGCTAAAACTGCCATGAAAAGCTAGGATGCAGGGAACAAGGGAACCACGGACGGCACACCGGCCATCAGGACGGCGTAAGTTGGTTAGCACACCAGCCGCATGAGCAGGAAATGGCTCATAAATCCGTGGGACAGCAGCCCGTAGTAGTGAAGAAGCCCCTGTAATGGGGGTGGAGCGAAGGGGCATAGTCTGTACAGGGAACATGGAACCAGTCTGTCGAGGAAGCCGTAGGCGAACCTGACTAAAACCATAGCGCCAAATCTTGTTTCAAACAGGAGGTGGTGGCCATGGCACAACAATTCGACTACCCAAAATCTGAAACAGACCTGCGTGTTATACTTGACGCACTTTATAAGTCGGCCAGAACGGCGCGCGAGGCAGGAAACCGCCCCGCATTCAAAGGACTGGTCGAGTTGATGTCTGCACAGGCAACGATTATCACAGCCATCCATAACATCAAATCCAACAAGGGAAGCAAGACGCCAGGTATTGACCACAAAACCATGCAGAAGGGATATCTACAAAAACCGACAGCATGGGTAATCCAAGATATCCAGGCCGCTTTCCGGCATTATGAACCACAAAAAATACGCCGGAAGTATATTGATAAACCGGGAAAGGCAGAAAAGCGTCCGTTGGGAATCCCTACGATACGGGATAGAATCGTTCAGGAATGCGTCCGGATTGTGCTGGAGCCCATTCTGGAAGCACAATTCTTTGAACACTCCTATGGATTCCGACCGATGCGCGATACCCATCAGGCGCTTGCCCGCGTAACTGACCTGGTATTCCGAACGGGGTATTTCTGGATTGTCGAAGGAGATATCAGCAAATGCTTTGACAGGCTCGACCACAATGTCCTGATAAAACGGCTCTATCACATGGGCATCAAGGACAGACGGGTACTGCAAATAATCAAGGCAATGATGAAAGCTGGTATTATCGGAGAATGTGAAGTCAATGAGAAGGGCGTACAGCAGGGCGGGGTACTCTCACCTCTGCTGGCAAACGTCAGCCTGGACATTCTTGACCAATGGATAACCAGCCAATGGGAACAGAAGAAAACCAGATTCCCTTACAAAGACTGGAAAGGTAAGTCGGAGGGGCTCCGTAAGGGCAGCCGCTTGATACCCGGCTACCTCGTCCGCTATGCCGACGACTTTGTAATCATTACAGATAGTCGAGAGCATGCCCAGAGTTGGAAGGAACGGCTACAGCAGTATCTTCAGGCGGAACTGAAACTCGAACTATCCCCGGAGAAAACGCTGATAACCGACCTGCGTAAGCAGTACATCCATTTCCTTGGATATGAATACAAGGTGGTCAAAGGCAAAGGATTAAAAGGTTACATTCCACGTACGCTTCCTGACCGAAATCGGCTGAAGCGAAAGGTGGATGCCATTGCAAAAGAAACAAAGAATATTCCGTACAACTACAGCCGAGAACAGGTCATTCTTGCAATTAACCGGATTAACAGCGAAATAAGAGGGCTTATCAACTACTACTCCAATTGCACTTGGGTCAATATTGCCATGAAAAAGTATGCCCATTGGCTTCAGAGCATCGCTATGCACCGTCTGAAGCAATATAAGGGCAAATGGATACCCGCAAAAGAGACCCGAAACTTGCCCCGTATACATGAGAAGTACAAGCAGAAAATACCCTCTATTCAATACCGGGATTTCTATATTGGAATGACCTCACTTTCTTTTTGCAAATGGGAAAAGCCAGCGGTAAAGCACCACGAGGAAACCCCATATACAGAGCGCGGCCGGCAACTGTACTTCAGGCGGACAAAGAAGAAACGGCAAAATGCCCGCCTGGATCACATGTACAGTAGCAGTACAGCTCAACTCGTGGCACAGGGACGATGGAAAAGGAACTTCAACTTCGAGTTCTATATGAATCGGGCCTATGCCCTGAACCGGGACAGGCTGAAATGCAGGGTATGCGGCGGATGGCTGATATCCAGCGCCCCATATGCCCACCATATTGACCCCAACCTACCGCTGGACAAGGTGAACAAAGTAAGTAACCTGGCGTCCATGCACAGAGAATGCCAACAGGCAATCCTGAATCCAAATGCTGATATCACACAATTCGACTCCAAGGCACGCAGAAAAATCGAAGAATTTAGGAAAAAGCTGGTTTCCCATGCCAAAACAACTGTATAGATGGAGCGCCGTGTGCGGTGAAAGTCGCATGCACGGTGTGAAGCGGGGGAAAATCCACCCTGACTGCTGCATTCAAATGGATGCAGTAAAAGAGGTGGATTACCTATCGCTATAATTATAAGGGGATCGATGACTGGCTGCTGGCTCTGCGGCAAAAAAAGACTATGGAAAGGGAGAAACCAGTGATGACCTTTGAGGAGAAGTATTTAAATGGCTTGTGCGCATTCAGTGATGTTGACGTTTATGTTCAGCAGTGGCATGAACAGGAAGATATCTCAGCCACGCTTCCCGCTTTCCTAGGCCTGACGGATCAGGAATATGCGGCTTATGTCCGTAGCGGAACGAAGCTTCAGAACATTCTGAATGCCCAGCGCCGCCCACAGAGATTTCGCATCTATCAACTGGCATTGGATGATGGGAAGACCTGTCCCTTTGCCTTTGGCGGAATCAAGGCGCTGCAAAAAGCCGGCTATGAACAACCGCCTGCCGCGGATTATCATCTGGTCTATGAGGGCTCCATCTTCGTTCCCAGACGCCAGACGGTCGAGTATATTCTGGCACGGATCTTGGAACGGTTCCAGGATCGTCTGCCTGCGGATTATCCCGGTCACAGCATAGCCCCGTCTGACGTGTTAGAGCTGTATGGAGAAGGCAGGAGACAGTATTTCTACCGGGACACCGCAGAATTTGTGCCGGTTAAATTCTCTCCGGCATTGGTAAAAAAGTGCTCGAAACCTTCCGCCATCGACGGTGAGCGGCTTCTGAAGGAATTGAATGAATTGTCCGGGGATGTCATGGTACCCCGGTTTCATATCAACTCGCCGACGAACAGCATACCTCACCTGGCGGATGTGGTCATACGACGGGAACACGGGCAGGACATTTCATGGACAGTCTCATTTGGCGGTGAACAGCACGAAGATGCCTATATCTCTTTCGTCAATGCTCTGAACAAGAAGCTGGCAGCGCAGGCCGACGAGTTTCAACACATGGAAGTATTACCCAAACAGAACGGCTATCCCAGTTACAAGGTATGCCGCTGCTGCGGCGGGCACAGGCTCTATCATCTCGAATTCCGGACCGATCACGCAGCCCCGCAGCTCTATGATCCGGTAAATGCAGAGAGTCCGCAGATCAGTCAGGATGATGTTCCCTACCGCGTTTCCGGTACGTACTGCTTGGATTGTGATAGCTTTTGCGAGACAAGAACCGTGCTGGGCAGGCTAAATCCGGGGTGCGGCGATGCCGACAACGATTGAGGCATCCTCCCTGAAAGATCTGTCCGCCGCTTGCCAACGCCTTGGCGCTGATGTGCGGTACCGGCCGGAGGCCCACTATTTTACTGCGTTAGCCTGCAACGAATGGGGGGCGTCTGCTTTAGAGGAAGCCACCGCACTCCAACAGGCAATTCAAAGAAAGGCAGCTTCATATCCGGGAATCAAATGCTATTGTTTTGACCCGTTCAGTACACTGGTTTACCAGATATAAGTATTTTTTGAAAGAAGGGCGCCATGTGCTTTTAGCAGCACACGGCGTCCTTCTACAATTTCTTGAACATGAAAGGAGCATATCATGGGCTACTATTCAGAGTTGGCATACGATACGGAGGTCTGCGAAACGAATGAAGCCCCAAGCGGTAAAGGCGGGGAAGCAGTCATTTCTGGTGATGCACTGTCCGCATTTGGTGAAGGTGATTTCATCCCTCCGCAGGCTGTCCCAGGCAGCTCGTCAAGTGCGGGAACACCACCCCAGTCGGTGGAAAAGAGCACGCCGCCGGCACAGGATGCCGAGGCACCCAAAGCCACCAAAACGGAGGAGGAAGAGAACGAAGATGCGGCCCGGAAAGCCCATAAAGAGGCGGAGGCCAAACGGAAGGAAGAGTGGGAGGCCAAGCATAAGGCAACAAAGCAGGCTGAACAGGAGGCTATTCAGGCCGCAATGGCAATGAGTGAGCAGGAGGCTTTGAAAGCCGCCGTTACGCAAGTCCGCACCGGCACGGAAAAACTGACCCGGCGCAACATGAAGGAGTGCGTATCAGAGTACATCCAGACCAAATGCCTGGAGGACACTGCTTTTGCACGGTTGATCCTCCATCCCCGAAAAAGCATGGTTCACTGTTTTCAGTATATCAACCGGAAATCGTATGACTATATTCAGGACGAACTGAAAGCAAGCGGCTTCAAGCCTGGTCCAGATGCGACTGCGTATGGCTGTGATATTCCGGATGACCTGTGCTACAGCTGGGCGGAAGAATATTTCCGGAACCCTGACGCCAAAGAAGACCAGGAGCAGGAGGAAAAATTCGTCCCCCGCCCCTATGTGAAAAAGAGCAAGCCTGTCAAGGCAACGGCGGCAAAGAGCGCAGACAAGGGATCCGCTGGGACAAATCTGCCAAAGGGAAAGGACTCCAGCAAGCCAAAGCCGGAGAGCGGTCAAATCACTCTGGGCGGCTTTGATACGCTGGGAAAGGCTGGGTAAGCGATGTTTGCATATAAGGGATTCCAGCGTGGGCTCAAGTGCCGGGGGTATCAGTTTTCCATGGGAAAAAACGTGACCGAAGCGGCGAACTGCGGTCAAAACGGCTTCCACTGCGCGGAAAATCCTCTGGATTGTCTGTCCTACTATGGCAATATCAACTTCTCCGACTATTGCCTGGTCATTCCGGGCGGAGATATGGATGAGGATCAAGTTGACTCGAAAATCTCCTGTACGGAGCTTACTATCGTCAAAAAGCTGACGATTCAGGAATTTTTCCTGCATGGACTGGCCTATATGGTGGATCACGCCAACCGTAACTGGAGCAGTCATGTCCAAAAGGACCGCGGAACCGCCTCATCCGGCTACTGCGTTGTGCGGGGCACTGACCCGGTAGCCTGTGGGGCAAAAGGGAGCATCCTCGCTTTTGCGAAAGACGATCCGGGCAGCGGAAAAATCATCCAAATCGCACTCACCTATGTAGACGGCAGAAAAATCCGGGCCAATACCTGGTATGACATTGATTGGAAAGAAAGGAAAGGCGCATAGTCATGGTAAAAAAGTCACTTTTGCAGATGCCGATGCTGATGGCCACCAATCAGATGATGAAGCTGGCCGCGCAGGACGCTCCGCAAAAGCATACGTTCCAAACGTACTGGGGATCAACTTATACAGTCACATCCCGAAAGTATAGGCTGTTTCTGCGTTGCAAAATAGAGGGCAACATTTTGAGGGTCTCCCTCTATCTCCCGGACAGTATGCGACTGGGCGCACGGCGGCCGGCTTATGAAACTTTCATAGAGGTAAAGACCAAAAGATTCTTGACCTACGACTATACGGTCAACAAGTGGCGAAGCGCCATGCTGGACAATTTGGATGTGCCGACATGTAACAATACGTCACGCACAACGGAGGTATGGCTGTCCCATGCTGACCAGAAAAAGGTCAAAACGGCCCTCGGCTGCTCCAGCGGAAATTTCGATGGAATTGTGGCCTATCAGCACGCGGCCCGCACAGAAGTACTAATCCGGCGCGATCAGAGGACAACGGACAAGTGGGACCAGGATATGGCCCTCACACCAGCGCTCCCCAAGGATTGGAACCGGTGGGTGGATAAGGTCGGCATCCCGGAACAGTTCATGTTCTATGCCTACAAAAAGGGCAGAGCTAAAACTGGATACTGCTCCTACTGCGAACGGGAGGTGCCGCTCCTGGAAAAGCCCCGCCATGGGAAAAGCGGCACTTGCCCACGCTGCCGCCACAAAGTCACATTCAAGTCGATTGGTCGTCTTCCGCACCATTTTTACACTGAGAATACCTGTGTATATCTGATGCAGCGGCGGCCTGACGGCTTGGTGATCCGTGAGTTCTGGGCATACCGCACTTATTACAAGGAGAATTATCAGAAACCGAAAGTATGCTGCACGGAACATCTGCGCCACCTGTATGACCCCGCTATGTGTGATCGCCATTACTATTGGGGCGATTTCAAGCACCGCGGCGACCGCTGGCTCGCCGGACTCCCACCCCGGTCTTTCTATAGCTTTGCCCCCGGATATGCCTACTACCTCAGAGGGGACAAGCCCGGCCGGATCTACGGCAAAACGCTCCCCTCCCTGCACAAGGGGATCTTAAAGTCAACTGGACTGGTAGAGTGGCTCCACGCCAATCACATGACTGGGAATCCGATGGATTTCCTATATCAGCTGAAAAGGCATCCGATTTTGGAGCGGATTGCGAAAGCCCATCTGCCGCAGCTCACTGAGGATATCATCCGCAGAGACATATGGGCGAGCGAGAGCGTGAAGAACCCCGAAGCTCCCAGTCTTGCCAAGTCTTTAGGAATAGATACGCAGCGGATAAAACGTCTCCGCCAGTGGAATGGTGGATACCGAGCCTTGATATGGCTCCAATGGGAAAAATCTTCCGGCCGGCTGATCCACGATTCGGTGATCCAGTGGCTCGTGGAGGAAGAAATATCCCCGGATTCCCTGAAGTTTATTCTGGATCGGATGAATCCGGTGCAGATCTGCAATTACCTGAAACGGCAGGCGGCTGAAAGCGGAGAAGATGTGCGTCAAGTCCTGTCCACCTGGCAGGATTATTTGTCCATGGCATCCGGTTTGGGCATCGACACCAATGATGAGATTGTGTACCGGGTCAAAAAACTGCGCCTTCGGCATGACGAACTAATGCTGCGCACCACACAGGAGGCCTGCAAAGAGCCTGCTGTGGAGATTCAGAAGGCATTTCCGGATGTGGATCATATCTGTCAATCCCTTCAGGAGAAGTATGCGTATGGAAACAAGAAATATCAAATCGTAGTTCCAAAAGGCGTGGCCGACATCCTGGCCGAGGGGAAAATACTCTGCCACTGTGTCGCCCGCAATCAGAACGATGTCTACTGGGACCGCATCTCCCGGCATGAAACATACCTGCTCTTCCTGCGAAAGGCGGACGCCCCGCATGTCCCTTATTATACCCTGGAAGTCGAACCAGACGGGACGATCAGGCAGAAGCGGACCAAGTTTGACCGGCAGGAAGAGGATATTGAACAGGCGACCCAGTTCTTAAAACATTGGCAAAAGGTCATTGCCAAACGTCTCACCACGGAAGACCGCCAGTTGGCCGCAACCAGCCGCGTCCTCCGGGAGGAGGAATTCAAGGAATTGAGGGAAAAGGATGTACGGATTTATGTCGGTGATTTCCAGGGCCAGCGGCTTGTAGATGTTCTCACCGCCGACCTTCTGGAGACGGACCGCGCCGCGTGACGTTGACGCATCCCAGGAATTCATATTTTGGAGATAAAACGGACGATGCGGGGACTCGCTCTTCTTCTGTTCCCCGTACATAAAGAAAGGATGGCGATTTGCCACTATGAAAAACGAATATCAGGTTTCCGAGCGTAATGCGATTGTAGAAGATCATCTCTGGTGCATTGACAGTGTGATTCGCCAGAACTATACCTTGATAAAGGCCGCCAGACTGGATCTGGATGATGTCTATCAAACGCTGGCCTTGCGCCTCATTCGGGCCGTCGCAGGGTACAATCCTGAAAAGGGCATCTTGCGCCAGCATATCTTCGCACAGCTCCAATATGAGCTGCTCAGTTGCAAAAGCGCACGGGCCCTGTACGGCTTCACTTATGCCCCCTTTGATCTGTGGGGCACCGTTGTGTCTGTTGAAGCGATGGAGGAAGCCGGTGTGGATTGGGAATCCCAAATTGCAGCGTGATGCGGGTACCGACATGGAAGAAATCGCAGTCCTGTTTCACCGGCTGCTCTGCGTGAGTCCGAAAGGAAAATATCCCGATGCACAGGTCTTTATGAAAATCAAGTAGATACAGCCATGCTACGGCTATAAAACATTCAGGAGCGGGATATGAACTCCTCATATCCCGCTCCCCCAAATAAGGAGGTCAGCTATGAAGCAACTCGGAAATCTGGCTATTGTCTGTGCCCAGCGATCAGATGTGCTGTTGGAGATCCACGGAGGTCTTGTCTCGATCCACATGGGTCAAAATACGCTGTGTATCTCCTGGGACGATGACTGTTTCATCCAGCACATCATCCATGAATTAAATTTCGGCAAATACGCAAATAAGAGGTGACAAGAATGACAGGCAAAATTACAACAGATGCAAAGGACTTTTCGGAAGCGTTATCGCAGGTCAGCAGTGTGCTGCGGCATATGGGAGACCCTGTGCTACATGCATTTTCTGAGGTGCTGGTCCGCTGTCGGGAAAACCGCTGCGTTCTGACTGGTACCGACCTCAATACCTGGCTGGTCAAAGAGATCCCCGCTCAGGGAGATGATCTTGCGTTCGTGTTCAAGCGAACCAAGGAAATCGCCAAAGCCTGCCAGCTTTTTAACGGTGAATTGACCCTGGAAGTGAGTGATACCGGTGAGAGCGACAACAGGTCGTTGAATCTGTGTATGCGATGCGGAAACAGAATCATGGAGTTTGAGGCGCTGGAACCAGGAAATCATCAGGATTACACCCCCATCGAAGCAGAAACTACATTTTCTATCAATGCCGCTACACTTCTAAAACGTGTGGAACGGGTCAGCTACGCGGCGCCAAAGTCCAACGACAGCCGCCACTCATCCGCTTCCGGCGTACAGCTGGCAGGCCATCAGGTTTACGCATTGGATGGAATGCGGCTTGCCTGTGATACGGATGAGCATTACTCGTTCCCACAGCCTTTTATGGCATATGGCGATGCGCTTTCTTATCTGAAGATATTTGGAGATGAGGAGGTATCGATCTCCCTGAGCAAGTACAGAGGGGAGATCAGGCACGGGGACACGACCATTGGGTTTCGCGTCCTAGGTGATGATGTCTTCCACGTTGAAAAGGCAATTCCTCAAAAATTCCAAGAGAAGTTTTCAGTAGTCCCGAAAGCATTTCTGCGGGAACTGAACTACCTAAAACGGTTCTCCTCTAAATTGGCTCGCCCCTATGTACGCTTCCATGCCGGAACGATGGTCATGCCCGGCATGATTGGAAAATACCGAACCACTGTGGAGATCGTTGGAGAAAACAATATTACCTTTGTGTTTAATCTACATTATATGATAGATGCCATAAAGCAGTTCAAGGACGAGCCTCTGGTGACGATGAAGGTGAATACCTCTTTGACTCCTATCGTCATTACAGCGGATGGCAGGAGCGACATGGGAATGATCTGTACCGTTCGGCTCAATGAGAAACTGCTGGCAGCATGATGCGCCGGTTTCTGTCTCCGGCAGGCAAGGCCGTTGTCAGTATATACATTTTGGGAGATGAGAACAGAATATGGACTACTTTATATCTCTCATCGCAGAACAGACGCGAGACCTCATGGGGGAGGAATATCCTTTCATCCGCTTCTATGCTGCGGATGACCAAAACCTATTTTTCAGCCCACAACAGTTCTGGCAGCGCGGAATGGACACACAGCCAGGACATCAGATTACAGTTTTAATGGGGAGAAAATAAAATGTTTGATATCAATAAACGGAAAGCATTTCTCACTGTCGGCGATCTTCGTGTACTCACAAACGATCTGCCCGCTGAAACGCGAGTATGTATCTGCGGCGACGCCAACTGCTTCTACCATGAAGAGCAGGATGGCAGCGCGATCTGTCTGGACTGCGAAGATCTACAGGAATATTATAACGAGAACACAGCTTTTGCAGAAGAAAGAGCCCAGGGCTCTGAGGCTAACGGCGCAGACAACGTGCTCCCTTCTGCCAAAGTTGAACCGTGTGTAACTGTCAAGGTCGTTATCATGGACGGCATCGCATCAAGTGTACTGGCGAGCAGACAGGTAGAAGTGGAGTTCATCAGCATCGACAAGGACTATGAGGACTATGAAGCTCTCTGCCAGTATGAAGAAAATCTGCGCAATGACGAAACGCTGCGAGAATATGACTTCACAGTGGCACACTTCGAGGAGAATGACAAATGAGCACGACAGATTATGAAGGACAATATTTGAAAATCAGGAAAGCGATTTACGAAACAGGCTCTGATGATTTTTGCCAATCGGGAGGCGTAAGCAGGTATTCCCTGATACGCCGGATAGAGCTTTGATCAGATAGGAGTGTACGATTTATGGAACAGACAAAGCAGCAGCGGGTAGCGGAATTGACCGACCAGCTCAACCGATACCGCCACGAATACTATAACCTCAACGCCCCCTCTGTCACGGACGAGGTCTACGACAGCCTTTTCGATGAGCTTGCCCGCTTGGAGCAGGAAACCGGGATCTGTATGGCAAACTCGCCCACACAGACGGTAGGCTGTTCAGTCGTCAGCGAGCTGAAGAAAACCCCGCATCCAATTCCCCTGCTTTCCTTGGATAAGACCAAAAGCATTTCAGAACTGTACGACTTCATCAACGGGCAGCTGATTTTGCTGATGCTGAAGTTGGACGGCTTGACGGTCAAGCTGACCTATGAGGGCGGAAAACTAATTGAGGCGGCCACCCGCGGAGATGGCGAAGTAGGCGAGGACATTACCCATAATTCCAGGGGGATCAGCGGCATCCCGCAGACGATCCCCTATCAGAACCGTCTGGTAGTCACTGGAGAGGCTTTTATCCATCCCAGTGATTTCGATGCCCTGAAAGTCAGCCTGCTGGATAGCACCGGAAAGCCCTATAAAAATGGTCGTAACTTGGCCGCCGGCTCTGTCCGACTGCTGGATGCCGCCGCCTGCAAGGAACGGCGGGTCTGCTTCCAGGCATTCAATGTCCTGGAAGGGTTTGAGCAGTATCCATACAAAGGCCAGCGCCTGCGCTGTGTGGAGCAGCTTGGCTTCACGCTCTGTAAGTATCTCGCAAGCCAAAAGCCGTTGAAACTGGAAGATGTGTCCGCTGCGGTAAAACATTTGCAGGATTTTGCCGCTGCACAGGATATTCCCATTGACGGAATTGTGCTCACCTACAATGATGTCGCTTACGCAAAATCCAGATCGGAAGAGCACACGTCTGAAC